>MTEY01004170.1_pt1 | contig 148620 bp, 126 predicted proteins | sample 1042721 | NCBI WGS metagenome assembly MTEY01 (sample SAMN06185809, study PRJNA358809) | soil metagenome | isolation source: soil biostimulated with seedmeal as carbon source | place: India | collected 2015-05-23 | reverse complement strand
CGGAAGTTGAATTACACAGCTTACTCGATCGATCCGGCAGGAAACCGTTCGGCGAACTCTACCAACTTCGCCTTTACCGTGGATACCGTGGTGGCCGCACCGAACGTAACGGTTATCTCTGATAACGTAGCGGGCGGTAAAGTCGGTAACCTGGTTGACGGAGATCGTACTAACGACAACCGTCCGACCATCACCGGTAACGGTGCAGAAGCGGGTGCGAAGATTGAGATCGTACTGGCGCTGGGTAACCAGGGATGGACGAGCGGTACAAACCTCGTTTACACCACCACGGCCAAAGCCGATGGTACCTGGAGCCTTGAAATTCCGAAGGCGCTGCAGAATGGAACATGGTATTTCCGTGCCAATCAGACCGACCTGGCGGGCAATAAGAGTGCCCTGGGTAACCAGCACTATGTTGTGGTTGATACGGTTAACGCCGCGCCGACCATTACCAGCGTGATGGATAACGTCGGGAATGAAACCGGCAATGTTGCCAACCTGGGTAAAACGGATGACAGCACGCCAACGTTGAACGGTACGGCGGAGGCAGGCAGTACGGTCTATATCGCCGTGAATGGTGGCACCTACTCGACCACCGCCTCGGCGACGGGTAGCTGGAGCTTTACACCGTCTGCACTGCCGCTGGGTAACCATACCTTTAACATCTTCTCGATTGATCAGGCGGGTAACAGGAGTGCGGGTGTTTCCCGTAGCCTGACGGTAATCTCGCCGAAAACAAGTGGCTTTGAGGACTTTAATGCGCTGACCCCACAAAGCTATGGGAAGGGGCTGGTTACACTGGCGAGTGGTCTGAAATTTACGTTAAGTGATAACTATTATCCGGGTTACGGTGGTGCAATTTATCAGTGGGGTGTAGGGAATAGCCGTAAACTGGCACTGACCGGTGATATCACCATGCATTTTGATGGTGTGAATGCGGTAAGCATGAAGCTTTCCGGTGCAAACGACTCAATTCAATCAAGTGTCGTGAAATCCACCTTCATTGTCTACGATACTGCAGGCAAGGTGATTTCATCCGGGTATCTGCCTTCTGGGGAAGCGACCTTCTCCGCCACCGCACCAGCGGGACGCGAGATTGGCAATATTGTCTTCCATATGGGGCGTGGGGCCAGCAGTGGTCTGTCGGGCGGTGGTAATACCATCAACACCGATCAGTACATGATTGATGATGTTCGCTGGACGGTTAATACCACCCGCACTGCCTCCAGAAGCATGATGATGAGCACGGAAGAGCAGCATGACGACAACACCCATGCCGTCAGCACGCTGAACGGTCACGAGATCAAGCTGGATAACCTCCAGGACAAAACGATTGATCTGACCAACAGCAAGCAGGACAAGCTGAATATCAGTCTGAACGACGTGCTGACCCACGCGGAGAAAGACATGTTTATCGCCGACGGCAATAAACAGCTCATGGTACAGGGGAATAAAGGCGATGTGCTTAACCTGAGCGATCTGCTGCCAGACAACAGCGATCCGGGCAACTGGACCAATGCAGGTAACGTCAAGGTCTCCGGTGTGGAATACCAGGTGTACCACATGGAAAACCATGACGTGGAACTGCTGGTGCAAACTGGCGTCACCGTCAACGTGAATAATCACTAACTAAAACTTTTCCAGGCCCCCGGGAGGGGGCCTGTGGAGGATTTATGACTTTTTTCAAGACCTCTTTATTCGCGGCGCTGTTTACTACCTCCGCATTTGTTATCCACCCGGCGCTGGCGGCGGAGAATTTTGGTAAGACGTATCAGCCTGTCGCTCCCGTCGGCCAGACGCAGACGCAGGTGGTTTACTACCGTGACGCCAGCAACACCGCAGGTGGCGCGGCGCATATTTATGTCGATAACGAATTCCACGACGCCCTGCTGCCAGGCGGCTATACCGTTTTCTGTCTGGCGCCGGGCAAGCACAATCTGGGCGCGTATCAGAATGATGCGCCGCAGTATCGCGGCAAAGAACAGGGCTACAACGTCGAGATGAGCGGCGGCCAGACCTACTTCGTGCGCGTCAGCTCAACCATGAATGCGGTGCCGGAAGCCCGTACGCGCGAGCAGGCGGAAAAGGATCTCGCTGGCCTGCGTGAGCAGACGCACGTGCTGTCCCGTGCCTCAAGCGTAGAGGCCTGTAAGAACCTTGCGCCACAGTACAAAGATTACACCCTCTCGGGCGATGTGATGTTCCGCTTTGGTAAGGGAAATGAGAAGGGCGTTTCCGCTCAGGGTCGCCAGGCCGTAAAAGATCTGGTTGCGACGATCAAACGTGAAAACGTTGAACTGAAGCAGATCCAGGTGATCGGCCACACGGATGCCATTGGCAGCGATCGCAGCAACTATGCCCTTGGCCTGAAGCGCGCGCAGACTGTCCGCACCATGCTGGCTGAGAACGGCCTTCCGGCACGCCTGATGACGGCGACCAGCGTGGGCAGCAATGAACCTGTAGTCAATGACTGTGACGCCTCGAACAAGAGCGCGTTTATCTCCTGTCTGTCGCCTAACCGCCGTGTTGTGGTACGCGTAAGCGGCGATCAGAACGTGACTGCTCCTGCGCAGAAATAATCGCTAAACCCTGCCTTCCCGTAACGGGAGGGCACCATCTTTTCCCCCTGTTTCCTCTCTAAAACCTGATTCGTGACAAAAAATAAGCAGTTCCATTGAGACAGGTCTCATTAAGGCAAGACCATTCCGCGTGACAGAATATTCCTAATTCATCTCAAAAAGTCTTTTTATCTTTTTGATTTAACTGTCTTTTAACAACCAGGAACACGCGAAATATGGAATCCTCAATGGCCAATACCCAGGAGGAACAGCTGCACACTATCGCCCGTGATACCCGACTTAATGACGACACTCTGCTCAGAAGCATTGCCTGGCTGTCCGATCATTATGGTCTGGGTAAGAGCGACGATGTCTTGCTGGCTGGTCTGCCTGTTGAACAAACGCTCACACCCTCTTTAGCGCTTGATGCGCTCAAAAACGCCGGTATCACCGGGGGGCTCATCAAGCGTAACAGCGCTGAACTGCCCGAGCAGGTTTTCCCCATGATTCTGCTGCGCAAAGGTGCGGGCGGCATGGTGCTGCTTGCGCGCGAGCGTCGTAAAAATGCCGACGATAAATGGGATCTGTTTTACTCCCTGATCATGCCGGAAGTGGGCGACGAGCCGGTTGAGCTGAACCATGAGGCGCTGAGCGAACTGTATGTGGGTTATGCCATTGCGGCGAAACCAACAGCGCGCATTGACAGCCGAGTCAGCGATATCGCGCCGCCGCAACCAAAAGGTCACTGGCTGTTCAGTACCCTGTGGCGCTATCGCAGCTACTACCGCAGCGCCGCGCTGGCGTCGGTGCTGGTGAACGTGCTCGCGCTGGCCACGGTATTCTTTACCATGAACGTGTATGACCGCGTTATCCCTAACCAGGCCTTTACCACGCTCTGGTCGCTGGCAATTGGCGTACTGGTGGCGATGGTCTTTGAAGCCATCACCCGTACGGTGCGTGCGCATCTGCTTGATACCGCCGGAAAGAAAGCGGATTTGATTGTCGGCAGCATTCTGTTTCGTCAGTCGCTGGCGGTCAAAATGGAGCATAAACCGGCCTCGTCTGGCTCGTTTGCCAACCAGTTGCGCGAGTTTGAATCCGTGCGTGACTTCGTCTCTTCCGCCACCCTGGCGACCATTGCCGATCTGCCTTTTGTGCTGCTGTTTATCGGCATTATTTTTGCCATCGGCGGTTCGCTGGCCATTATTCCGCTGCTGATGTTGCCGATGATCCTGATTGTCAGCCTGCTGATCCAGTGGCCGCTGGCGAAGGTGATGAAAGCCAGCCTGCAGGAGGCCTCGTTAAAGCAGGGCGTACTGATTGAATCCATTGAGGGCATGGAAACCCTGAAATCGGTCGGCGGTGAATCCTGGATGCAGAGCCGCTGGCAGAAATTCAGCGCCATGCAATCTTCCAGCGCGGCGGCGTCAAAACATTACTCGACGCTGGCAATGAACTCGGTGAGTTTTCTGCAGCAGTTGCAGACGGTGATGCTGATTGTCACCGGCGTATACCTGATCGATGCCGGTAACCTGACCCAGGGTGCGCTGATCGGGACCGTGATGCTGGCCGGTCGCGTGACCGCGCCATTAAGCCAGGTGATTGGTTTAGCCGTGCGTTATCAGCAGGCGAAAGCCGCCCTGAACTCGCTGAACAGACTGATGGAACACCCGACCGATCGCAGCAGCGACATTGATTACATCAAACAGCCTGAGCTGAATGGCGATATTGAGCTGAAAGGCGTGACCTTCTCCTACCCGGCACCGCCGATGCAGCCAAACCCGGAGATCCTCAAAGGGGTCAACCTGACGATCAAACCGGGCGAGCGCGTGGCGATTGTCGGCAAAATCGGCAGCGGTAAATCGACCCTGCTACGCATCATTGCGCGTCTCTATACCCCGGTGAAAGGGCAGCTCTTCAGCAGTGGTCTGGATGTGAACCAGATTGAGCCCTCCGACTGGCGTAACAACGTGGGCTTTGTCGGCCAGGAAGCGCGTCTGTTTTACGGCACCCTGCGTGAAAACATCATGATTGGCCGTCAGAACGCCTCCTCCGATGAATTCCTGCACGTGCTGCGTCTCACGGGGCTGGATCAGATTGCCGCGCGTCATCCGCGCGGGATCCACATGCCGGTGGGCGAGCAGGGGAACAGTCTCTCCGGTGGGCAGCGTCAGCTGGTGTCACTGGCCCGTACGCTGCTGGCGAGACCGAATCTGTTGCTGCTGGATGAACCGACCAGTGCGATGGACTCCCAGACGGAAGCCCTGTTCTTACAACACCTGAAAGTCGCGACCGCCGGGCACACGCTGGTGGTGGTGACCCATCGCCCGTCGCTGCTGGCGCTGGTGGATCGCATGGTGATTATTGATGACGGCAAAATTGTGGCCGATGGTCCTAAACAGCAGGTGTTGGCCGCACTGAACGGCACACCGGCAAACGACAGTGCCCCTGCAAAAGCCGCTACTGGAAAACAGCCCGTGGAGGCCAGCGCATGAAATTCTTAAAGCGTAACAATAACAAGGCATTGTCCGCGCGTGATGCCGCCTGGATGAGCGATATCCAGGAAGCGCTATTCTCGCAGACCACGCCAAAGTCACGCCTGGTGTTATGGCTGATTCTGCTGGTGTTCGCCGGGTTTTTAACCTGGGCGCATTTCGCCAAAGTGGAAGAGATCACCAAAGGTGACGCGAAAATCGTCTCGAAAAGCCGCGAGCAAATTATCCAGAGCCTGGAGGGCGGTATTCTCGAAGAGCTGAACGTCCGTGAGGGCGACATTGTCGAGCCGGGGCAGGTACTGCTGAAAATCGACCCTACTCGCGCCCAGTCCAGCTATCAGGAGACGCTGCGTAAAGTGGTGGCGCTGGAAGCGACCGTTAACCGCCTGCGTGCAGAGGCCTACGGCCTGCCGCTGACCTTTAGTGACAGGGTGAAACAGTACCCTTCCGAAGTGGACCTGGAAACCCGCGCCTACAACAGCCGCAAACAGGCGCTGGAAGAGGGGGTGGCTTCGCTTGAGAAAAGCTACCGCCTGGCGCAAAACGAAATTGCCATGTCCGAGCCGCTGGCCGCGCGCGGCCTGCTCTCGGAAGTGGAGTTGCTGCGTATGCGTCGTCAGGCGAATGACCTGCAATCGCAGATTGTCGAGCGCCGCAACCGCTATCAGGCGGATGCCAACGCCGAGCTGATTCGCCAGGAGCTGGATCTGGTGCAGGCTGAAGAGAGCCTGACGGGACGTGCCGACGTGGTGAGCCGAACCACCATCACCGCGCTGGTAAAAGGCACCGTGAAAAACGTGCGTGTCACCACCATCGGTGGCGTTATCCAGCCGGGTGAACACATTATGGAAATCGTGCCGCTGGAAGACCAGCTGCTGGTGGAAGGGAAAATCAAACCGTCAGACGTCGCTTTCCTGCATGCGGGATTACCGGCGATGGTGAAGATCACCGCCTACGATTTCGGCATCTACGGTGGCCTGAAAGGGCACGTGTCTCTGGTCAGCCCGGACACGCTGAAGGATGACGCCAAAGCCGCCGCCGGTCGCCCTGACGACACCTACTACCGGGTGATGGTCCTGACCGACAGCAGCACGCTGACGGCGGGCGGTAAATCCCTGCCGATTATTCCCGGCATGATTGCCACGGTTGAAATCCGCACCGGTGAAAAAACCATTCTCGATTACCTGTTGAAACCTATCTTCAAAGCGAAGGAAGCGTTCCGCGAGCGTTAATATGAAAAGTAACTCTATTTTTATGCAGCGCCGTCTGGCGGCGCTGTTGACGGCCGCGGCTTGCCTGGCATCGGCTAAAAGTGCAGCAAACAGTGACGGCTTATTAGCCTTTGCGCCTGTAGACCCTGTGGTAAAATCTCGCATGGTGATGGCCTCCACACCGCCCGCACCCGCTGCGCCGTTAGTGGAGCAGGCGCCGGTGACACACGTGGCCGCCGCGCCGAAACGTGATAATACGGCCCACGCACCCAGCGAAAGGGAAATTCGCGCCCTGTTTAATGATGCGGTGAATACCGCGCTGAGTATCAGCCCCGAAGTGCGTGGCGCGAATTATAATACTGAAGCGGCAGAAGCGAATGTTGACGAAGCGAAAGGTCAGCGCTGGCCGCAAATTGATGTCGGTACCCGTTCCAAAAGTTATCAGTTTGGTGGTGGTGAGCGTCGCTACAGCGACAGCCGACCGGCGGTCACCGTGAATATGGCGACCACACTGCTCGATTTTGGCCGCACCAGTAACACCATTAAAAGCCGTGAAGCCCTGCATGACGCGGCGAAAAATAACGTCGATGCCCAGGCGGAAGATATCGCCTGGCAGGTCAGCAGCGCGCTCGTCGAACTGAGCAAGCAGCGCCAGATTATCAGTCTGAGCCAAAAGTATGTGGCGCGGATGAACGAGCTGGTTGAGATGCTGGACGGGATTGTGAAGGTTGATCAGGGCCGTCGCAGCGAGCTGACTCAGGCCCGGGGGCGGCTGCTCCAGGCGCAATCGTCGCTGGACACGGCCGTCTCACGTGCGCGTGAGACTGAAATTACCCTTAACCGCCTGCTGGGGGACAAAAAAGTGCCCCTGCCTGCGGCGACGACCTGGAACCTGAAACCGGGTGAACTGACGACACAGCTTTCAGCCATCGACACGCATCCGACGATTCGTCAGGCTCAGGCGGAGACCGCGTCGGCGCTGGCGGATGCGGATGTCGCGCGCTCGGCCTCTTACCCGACAGTGACCTGGAATGTGGGTAAAAGCACCGGGCGCGACGAGCTCGGACGTGAACAGTCCTGGGAGACAGGCGTGAACGTGAGCTGGCCGATTTTCCGCGGCGGTTCTCAGCGAGCCGCAGCACTCTCTGCCGCGCGTCGTGCGGACGCCAGCAGAGAAACCATTGAAAAACAGTTACGCGATCTGGATAACCGCGTACGGGCGGCCGATCAGGATGCCCGTAGCATGCTGGAGCGTGCTGAGTTGTACCATGACTTAGCGTTTGAATCCGATCGCATTCGCCATGATTTCTTCGATCAGTGGTACCACCTTGGCAGACGAACCCTGCTGGATGTGCTGAGTGCAGAAAGTGATTATTACGGTAACCAGGTTGCGGAAGCGACCAACCGCTTTGACGCTTACGCTGCTATTTTTCGTAGTTATGCCAGTGCGGGAACATTATTGCAGTGGCTGAGTAAGCCCTAATCAGCCATTTTTATAATGAACCACACAGCAGGCACAGAAAGAGAGTGCAGATGAATCACTATTCAGGAAAGAAAATTTATATCGCCTTACTCGACGATCATCCGATTGTCCGCAAAGGGCTGGAGATTATTTTCAGCCAGGAGCCGGATTTCGAACTGAAGGGCAGTTTTGCCAGCCGTATCGACCTGATTAATTTTTTACGTACCAACCGGATTGATGTGCTGATCCTCGACTATTTACTCGGGGATGAAGACATCGACGGATTACCGATGATTAAGCAGCTGATGAGCAATTTTCCCTGGCTGAAAATTTTGATCTCATCGACGCTGGAAAATACCGCCATTGTCCGTATGGCCCTGAAGGCCGGTGTGCGCGGGCATATCGGTAAAAGTCGTGATGCCTCGGAAGTGGTGGAGGCGGTGCGCCGCGTGGCGGCAGGGCATATCTGCCTTTCCGAAAGCATGGAGAAGGAGTTTTATCTTATCTCCGAGCCGTCTGCACCCGGTGACGCTGAAGATGAGCAGCATGTGATTGACGGCATTGGCCGTCTGGATCAGCTCTCTGCGCGGGAACTGGAGGTGTTACGCCTTTTCCTTTCCGGTATGTCGGTGCTGCAAATTTCTGAGAAGTTCAGCCGGAGCCGCAAAACGGTTAGCGGCCAGAAGAAATCCGCAATGAAAAAGCTGGGTGTGAAGACCGACCCGGAGCTGTTCCTCTGGCACGACCAACTGCTGTGAGTGTTGCCCGGCGGCGCTACGCTTGCACGGGCCTACAATAAATCGTGCAATTAATTGATATTATTGTCGATTGTAGGCCGGGTCAGCGCAGCGCCACCCGGCAAGAAGTACTGTTACGCAGTGCCGTCGCCAGGTCGCTAATCGAGCACGGCTTAAACAGACAATCGTTCATTCCCGCCTGTACACACCGTTCCTTAATCTCATGCATCGCATTGGCGGTAAAACCAATAATCCATGTCGGTGCCCGACCCTGCTCACGCTCAGCGTTACGCATCATTCCCGTTAGCTGATAACCGTTGATGCCCGGCATATTGCAGTCGGTGATCACCACATCAAACGCGGTGTCGGTCCAGATTTTAAGTGCCTCATCGCCACCGGAAGCCAGATGCGCGTGCTGCCCCAGCCAGGCAAGCTGTTTGGCCAACAGGATCCGGTTTGCGGGATTGTCATCCACCACCAGCACGTTAAGCGCCGGTAACGTTTCCTCTTCCTCATCACGCCGGGCAGGCGGCGTAACGGCACGGGTGACTTTAGGCAGGGAGAAGGTGGCCCTGACGGTGGTGCCAACATGCTTTTCGCTGGCCAGCGTGAGCGTGCCATTCATGCTTTCACAGATGGTTCGGCTGATATATAGCCCAAGGCCGGTGCCCGCCCGACGATTGTCCGCCTGGCTGAACGGCTTAAAGAGCGCGGCCTGCTGGCTGGCATCAATACCCACACCGCTGTCCTGCACCTCGATAACAAACATCACGTTATCGGTGCCGGGCTCCTCGCGTTGCGATAAAGCCAGGGTCACGCTGCCGCGGTCGGTAAATTTAATGGCGTTGCTCAGCAGGTTGGAGAGCACCTGCTTAATGCGCAGCGGGTCGGCGTAGACCTCGTACAGCGCCTCCGTCGGGAAGACTTTATTCAACTGGATATTCTTTTCAATCGCCACCCCCTGGAACACCCGCATCATGTTGTCGATGAGTTTGCCAAACTGCACGGGTTCCGGGTTGAAATCGAGATGCCCGCCCTCGATACGGGAGATATCCAGGATATCGCCAATCAACCCCACCAGACCCTCTGCCGAGTCGTAGGCGACTTCCAGCGCCTGAAGATCGTGTTCGCCCTTGCGCCCTTTTTTCAGGACGATGTCCAGCATGCCGATAATGGCGTTCATCGGGGTGCGGATCTCATGGCTCATGGTTGACAGGAACACCGATTTTGCCCGGTTAGAGTCTTCGGCGCGATCTTTCGCCTCGCTCAGCTCCGCCAGCAACGACTCACGTTCGGTAAGCATCTCGCGCAGCTGGGTGAGTTGCTCGTTCAGTTGCCTGCGCAGCGCTGCTTTGCGCACAATCTGTCGACGTAAATAGAGCGCCCATCCCAGCGCTAACAGCACCAGAACGGCGCTGAAGACACCTGTGGCAATCAGCACTTCGCGATAGCGATACCAGAAGCTGTCGACCACCACCAGCTCGTTGGGCCGCCAGCGGTTTGCCAGATTTTCCATCTCAATGGGTGAGATACTCAGCAGGACTTTATCCAGAATGCTCTGCAGCTCAGGGCTTGCCAGGCCAACGCCAAAAGAGATCCAGGCGGGGGAGTCGCCAACAATCGAAACCGCCTTCAGCTTATCCTGAAAGTTGGTGTAGATCTGGTAATCCGTCATCACCAGAATGCCGATTGCCGCGTCGGCATCGCCGTTGGTGATGCTGGCGAGCAGTTGCGATTCATTGCCCACGTGGACAATGTTGATCTCCGGGTATCGCTCGCGCACCTGTTGTTCCACGCCGATGTTTTTCACCAGCGCCAGGCGTTTGCCGCGCAGGTCGGCCAGCGTGTTAATGTCGTTACGTGAGGTGGATGTCGCAAGGGCAAACGCGCTGCGTAAGTAGGGCCGCGTGAAGAGGAGCTGACCCTTGCGCGCCTCGCTCGGCGTCACTGACGCGAGCATGTCAGCCTGCCCGTGGTTGACCTGGGCTATCAAATCATCGGTGGTATTGCCGGTCTCAAAGCTAAAGCGCAAGCCGGTGCGAAGCGACACTACGGAGAAGATATCCGCCACCACCCCGCGCAGCACCCCCTTGTTGTCGATAAAGGAGACCGGCGCGGCATTATCCTGGCTGTAGATCAGCACGTTCACCACCGGATGGTGGGCGATCCACGCTTTCTCCTGGTCGGTAAAGACCAGCGACTTGGTTCCCTGCGCAATATCGACCCGATCGGGCTGCCAGCGGCGATAGAGATCCAGCTTTTCCTCTTCGGGTACCGCGCGGATGGTGGCGTTAATCAACTGGTTGAGCTGCGGGTTATTCTGGCTCAGGGCGAATCCCACTTCACGGTTGGGCAGCCGCGAGAAGCGCTCGATATGAATATTGTTTAAATAGTTTCGGCTCAGCGAATAGCTGTTTCCCAGATAGGCGCGTGAATGCCCAAAGGCCACGGCGCTCAGCGCTTCCTGATAGTTGTCAAACAGGCGAAAGCGCGCGTTGGGATAGGCCGCTTTCACCTGTGCCAGAGGCAGGTAGTCCCGGACCATCGCGACGTCGGTATTCGCCAGATCGTCGGCGAGAGGCTGGGTGTCCCGGTCGTTCGCCCCCAGCACCGGTTTATCGCTGGCATAGGGCGTTGAGAAGACAAAGGCGTCGTTGGCGTCAAAGGCGGAGACCGAGGGGATAAGATCGATATCACCGCGCGCCAGCGCCTGCCACAGCTCTTCCTGCGAGTCGTACCTTTTAACCTGCACCGGCAGATTAAGCTGCCAGGACACCAGGCCGAGATAGTCGGCGCTCAGCCCCTCATATTCATGGCGCATATTGCGCATACCGAAAGGGGGCACGTCATAGCGTGTGATGCCCACCGTCAAATGTTGTACATGCTTTAGCAGCGTTGCCTGCTCTTCGGTAAGCGGCAGACGATTCATGCCCTCAATCGGGGTGCGCATCAGAATCTTATATTCTTCGCTGTGTGCCGCGGGCATCACGAATAAAAATAAAACCAGAAGCAAAAAACGGCAAAGGTAGTGGCGCATAACTTTTATAACGCTCCTGAGAATAAGATACTGATAGTGATATTCTGATTAAACGGTAAATGTATTGTTATAAGACAAGGCTTGGTTATTATTCTGGTAGTCGTTAATAACGAAAAGCGCAATGTCAGGTCAGGAACAGTATTATTTCTACGCGATCCTCTCAATACTAATATAAGCCCGCATTTCTGCCTGCTTTTTGCTCCTTACATGTTACGCCATTACGGATTGCCAGGCACATCAAGACCGGTCTTGTCGCTAACGTGACCGGCGACCGGGAAAATAATACGCACGTTTATTTAATTATTGAGCCTGGACGATGCGCCGATCCTTTCATCCTCATTCCTCTGCTGCAAAACACGAAGCAATGCGTCAGACATTTACTGCGCTGGCGGAACAGTACCGTCATGCAATGGCCGTGGCGGACTATGCAATGGCGTCCCGCTGCTGCGAAAAAGCGCTGGCCGTTCTGCCGCATAATATGTCGGTACAGAGCGATTACGCCCTGAGCCTGATGCGTGAGGGGAAACATGACAAGGCGTATAAGGTCTATCGCAAAATTTATCAGTCGCCGCGCCGTCATGAAGCGTCAGAAACCTGGCTCGATGGCCTGGCGGAATTGTGCGGTCATATGGGCAAAACGGATGAAATGCGCGCCTGTGGTCTGGAGTCATTAACCCTCTCTGACCGGCGTTTTCGTCAGGGTACCGTCTGGCCACTGCCCCAGACGCCACCGCCACCTTTCCGGGCAGATTGCCCGGAAAAGAACATCATCGCGTTCAGTTTGTATGGCGATCAGCCGCGCTACTGCGAAACCTTAATTAAAAACATTGAGGCCGCCGCAGAGCTGTTTCCGGCCTGGCGCTGTCGCGTGTATCTGGATGACTCCGTGCCGCAGCACGTCTGGCAGCGGCTGACGCAGGCGGGGGCCGCGCTGGTGGATATGAGCCAGGAAAAGCACATCTACCCAACGTTGTGGCGTTTTCTGGTGATGGATGACCCGCAGGTCGAGCGTTTTTTAGTACGTGACGCGGACTCCCTGCTCTCTGAACGGGAGCAGGTTTGCGTGGACGCCTGGCTGCGCTCGCCGTTTTATTTCCACCATATGCGCGACTACTTCACCCATACCGAACTGTTGCTGGCCGGGATGTGGGGCGGCTGTGGCGGCACGATCCCGAACGTGGAAGGCATGATGCGTCAGTTTGTGGCGAACTACCGGGGGAGCGCCCGTTTCACCGACCAGTATTTCCTCAAGGTGGCGCTCTGGCCCACGGTGCGGCAGAGCATTCTGAATCATGATGAGATCTTCGCGTTTCACCATGCTCAACCCTGGCCTGCACATCCGCCTGTTCGCTGGCAGACTGAGCACTTCCACGTGGGCAGCAACGCCGGGTTTACCGTACTGGCGGGGCCGAGCGAGAAAGCCGGCGGTGAAAAGCAGGCTGTCGCATTACGCATTAAGGGAGAGCGCTATCGCTATACGGCGGTGGTGCGTGATGGACAATGGCGATTGCCCATCCCATTCTTCCTCGCCGACGGTTTTCGCGCAGGCGAGGTGCAGGTTGAGGTTATCCGGGATAATGGCGTCTGAGCCGGGCAACGCGCCCGGCACGGTGTGATTAGAAAAGGTACTTCAGGCCGACGGTGGTCATGACGTTCCAGTTTTCAATACCACTGCTATTGTCTGCACGCTGTGTTTCGCCGGTGCTGTAATCATAGGCGGACAAGCTGCCTTTTTTGTTGGTGGTGCGGTTCCAGGTTCCCTCAATGTACACTTTGGCATTGGGCGTCACGTAATAACCGGCGTTCCCGGCAATTGAGTAATAGTTCTGGTTTTTAACCTTCGATCTGAAGGTGGTATCGGTCAGATAATGTTCATCATTATCTGACGAGCGTACCCACCCGCTGTATTTAAAGCTGCCACCAAACTCAAAACGTTCGTAACGGTAATGACCGACAAGGCCAATGTACGGCATTTTGTAACGCTGTTTGTAACCGATGACGGTCACCCCGGCCGGAAAATCACCGATGTCAGGTAATCCCGTATCCTCATCGGTATAGTGGTAAGAACCACCGGAGGCCTTAAAGCTATAGCGGCTCTCCTGATAACCGGCCATCACCCCGACCCGATAAGCGGGTTCGTTTAGCAGCCATCCCTTGATATTTACATCAAATTCGTTTGCGTAGTTCAGGCGGGTGTCAGGGTGTTTACTCTGATCGGTCCAGGCATCCTGATCGAGGTCCTGCCAGTCCGTATCATCCATATAACCGCCGCGGCTGGCGAGGGTAGTCCAGCCTGAAGCGCCGAGCGATACCCATGGCAGAAGATCCCAGTCAATGGAGCCTTTAATTATGGCCGCATTATTGTATTTCCAGTTGAGCTGGCTGTTTTTATGGCCGCCGGAGTCCGGCTCGTAAACCCGTTCTTTTGTCTTGCCGCTCAGGCTACCCAGACCTATTTCACTGCTGACTTTTTCCGGGGTAAACAGAGCCTCTCCGGAATCTGCAAGGGCAGAAAAGGAAATGGGTGTTGCAAGAGTCAGAGCCAGAATGGAACGCCTCATCATAAATCCTTCAATTATGTTGTGGGTTTACCTTTGGATGACGATTACGCGAGCTGCGTGACCTGCACCCCTGTCTGTACCAGCAGCTCTGTTTCCGTCCCCGGATGGTGATAAACCTCATACTGCACGCCGTCCAGGGTGACGGAGCCTCTCGCTTTCATCCACTCTCCTGGGTCGGCATCTGCCGGTAACAGGTCGGAAAGATTGAACTGCTCCTCCGGTGTTCCTTTGATCAGCAGTTGCTTACTGCTGTGGTCAGGAAAAAGGTTCTCCTCTCCCTGGATCAGAATATCTCCGGGCGTGATCTCCACCAGCGCCGGAAATTGACCGTTAATTGCCTCATCCGTTCTGGCGTCAGCGTTATTATTGCTGCGGTCATCTATCATTTTACTCATCACGGATTAACCTGTTTATATATAGCAAATCCCGGGCATTTTTACCGGGGGAAAACAGACTCGCAACAAGTCCGGTCTTATATTCGGGCCCGGGCGTTAATTTTTTAAAAACAAGACCGACCTTAGTCCGGGCTGACCCGCCTATTGCTAAAATTCCCGCACATTATGACGGGTATCCAGACAATGCAGAACGACGCGCGGTTGCTAAAATTAAGGCTGCACCCGTCTGCCTATTTCCAGCTCTCATCTTTCAGGGAACGACTCAAACGATGCGTTTTATCACTGCCCGGTTAATTAGCCTTTTTTTGCTGCTTTGCAGTATCGGGCAGATTCAGGCCCAGGACCTGACCCTGCAGCGCCGCGTACAGGTCAATGCGCCGCATGTCCAGTTCAGCGATGATGTTCAGCAATGGCTGAATAACAATCAGACACTTCATGTGGGCGTCTGGGGGCAGCCGCATCCGCCTCTCAGCGAAGGGATGGGGCACGGGATTTTCAACGGAATTGCGGCTGATTATCTGGCGCTGCTGGAAGATAGCCTGAAGATCAACGTTAAACTCCACTATTACAGCCAGAGTCGTGATGCGTTCCAGGCGCTGCGTCGCCATGAAATTCAGATGGTGGCGATGTGGAACCCGGAGCTGTGGCCAAACCCCGATCTGGTGACCACACCGCCATGGCTGCTGGATAAGGCAGTCTTAATGACCCCCCGCGAGCGGGCCGACGACGCGCCCGAAGAGAGCCCAAAAACGTTAGGTCTGATGGCTGATACCAACGCCAGTCCGGCCCTGCGGCGTTACTATCCCGGCAGCACGCTCCGCTTCCAGTCCTGGTATCCTTCGGCCGTCAGCGCGCTGGCGTTTAAGCAGATAGACGCGCTGTGGATTAACCGGGCCAGCGCGGAGTACCTCACCCAGTATCATCAGGCTCAGGGGCTACGCTGGCGTTACAGTCCGGCGCTGCCCAATCTGAACATGAGCTTTGGTGTGGATCGCCAGTTGCCGCAGCTGGCGGAAGCCATCGACACGGTGTTTAAACATATCCCGTTAGCCAGCCGTTTGCGTATCACCACCAGTTGGGGGCTTAACCGGAGCTTCGTGATCACCACCAATCCGCTGGCGCTGGATCAGGAGGAAGAGAACTGGCTGCGGGAGCACAGTCAGATTCAGGTGATCCTGGACAGCCGCCAGCGTCCGCTGTCGTTTCTGGAGGAGGGATCGCCAGCGGGTCTGGTGGTTGACCTGCTCAACCAGTTCAGCGAGCAGTATGATATTCACTTCACAATATTGACCGCTAATAGCGACGCCGAACTTAACGCGCTAAAGCGGGACAACCCGGATGCACTGGTGCTCAGACAACTGGCTGAGGTATCGCAAAAAACAGCCGCCGCCACAGCGATGACCCCGCCGTTACTTACTACACCCGCCGTGGTGGTGATGGATCAGGAGATCAAACGACCGGACGATTTTTCCCAGCTAAAGGGCGAAAAGCTGGCAATTATGGCCGACGACCCGCTGCTACCATGGCTGGAAACCTGGTATCCCACAATCAAACTGGTGTCGTTGACGGATATGGACGATGCGCTCGCACGGCTGAAAAAAGGCGATGTGCGCGGGGTAATTGCGCCGCAGTTTATCGCCAACTATCTGGTGACGCGCCACCATCCCACCCGTTTTCATCTGGCAGTGACGGTACCCGTGCCTCCCATTGATGTGGTTATTGCCGCGCAGACCGACACCAGTCAGCCGATTAATATCCTCAATAAAGCGCTGGCGGATATGCAACCGCAGGGATTGATGCAGCTGGCGGGAGACTGGCGACAAGCGGCCATCGACAATAGCGAAACCTGGGCCCAAAGTTCATTACTCAATTCCCTGGTGTGGGGCGTGTTGCTTCTGCTGGTGGTGACCGGGTGCTGGCTGTGGATACAGTATCTGCGCGCCGCGCTGCGCCGTGGCAACGTCCTGCAGCACCAGCTTACCGAGCAGTTACGTTTTACCCAGGCGCTGATCGACGCCTCGCCCGTGGCGCTCTACGTTCGCGATCGCAACGGCCATCTGCTGCGCTACAACCAGGCCTGGGCGGATGCCATCGGTCAGCCGGGCGATGCCTTCCAGGGGCAGCCAGTAACGGCGATCGACATTGCTGAACCCACGGTGCTGGCGAACCTGGACGCAAAATACCAGCAGGCGCTGCAGGATGGTCAACCGCAGAACTGGTCTGACAGCTTTACGATCAACGATCAGACACGCTACCTGCAGGGCTGGGTGGTGCCGTGGCACGACAGTCAGGGGGAGATTGGCGGTCTGATTGGCGGCTGGCTGGATGTCACCGAGAAAGAGCAACTGATTGCTCAGCTCTCGGAGACCAAAAGTAATCTGGAGCAGGCGATAGGCAGCAAAAACGCGTTTATGCAGACGATGGGGCATGAAGTGCGTACGCCGCTCAGCGTGATCACCGGCCTGCTGGAGATGGAGCTTCAGGCGCTGGATGCGCGGCATGAGCATAATGAAAACCTGAATCTGATTTGGGAATCTTCCCTCAATCTGCTTTCGCTTATCGGCGATATGTTCGATGTCTTCCGCGCCGATAACCCGCAGCTGAACGGAACGACGCGCAACACGCATCTGCCGCAGTTAATCCACAGTACCGTGGCGCTTTACCGGCAACAGGCAGAAGCGAAAGGCATCACCCTGAATGTACTGATCGAGCTTTCTACCGAGCGCTTTACCACCGATCCGCTGCTGATTATTCGTATTCTCTCCAGTCTGCTGCGTAACGCCATTAAGCATGCGAATTGCCAGGAGATTGACGTTGAGGTGTACGAGGGCAGCAGAGATCCAAATGCCACGGCCATTCCGCTGGTCATCGAGGTATGCGATCAGGGCGAGGGCATAGATGGGGAGATGCTGGAGGAGATTGCCGGACGTGCGCATCACGTGACGCTGAAATCAGAGTGGACCGACACCGGATTCAGTTTACCGGCCTGTCTGTATATGGCGCAGGTCGCGGGTGCGCAGGTGCGTATCGACAGTGAACCGCATGAGGGCTGCGTGGTGAGCCTTCACTTTAACGCCGTGCCAGCGGCCAGCAAAGTATTGACCCCTGCGCCGGTCGAACAGATGCGCAGCCTGCATATTCTTGGCGTGGACGACTATCCGCCAGCACGCCGGGCGCTGCAGCAGCGGCTGGAGTCCTGGGGACACCGGGTGTCGCTGGCGACACAGGGGGCGGAGGCGCTGTCGATGTGGCAGCAACATCCTGACCGCTACGATGTGATTATCACCGACTGTACCATGCCGGAGATGGACGGCTATGAGCTGGCACAGCAGATCCGCCATACCGAGCAGCTTTCCGGCCTGCCGCCTGTGCCGATCTTTGGCCTGACGGCGATCAGCGGTGCCGAAGCGGCAGAGCGCTGTATCGCTGCCGGTATGAATGAATATCTGGAAAAACCGCTGACGGCGGAGAAACTGCAGACGCTGCTGGATCGTTATTTTGCCGTCGGCAGCGCAAAACCTGATCTTGTAAGTGATGCTACGCGGGCGCTGCAGGCCGAAATGGTGGAGGTTAACCGCCAGGATGCCAGCCAGCTGACGCAGTGGCTCGCACAGAAAAATCGCGATAAGGTGGGGCGTATGGCGCACCGTATCAACGGCGGCGCGCGCATGATGAACATGACAGCGTTGCAGCAAGCCTGTGAAGCCCTGGAAACAGCCTGTCACGACGAACGAACCTGGCAGGAGATTGAGATCCTCGTCGGGCGCGTGCTGGAAGAGATGACCCGGTTTAATCAGCAGTTGTCCTCAGACGAAGAGGTAAGATGAACGTGCTCCCCTGTGCACAAAAACAGATCCAGACCGCCTGCGCCCTTATCGAAAGCATTCTCGGGCGCGAGCTGATGGCGATTCATTTATACGGTTCGGCGATGGACGGTGGTCTGAAACCGCTGAGCGATATTGATCTGCTGGTCACGGTGCGTTCGCCGCTGCGGGATGAACAACGGCATACCTTAATGCAGAAGCTGCTGGCCATTTCGGCCTGGCCCGGGACGTCGGAAATTTATCGGGCGCTGGAGGTGACGGTGGTTGTCTGGTCGCAGATTGTGCCATGGCAATTTCCGCCCATGCGGGAACTGCAGTTTGGGGAATGGCTACGGGACGAGATTGCAAACGGTGAATACGAACCGGCGCAGCCCGACCCCGATCTGGCGATTTTACTGACCAAAGCGCGTCAGAACAGTCTCCCCCTGCGGGGAGAAGCGGCCAGCACGCTGTTTGAGGCGGTTCCTGAACGCGATCTGCAGCATACGTTTCGCCAGACCCTCGCGCTGTGGAACAGGGCCGACGATCTGTTGGGTGACGAGAGGCATATCCTTCTGACGCTGGCACGTATCGGGTATAGCGTTGAGACCGGTCAGATCGCCTCCAAAGACGAGGCGGCGGCCTGGCTGCTGCCGCAACTGCCTGAAGCCCATGCGAAACTGCTGGCGGAGGCGCGTGCTGAGTATCTCGGGTTGGTCACCGTGGATTGGGCAGAAAAAATGCCTCAGATTGAGGCATTTGTCCGCGACGTCAAAAAAACGATCCTGGAAAAAATGGGGTAACGCCGTCCGGCATTATCGCATCGTCACAAACTCTTCCGCCGCCGTCGGGTGGATCGCCACGGTGTTATCGAAGTCTTTCTTCGTCGCGCCCATCTTCAGCGCCACCGCAAAGCCCTGCAGGATCTCATCCATGCCAAAGCCAATGCCGTGGATACCGACAATCTTCTCGTCCGGGCCGACGCAGACCAGCTTCATGCGGCACGGCTGACGGTGCGAGGTGACGGCGGTATACATCGCGGTAAACGCCGATTTATACACTTTCACCTGGTCGTCGCCATACTGCTCGCGCGCCTGCGGCTCGGTTAAACCGACGGTGCCGATTGGCGGGTGGCTGAAGACCACGGTCGGAATGTTGCTGTAATCCAGATGCTCGTCCGGCTTGTTGTTGAACAGGCGCTCGGAAAGGCGACGGCCTGCCGCAACGGCTACCGGGGTCAGTTCAACGGCACCGGTGTTATCGCCCACCGCGTAAATGCCCGGCACGCTGGTGTTCTGGAATTTATCGACGACGATATAGCCTTTTTCGTCGGTTTTCACGCCGGTCACGCCGAGGTTGAAGTTGTCATTCGCCGGTTCACGGCCAATCGCCCAGATCAGGCAATCGACGGTCTGGCTGCGGCCATCTTCCAGCTCCAGGGTCAGGCTGCCGTCTGCATTTTTAATCACCGCTTTTGGCACGGCATTGGTATGCAGGGTTGGACCTTCGGTGTTCATCACTTCCACTAAGGTGTCGACGATCAGCGGGTCAAAGCTGCGCAGCGGCGCGTGTTTACGCACGAACAGGTGCGCTTCAGCGCCCAGACCGTTAATCACGCCAGCCAGCTCGACCGCGATATAGCCCGCGCCCACCACGGCAACGCGCTCAGGCAGGGCAGGCAGCTCGAAGAACCCGTCGGAGTCGATGCCGTATTCGGCACCCGGGATGTTCGGGTGGCTCGGACGGCCGCCGGTAGCAATCAGGATATGATCGGCAGTGATCGTCTCCCCGTTCACTTCGATCGTTTTGGCATCGACGAAGCGGGCAAAACCGTGGATCACGTCAACGTTGTTCTTACCCAGCACGTTATCGTACGAGGTGTGAATGCGGTCGATGTAGGCCGTACGGCTGGCGATCAGCTTCTCCCAGTCGAAGTGGTTGATCGTGGTGTCAAAGCCGTAATCCGGGCCATACATATGGATGGCTTCACGGATTTGCGCCGCATGCCACATCACCTTTTTCGGTACACAACCCACGTTGACGCAGGTGCCGCCCAGCGCTTTGGCTTCAATCAGCGCACACTTCTGGCCATACATGGCCGCACGGTTGATGGAGGCGATGCCGCCGCTACCGCCGCCGATTGCGATGTAGTCATAATGCTTAGTCATAGCTTTTATCCTTAATCGTGAATTGCCGCGATTGTATACCTGAAATCAATAGTTTCCACCGATGGCTGCGATTACTCTGGCACGATCCAGCTGACGGTGGCGTGACCTGTCCCGGCAGGCACCAGGGTTTTATGCAGCCACGGCAGAACGTTGTTCATCTGCGCTTCGAGCTTCCATGGCGGGTTAATGACAATCATGCCGGAGGCGGTCATGCCGCGCTGGTCGCTGTCCGGACGGACGGCCAGCTCAATCTGCAGGATTTTGCGGATGCCGGTCGCTTCCAGATCTTTGATCATGCGCTTGATCTGCGCGCGCAGAACCACCGGGTACCACAGGGCGTAGGTGCCGGTCGCAAAACGTTTGTAACCTTCGTTAATGCCGGTGACCACCGCCTGATAGTCGGTTTTGATTTCGTATGGCGGGTCGATCAGCACCAGGCCGCGACGGGAGACCGGCGGCAGTTTGGCTTTCAGCTGCAGGTAGCCATCGGCTTTGTCCACACGGGCGCGGCTGTCTTTCTGGAACTCAGAACGCAGCAGCGGGAAATCGCTTGGGTGCAGCTCGGTCAGTTGCAGGCTGTCCTGCTCACGCAGCAGCTGACGGGCAATCAATGGCGAGCCTGGGTAGTAGCGCAGCTGGCCGTTGCGGTTGAAATGATTCACCACACCAATGTATGGCTCCAGTTCGGCAGGCAGATCGTCCTGCTGCCAGATACGGGCGATCCCTTCCAGATATTCACCGGTACGCTCGGCGTGTTCGCCGCTCAGCTGATAGCGGCCCGCGCCCGCGTGGGTGTCCAGATAGAGAAACGGCTTCTCTTTCTCTTTGAGTGATTCGATGATCAGGCTCTGAACGGTGTGTTTGAGGACGTCGGCGTGGTTGCCTGCGTGAAAGCTGTGGCGATAACTGAGCATGGATGAATGTGTTCCGGGTAGTCAACGTAGGCCCGATAAGCGTAGCGCCATCGGGCAAAAATAGAGCGTATCGCCACAGTATACAGAAAAGTTTCCACGGCCGCGAAAGCGCAACGCCCGGCATTGAAATCCTCTACACTTAACCCCATTACTGAACCATATGCACAGCGCCGGATGCGCGCTTCATTCATCAAATTCAACAGGACAGCGTTTATGACCAATCCATTACTGACGCCTTTTTCGTTGCCACCGTTTTCTAAAATCCTCCCTGAGCATGTGGTTCCAGCCGTTACGCAAGCGCTGGACAACTGCCGCGCGGCGGTAGAAAGCGTGGTCGCGCAGGGCGGGCCGTACACCTGGGAAAATCTGTGTCAGCCGCTGGCCGAAGTGGATGACGTGCTGGGGCGTATCTTCTCCCCGGTAAGCCACCTCAACTCGGTAAAAAACAGCCCGGAGCTGCGTGAAGCCTATGAACAAACCCTGCCGCTGCTCTCTGAGTACAGCACCTGGGTCGGCCAGCACGAGGGGCTTTACAAGGCGTATCGCGATCTGCGCGACGGCGACCACTATGCCGAACTGAACACCGCGCAGAAAAAATCCGTCGATAACGCCCTGCGTGATTTTGAACTGTCCGGGATTGGCCTGCCAAAAGAGAAGCAGGTTCGCTATGGCGAAATCGCAGCGCGTCTGTCTGAGCTGGGTAACCAGTACAGCAACAACGTGCTCGACGCCACCATGGGCTGGACGAAGTTGATCACCGACGAAGCAGAGCTGGCGGGTATGCCGGAAAGCGCACTGGCGGCGGCAAAAGCCCAGGCCGAAGCGAAAGAGCAGGACGGTTTCCTGTTAACCCTGGATATCCCAAGCTATCTGCCGGTGATGACCTACTGCGACAACCAGGCATTGCGTGAAGAGATGTACCGCGCCTACAGCACCCGCGCTTCCGATCAGGGGCCAAATGCCGGTAAGTGGGACAACAGTCCGGTGATGGCGGAAATCCTCGCGTTGCGTCACGAGCTGGCACAGCTGCTGGGCTTTGACAGCTATGCGGACAAATCCCTCGCCACCAAAATGGCCGAGAACCCGCAGCAGGTGCTCGATTTCCTGACGGATCTGGCGAAACGCGCCCGTCCTCAGGGTGAAAAAGAGCTGGCCCAGCTGCGCGCCTTCGCCAAAGCGGAGTTCGGCGTGGATGAGCTGCAGCCGTGGGACATCGCGTATTACAGCGAAAAACAGAAGCAGCACCTCTACAGCATCAGCGACGAGCAGCTGCGCCCGTACTTCCCGGAAAACAAAGCCGTTAACGGCCTGTTCGAAGTGGTGAAACGCATCTACGGCATCACCGCCAAAGAGCGTACCGATATCGACGTCTGGCACCCGGACGTGCGCTTCTTCGAGCTGTATGACGAGAAAAACGAACTGCGCGGCAGCTTCTACCTCGACCTCTACGCTCGTGAGAACAAGCGCGGCGGGGCGTGGATGGATGACTGCGTCGGCCAGATGCGTAAAGCGGACGGTTCCCTGCAGAAGCCGGTCGCTTACCTGACCTGTAACTTCAACCGCCCGGTAAACGGCAAGCCTGCGCTGTTCACCCACGACGAAGTGATCACCCTGTTCCATGAGTTCGGTCACGGTCTGCACCATATGCTGACCCGCATCGAAACTGCAGGCGTGGCCGGTATCAGCGGTGTGCCGTGGGATGCGGTCGAGCTGCCAAGCCAGTTTATGGAAAACTGGTGCTGGGAGCCGGACGCGCTGGCGTTTATCTCCGGCCACTACGAGACCGGTGAACCGCTGCCGAAAGCGCTGCTGGATAAAATGCTGGCTGCCAAGAACTACCAGGCGGCGATGTTTATTCTGCGCCAGCTGGAGTTCGGCCTGTTCGACTTCCGCCTGCACGCCGAGTTTAGCCCGGCGCAGGGGGCAAAAATCCTCGAAACCCTGGCTGAGATTAAAAAGCAGGTCGCGGTTATTCCAGGGCCAACCTGGGGTCGCTTCCCGCATGCCTTCAGCCACATCTTTGCTGGCGGCTACGCGGCGGGCTACTACAGCTACCTGTGGGCCGACGTGCTGGCGGCAGATGCCTTCTCTCGCTTCGAAGAGGAGGGGATCTTCAACCGCGAAACCGGTCAGTCGTTCCTCGATAACATCCTGACCCGCGGCGGTTCTGAAGAGCCAATGGTGCTGTTCAAACGCTTCCGTGGCCGCGAGCCGCAGCTGGATGCGATGCTTGAGCATTACGGGATCAAAGGCTGATTGCTACGTGAAGATCTGCTTAGTGGATGAAACAGGCGCCGGAGACGGCGCCTTATCTGTTCTGGCCGCCCGCTGGGGGCTGGAGCACGATGAAGAAAACCTGATGGCGCTGGTGATGACGCCAGAGCATCTCGAATTACGTAAGCGCGACGAACCGAAACTCGGCGGGATTTTTGTCGACTTTGTCGGGGGCGCGATGGCACACCGGCGCAAGTTTGGCGGTGGCCGCGGTGAAGCGGTGGCCAAAGCTGTTGGTATCAAAGGAAGCTATCTTCCGGACGTGGTGGATGCCACGGCAGGGCTGGGGCGTGATGCGTTTGTGCTGGCCTCGGTGGGTTGTCATGTGCGAATGCTGGAGCGCAATCCGGTGGTGGCCGCGTTGCTGGATGACGGCCTGACCCGTGGCTACGCGGACCCGGAAATCGGCCCGTGGTTGCAGGAACGTTTACAGCTAATCCACGCCTCCAGCCTGACGGCGTTGACCGATATCACCCCGCGCCCGCAGGTGGTCTATCTCGACCCGATGTTCCCGCATAAGCAGAAAAGCGCGCTGGTGAAAAAAGAGATGCGGGTGTTTCAGTCGCTGGTGGGGCCGGATCTGGATGCGGACGGCCTGCTGGAGCCTGCCCGTCAGCTTGCAACGAAGCGGGTGGTGGTGAAGCGCCCTGACTATGCGCCGCCGCTGGCGGACGTTGCGACGACCAATGCGGTGACCACAAAAGGGCACCGGTTTGATATTTATATCCCCTCATCCCAACCCCTCTCCCCATAGGGGGCGAGGGGCTCGATCCTTCCCTCTCCCTGTGGGAGAGGGTTAGGGTGAGGGGAATTTAATGCACTTACTCGTCTTCTTCATCACGCAGTGGAACAATCAGCATATCCACGTGAACGGTGTTGATCAGCTGACGCGCTGAGGACATCAACTTGCTCCAGAAGTCCTGATGGTGACCGCAAACCACCAGATCCATATCGTATTTCTTGATCGCATCGACCAGCACCTGGCCCAGATCGCCGCTACCGCTTAAGGTTTCAGTGATCGGGTAACCCGCGTTGGTGGACAGTTCGCTCAGGGCGTGGTGAGTTTCTTCGGAGATGCGCTTCTGCATATCGCCGAGATTAACGTCGATCAGACCGGTGTAAAGGTCGGAGTAATTCACATCAACGTGAATCAGCGAAACTTTCGCGTTGTAGGGACGTGCCATGGATACTGCTTTATCAACCAGCACTTTGCTCTCCGGAGAGAGGTCTACCGCGATGAGAATGTGTTTGTAAGCCATAGTGTTACTCCTTCCTTAAGTTATCGATGACTAAACAGAAAGCCGTCGTCTGATGCTTTCATTACGGCCCAGTTAAACAAAATTTTCAAGCTTTGGTGTTGATAACGATTAACCTTGTGGCAAAAAAATTAACGGATCTCCTACACTATTTAATGAGCCGTTCGGATATTAAAACGCGAACCGGATCGACTTTTGGTCATTCTTTCACTGAACTGTCTGTCAGGGCATTGGGGTGCGGTAGCTCAGAAGCCTTGCTTCGTGGGCGGACGCCGGGGAGGATGTATGATTAGCACCGTCGCATTGTTTTGGGCGTTATGCGTAGTTTGCATAGTGAATATGGCGCGCTACTTCTCATCGTTACGTGCGCTGTTAGTGGTACTTCGTGGTTGCGATCCGTTGCTTTATCAGTATGTGGACGGTGGAGGGTTCTTCACCTCGCATGGACAGCCCAGCAAGCAGATGCGTCTGGTGGGATATATCTACTACCAGCGTTACCGGGATCATCACGATGAAGAGTTTATCCGCCGCTGCGAGCGCCTGCGTCGCCAGTTCATTTTGACCAGCGCCCTGTGTGGCCTGGTCGTCGTCAGTATGATTGCCTTAATGATTTGGCATTGAGTATTACAGCAGGCGGGGTAAGCCCCGCCTTCTTTCATCTGGCTCAGGGCTTAACTGAGAACCGGAGATCGGTGATATTGTTCTCAATAGAAATAACCTTCCCGCTATAGGCAATTTTCACTTCCCCGCTTGTATCAATACTGGCTGAGGTAATCGTGCCTGTACCTTCGATGACCGGATACTTCATAGCAAGCTGATGGATAATGTCAGCATCTTTCCCTGAGAGCGCCCCCGAGAGATAGTAACGGTAGATTGTTGGTACGGTTGTACCACCCTGATTGTTCACGGTCATATAGAGCCAGACGCTATCGGATAATTTATAAACGCGCTGTAACTCATCGCTTTTTCGCTGATCGGGCTGATGGTTTAACCAGAGAAATCCAATGACCATTGCCAGAAGCGAAACGGTAACAAGGCGATGAATCCATTTAATAGCCGTTTTGAATGGCATACTCGATTCCTTCTCTGATGTTGCGTTGGTCCGTTGGGTCGTCTCCGTAAGGCGGCTTTTCGTACCATTTTCCCCATTTCGGTTTTGAGGTACCTGCCCGGCCTTGAGCCCAGCCTGCTCCCATAAGAAGGATGGTTGCAGGGATACCTGCCGCAGTACCGGCGGCTCCGAAGTTGAAGTTACCAAATGCAGCAAAATATGGGTCGAATTTTTTATAATCCCAGGGCCCGCCATTCCGGACTTTTTGATAGAACCAATAATACGTTGAGGGCGTGGCCATATTGCGTGACATTCCATTAAGGCGTGCTTCACGCATATTGTTCGCTATAACGATTGAACCCGGTCCTGAAATAGGGACAGAAGCCATACATTCTCCTTTGTCTGGATGTTTCTTCTGGTCGCCATGATAGTTTTTTTTGTGTTTTGAACTTGAGCAAAAAATGTTCAGAAAATCCTCATGTTATCAAATACCTCATGACAAATAGCAGCCATAAAAAAAGCGGGTCAGTTTCCTGACCCGCTTTTTTGTCGCCTTCAGCCAATTAAATCAGCTTCAGCGCAATCCAGTACAACCCGCCCGAGAGCAGGATAGACGCCGGAAGCGTAAACACCCAGGCCATCAGAATGTTGGTCACGGTTTTGCGTTGCAGACCGCCGCCATCAACAATCATGGTACCTGCCACGGACGAAGAGAGTACGTGGGTGGTGGAGACCGGCATACCGGTGTAGCTCGCCAGACCGATAGAGACCGCCGCCGTCATCTGCGCGGACATGCCCTGCGCATAGGTCATGCCTTTCTTACCGATCTTCTCGCCGATGGTGGTTGCCACACGACGCCAGCCAATCATCGTACCGATACCCAGTGCCAGCGCGACAGCCATGATGATCCAGATTGGCGCGTACTCAATGGTGTTGAGCATATCGCTTTTCAGTTTCTTCAGCAGACGCTTGTCGTCAGCATTCACGTCTGGCAGCTTCGCGACTTTGTCGGTCACGTCAGAGATGCAGAGCATAATGCGACGCAGCTGACCACGCTGTTCAACGGCCAGTTTGTCGTAGCTTTCGATATCGCCCAGCATGCCCTTGGCACGTTCCAGTGCGTTAATCGCGTTAGCCGGATGGCAGTGGAACTCACCTGGTGCGGTGGTCGCACCCGCTTCAGGAGACGGGATCAGCTGGTCAACGCCGGTTGCTTTCTTCAGCAGATCGGGATGCTGCTGGAAGTAAACTTCAACGTTGTTGATGGCATCACGGGTACGGGTGATTTCGTATCCGGAAGCATTCATGTTGACCACGAAGCCCGCTGGCGCAACACCAATCAGTACCAGCATCACCAGACCAATGCCTTTCTGGCCGTCGTTCGCGCCGTGAGAGAAGGCCACGCCGATGGCGGAGATGATCAGGGCAATACGTGTCCAGAATGGCGGCTTTTTCTTGCCGTCTTTCTTCTCACGCTCTGCTGGCGTCAGGTGGATACGCGCACGTTTTTTCGTGTTGCTCCAGTAGCGACGCAGGATGAAAATTAATCCACCCGCAACCACCAGACCCACGATAGGAGAGATGATCAAAGAGCCGAAAATCCCCAACACTTTCGGGATGTTCAGCGCATCAACAACGGACGTCCCGGTCATCAGGGCATTGGTTAACCCGATACCGATAATCGCGCCGATGAGTGTGTGAGAACTGGATGCAGGCAGGCCGAAATACCAGGTACCGAGGTTCCAGATAATTGCAGCAAGCAGCATTGAGAACACCATAGCAAGGCCATGGCCAGAACTAACGTTGAGAAGCAGATCCGTTGGCAGCATATGCACGATCGCATACGCAACGCTCAGTCCGCCCAGGAGGACACCGAAAAAGTTAAATACCGCCGCCATAACAACCGCAAGCTGCGATCGCATTGCGCGAGTGTAGATAACCGTTGCTACTGCGTTTGCAGTGTCGTGGAAGCCGTTGATCGCTTCGTAAAACAGTACAAAAACCAGAGCAAGCAATAATAAAAGCCCGGTATGTAAATCCAGGCCGGCAAACAAATGTAGCATAGGACGTTACGCCATTTTGAGGACATGAACGCGGCGCATTATCCAGGACAAATGCACGGCGGGCAAAGTGAAATATAGACTTTTTTTGACATACCACCTGATTTGGGAAAAGTGCCTAAAAGGATAATCTTTAAATATCAATGAAATGGCTTTGTAATATCTTTTTACGCTGGTGTGACCACAGAGGAAACTTTACAATCCGCGGCAGTTAACGAAGAGGATTTTGACGTGGAAAGGTTTGATGCCGTGGTAATTGGCGCCGGTGCGGCGGGTATGTTTTGTGCGGCAATGGCCGGACAGGCGGGTCGTCGCGTGCTGCTGCTGGATAACGGTAAAAAGCCAGGCCGTAAGATCCTGATGTCCGGCGGCGGGCGCTGCAACTTTACTAATCTGTATGTTGAACCCGCGGCCTATTTGAGCCAAAACCGTCATTTTTGCAAATCTGCGCTGGCGCGGTACACCCAGTGGGATTTTATCGATCTGGTGGGTAAGCACGGCATCGCGTGGCATGAGAAAACGCTGGGCCAGCTGTTTTGCGACGACTCCGCGCAGCAGATTGTCGATATGCTGGTGGCCGAGTGCGAGAAGGGTGGCGTGACGATGCGCCTGCGTACGGACGTGCTGGAGGTCGCCCGCGACGAGCAAGGTTACAGGCTACAGCTGAACGGTGAAACCGTCAGCGCCGATAACCTGGTCATTGCCAGCGGTGGTCTGTCGATGCCGGGGCTGGGCGCCTCGCCATTCGGCTACAAAATTGCCGAGCAGTTTGGCCTGAAGGTGCTGCCAACGCGTGCGGGACTGGTTCCTTTTACTCTGCACAAACCGCTTCTGGAACAGCTTCAGACGCTTTCTGGCGTTTCTGTACCTTCCGTTATTACCGCCGAAGACGGAACGGTGTTCCGCGAAAACCTGCTCTTTACCCATCGTGGCCTCTCGGGGCCGGCGGTGCTGCAAATCTCCAGCTACTGGCAGCCGGGCGAGTTCGTCACGGTTAACCTGCTGCCGGAGAGCGATCTGGATGCGTTCCTCAATGAACAACGTGCGGCGCACCCGAATCAGAGCCTGAAAAATACCCTGGCGATGCAGTTGCCAAAGCGTCTGGTGGAGTGTTTGCAGGGGTTAGGGCAGATCCCGGATGTTTCCCTTAAGCAGCTTAACAGCCGCGAGCAGGAGACGTTGGTAGAGACCCTGACAAACTGGCGTGTGCAGCCCAACGGCACCGAAGGCTACCGCACGGCGGAGGTCACGCTGGGCGGCGTCGACACGAATGAGCTCTCCTCTCGCACCATGGAAGCGCGCAACGTGCCGGGGCTCTACTTCATCGGTGAAGTGATGGATGTGACCGGCTGGCTCGGTGGGTATAACTTCCAGTGGGCGTGGGCCAGTGCCTGGGCGTGTGCGCAGGCGCTGGCAGAGAAGCCCTGAGGGAGTCCATTTTGGATTAGCGGCTCGCGGTAAGCGTTGTTTCTTCAGCTTCACGCACAACGTCTACAATATTGCTGGCCGCCACAGTACCCATTTTGATATACGACGCTGCGCTGACGCCGCCAATATGAGGGGAGATAATGACGTTCTCGACCCCCTGCCAGAGGTGCGGAGCGGTCAGGGGTTCGCTGGTAAAGCTGTCCAGCCCCGCGCTGTGCAAGGTTCGATTCTTTAGCGCCGCGAGCAATGAACGATCGTCAATCAAGCCGCCGCGTGCCGTATTCACCAGAATAGCGTTTCGCTTAACGTATGCGAGCGTCTCTGCATTGATCATGCCCCGATTTTCGTCGGTGAGCGGACAATGCAACGAAATCACATCGGAACGGGAAAGAAGGTCGGTCAGGGTGTCAGTGCGCTGGCACACGTCAGGCATTGTTTTAGCGAAGGGATCGTAAGCCAGAACCCGCATTCCGAAGACGTGCCCTATCTTCGCCACCCGTGAGCCAATCGCTCCCAGACCGATCAGTCCCAGCGTCAGCCCTTCCAGTTCAATAGATTTATGCGTGGCCTTATCCCAGTGGCCTTCGCGCAGTCGCGTGTCCAGAGATACCACCGATTTGGCGCAGGCGAGAATCAACGCCCAGGTGTGTTCAGCCACCGCCGCCGCGTTAGCTCCCGGTGCAGAGCGGACGGCGATATTACGCTCAGCCGCTGCCGCCTGGTCTATCACATCGATCCCGCTTCCGTGCTTGGAAATAACCTGCAGGGCTGGTGCTGCATCCATGATTTTCGCGCTAATCTTGCCGTAACGTACCAGTATTGCCACCGGATTATGCTGTTCACACAGTGCAATCAGCTCATCCTCCGTGGGCTGACGACCCGCAAACACCACCTCAAAGTCGTGCAATATCGCCATGGCTTGCTCTGCCAGGTCGCTCCCGGTTACCAGGACTACCTTCTTATTAGTCATTACAGCGTCTCCCCGTCTGCCAGCATGCCCGCCTTACGCAGCGCGTCATTGAGCCAGTGTGGGCGTAAATCGCCCTCACGGATAGCAGCAAGACGTTTGGTCTCCATCTCGAGCTTCTCTTTTGCCAGACGGATTATCTGCTTAACGTCCTCGCGTGGGATCACCACCACGCCGTCGATATCGGCCACGACCAAATCTCCGGCCTGCACTGTCGCCCCGGCAACGGAAATGGGATGGTTCACCCGGCCAGAAATGGACTTTGTCGGGCCGCAGGGATTCAGACCCGCAGAGAAAACGGGATAGTTACCCTTGCTCAGTGTGTCGGCGTCACGTACCGCTCCGTCGATAATGATCCCTGCAATACCGCTCGCCTGAGCCTGGGTTGCCATGATTTCACCCAGTAGCGCGCAGCTCAGATCGCCTTTGCCATCGACGACCAGCACATCGCCGGGCTGGGCAACGGCCATCGCGGCATGAATGGCCAGATTATCCCCGGGACGCACCTCAACGGTAACTGCCGGACCCGCAACGGCCATGTGCGATGCCAACGGTTTGATTCGTCCATGCAGCGTACCGCGGCGCCCGGCGACATCCGCCAGTATGGCAGCCTGATATTCGGCGGCCTGGCGGACCTCTTCAGCTGAAACGCGTTCGAACTGGCGATTGATCAATGATTTTTCAGAAACGGACATGACGCTCTCCATATTGTTTTACTGTGTACAATGCAGGTGTACAATACAAAACAACTATAGCGGTGTTGCTTTCCTTTTAGCCAGACCTGAGAAGGGGTTTGTGATGTAAACACGAAGTGACTCACAAAATTTGAGGTACACTCTCTGCCGGGCTGAAAAGGAGATAATGATGGGGAATGAAGGCGTTGTAGCGGTTGAAAAAGCGCTGGCTTTACTGGATTGCTTCCGTCCTGGCGATGAAAGCCTGACGTTAACCGCCCTGGCGCAGCTATCGGGTTACCACAAAACCACGGTTTACCGCTTAATGAACTCTCTTGAACGGATGAACTATGTCGTCAGGCATGATGACGGCAATTATGCGCTTGGCCCTCGTCTGCTTTATCTCGGTAAGCTGTATGAACAGTCTTTCCATCTTTCCCGGGTGGTTCAGCCTGAACTTCAGGCCTTGTCTCTGGCTTCCCAGGAGAGCGCCAGCTGGTATGTATTAGAAGGCGGGCAACGTCTGTGCCTGTTTAGGGCAGAAGCGTCACATGGGCTCCGTCACAGCAATCTCCCCGGCACCCAGTTCCCGCTGGACGATTCTGCTATCAGTAAGGTTCTACGCCATTGGGGCCTCAATGAGCCCCTGCCGGGCGGTGAGCCTGCGCTTCCGCTCTACACGGCAGGTGCCCGCGATCCCCATACCGCTGCGTTTGCGATGCCCGTCTTCGGCGTTCATGACAAACTGATTGCGGCGCTGGCACTGACCGGTCCCATCTCACGACTGACGGAAGATCGCAGGGAGCAAGGTATTCGTCAGTTGATGCACGACACCGCCAGCCGCCTGTCACAGAAAATGGGGGCCAGTAAGCCCTTCTGTCAGCAGTTCTACGGGGAAACGAGCGATACCGCGGAAGAAAACCGTTAACGAAAAGCGGGACACGCGTCCCGCTTTTGTCATTGCTAATGCGTGACCTGATTTTCGTGTAGCTGAGCGTTACGGGCCTGTCGTCCCATAATGAGTACTGCGATACCTCCCGCCACACACAGCGCCGCCAGCGGAAGCATCGCCAGCGTGTAGCTGCCCGTCCGCTCATTAATAATACCGTATGCATTGACCATGACCGCGCCGCCGATCAGGTTAGCAATAGCGCCAATTGCGGCGAGTCCTGCAGCCGCCGAGGTACTGCTCATCCAGCCGGACGCCAGCGCCCAGAAAGGCCCTTTCATTGAATAAGCGCCGATGAGCATGATGCTGAGAATAACAATGGTGGCAGCAAGGGAGACGCTGACAAATGCGGCAAATACGCCTGCGGCAATCATGAAAAGCGTCAGCGCAGTATGCCAGCGGCGTTCGTTGGTTCGGTCAGAACTTCGTCCCCATACAATCATGAGTACGGATGCCAGACCGTACGGGATGGCGTTGAACAGGCCTGTCTCAAGATTATTGAGATGGAAGGATTTCAGCAGTTGAGGAGACCATACGCTGATGGTGGTGCCAGCAGACGATGCGCCAGCGTAAATCAGCGCCAGCAGCCAGATTTGGCGATGTTTCAATAACTGCCACGTCGTTTGATGTCCAATATTCTTTTGCTGATTGCGCTCGTTTTCCAGCGTGGTTTCCAGCCATTGCTTTTGTTCACTGCTGAGCCAGTTCGCCTGATGAGGGCGATCGCGGAGAATAAACCAGGCGGCAATGCCGAGCAGTACGGCGGGCAAACCTTCAATGATAAACAGCAGGTGCCAGCCACGCAGACCCAGCCAGCCGTCCATCGACAGTATCAACCCGGAAAGCGGGGAGCCGATGAAGTTGGCGAGTGGGATGGCGACCATAAAGGAGGCAATAATGCGTGCGCGATAGCGGGAAGGGATCCACCAGGTCAGATAAAGCACGACGCCAGGGAAGAAGCCCGCCTCTGCGGCGCCGAGAAGAAAACGGATGATATAGAGCGACGTGGTGTTCTGGACCAGCGACATACACATGGACACAATGCCCCAGCTAATCATAATGCGCGGGATCCACAGTCGTGCGCCGACTTTTTGCATCGCCAGGTTGCTTGGCACTTCAAACAAAAAATAGGCCACAAAGTAGAGACTGCTGGCGAAACCAAATGCCGCTTTGCTGAGACCGAGATCCTCATTCATCTGCAGCGATGCCATGCCGATGTTCCCGCGATCGATAATGGAGATCAGATAGCTGACGATGAGAAACGGCAGGATACGCCAGATGACCTTCCGCATCGTCTCCTTTTCTATCCCCTCACTGGTGGTAGCGCCATAACGCGTTTGTTCTGTCATTGTGTCCTCGCAGGGTCTGTTCTTGGTTTTATCAGGTACAACTCAGTTTTATTTAACAAAACCACTATAGCGACGTTGCGTTATTTTTATCCAGTGAATGGAAGGTTTAAATTATGTAAATAAGAGGTGACTCACATATCAGGCGCGTTACGCAAAGCGCCTAAACGGCAGATGCGTCACCCCACATTGTGAGGTAAAGTACACGCCTTGCGCAGCCACAGAGCTGCGGTTTGAAGGGGGGAACCGGTGTAAAACCGTTCCATCTTTTTCTCTGCTGGCATATGCCAGTCTGCATGGTTTTTGTGTTTTGCCTCTAAAAAAGGGTTGTGTATGTCTGCTGCTCATCTCGGTTTCCCGACGGAAACCGTTGTTGTCTTTGTGGTGATGGCTGTCGGGGCGATGTTTATCGACCTCTTCATGCACCGTCACGATAAGCCTGTCTCGCTGAAAAGTGCCGCGATGTGGTCCGTTTTCTGGTTCTCGATGGCGATGGCGTTTGCCGGGTTCCTGTATGTTCATCACGGCGCCGAGATGGCGAGCCTGTTCCTCACCGGCTATGCGCTGGAAGAGGTGCTCTCGGTCGATAACCTGTTTGTGATGATGGCGATTTTCGCCTGGTTCGGTGTACCAGATAAGTACCGTCACCGCGTGCTTTACTGGGGCGTACTGGGGGCCATTGTCTTCCGCGGTATCTTCGTGGCCATTGGGACCAGCCTGCTGAGTCTGGGGCCGTACGTGGAGGTTATTTTCGCGCTGGTTGTTGGCTGGACGGCGGTGATGATGCTCAGGCGCAACGAAGAGAGCGACGAGGTTGAAGATTACTCCGGGCATCTGGCCTATCGGCTGGTGAAGCGTTTTTATCCTGTCTGGCCGAAAATCAGCAGCCACGCCTTCATTCTGACGCAGAAAGAGGTGGATGCGGAGCTGGAAAAACCGGAAAACCAGGACGTGATGGTTGGGCGCGTCAAAAAAGCGAAGCGTTACGCGACGCCATTATTGCTTTGCGTGGCGGTCGTGGAGCTGTCCGATGTGATGTTCGCGTTTGACTCCGTACCGGCCATTATCGCCGTCAGCCGCGAGCCGCTGATTATCTACAGCGCCATGATGTTTGCCATCCTCGGCCTGCGTACGCTCTATTTCGTACTGGAAGCGCTGAAGCAATATCTGGTTCATCTGGAGAAAGCGGTGGTCCTGCTGCTGTTCTTCGTGGCGTTCAAGCTCGGTTTGAATGCGACGGACCACTTCTGGCACCACGGCTACAGCATTGGCGCGACGACCAGTCTGTTCGTGGTATTAGGCGTGCTGGCGCTGGGGATTATTGCGAGCGTGATGTTCCCTGGGAAACGTGAGGCCTGATGACCGCTCTTCTCCCTCTCCCTGTGGGAGAGGGCCGGGGTGAGGGCACCAGACCGCACTTAACCCTTAATCGGTGAGTTGCGGCGCTTGCGCGGATGATGGAAGTGCCGCCAGTGTGGATCCTGCGCAGCCGCCAGCAGTTCATGGTCGCCACGGGTATCACCCCAGGCGCGCAGGTGGTACGCGTTCAGATTGCCATACACCTTTTCCAGTCTGGCGACTTTCTGGGCGCAGCGGCAGTTGTTGCCGGTAATGCGCCCGGTCAGCTTGCCGTTTTTCACTTCCAGTTGCGTGCCAATCAGCTTGATGCCGAGTTTGTCAGCCCACGGCTGGAGCACCAGAGCAGGAGAGGCGGAGCAGATCGTCACTTCCGCACCGGAGTTCACTTCAGCCGCCACCGCCAGCACCCCTTCGGGGCGCATCAGCTTGTCCCAGTATTTTTCGCAAAACGCTTCCGCCTGCTGTCGTAGCCAGTGCTCATCCACGCCCGTCAGGAAGGTCTTAATCAGTACCTCTTTCAGCTCATCGCGCGTTAGCTTGCGGCGCACGCAGTGCAGCGTCGGTAGCGCCATACGCACCAGACGGCCTGCGAAATAACGTTTGCCGAAGGCAAAACGCAGGAAAGGGATGAAGCTGTCGTGGTGCGTTAACGTTCCATCAAAGTCGAAGACAGAGAGCACGTTGGATTTGGCCACGGCCTCGTCGGCAATCATATTGGTCATAAATACGTCTTAGCTGAAATACACATTCTGCTCATTAGTTTACCTGCTTTGGCGCCACAGTCCTTAAACCATGCGCTTTTTTTTCTCATTCTTGCGACCCAACCGAAGAGTCCAAAAACAGACCCGATAAAGATTGGGTAAAAAGTGAGCTGTCTATATTATCGCCGCATCGAAAGATATTTGGGAGGAACGTTGGCCTCCACCGGTAAGGAAAAATTCACTCACTTTTTCTCTCTTGATATGACGTTCAGATCGCTTATTTCAATACTCTCGTTAAGTTTTGCCTCGTTTTCCGCGTTCAGTTTTCAACTGCCCACATCCATGCTATCGATGAACCACGACCTCGCGGGAACGCCGGCGAAATCGGCGCTGCTTCACCCGCAAGCGGCTCCGCTGCGCTCACGTATTCTTGACCAGTATCAGAAATGGAAAGGCACGCACTATCAGTGTGGCGGCTCCACGCATCGCGGGGTGGACTGTTCCGCGCTGATGCAACATCTGTTCAGCGATGCCGCACATCTCAGCCTGCCGCGTACGACGAGCGAGCAGATCCATCGTGGCGTGAAGGTGGCACAGTACCGGCTTCGGGCCGGGGATCTGGTGTTCTTCCGGACCGGCCCGAACCAAAAGCACGTGGGCGTCTATATTGGCGGTAGCCAGTTTATTCATGCCTCAAGCAGTCAGGGTGTGACGGTGTCCACCCTGAACGATAGCTACTGGCAGGCGCGCTATATTACTGCCCGCCGGGTTGCAGGCAGTGAGACCTGACCACTCAGATAATGTCATCCACCACGCCACCGTCGACGCGTAACGCCGCGCCCGAGGTGGCGGAGGCCTGCGCTGAGCAGACATACACCACCATATTGGCCACCTCTTCAACCGTGGCCGCACGCTGGATCACCGAGCTGGGGCGGTTGGCCATCACAAACTCTTTTGCCAGCTGTTCCAGCGATTTACCGGTTTTTTCGATCTCGTCTTTCATCATCTCCGCGAATCCGTCAGACATCGTCGGCCCCGGCAATACGCTGTTGACCGTCACGCCGCTGCCCGCCACGAACTTCGCCAGTCCGCGTGCCAGCGAGAGCTGCGCCGTTTTGGTCACGCCGTAGTGGATCATGTCCGCCGGGATATTGCAGGCCGACTCGGAGGAGATAAATACCACGCGGCCCCAGCCTTTCTGCACCATGCCGGGCAGCAGCGCGCGTGAGAGACGCACGCCGGACATCACGTTGGTCTGCCAGTAACGCTCCCAGGTGTCATCGTCGGTGGCGTAAAAATCCTGCGGCCCGTAAATCCCGGCATTGTTGACCAGAATGTCGACGTTGCTCGCCACCTTCAGCAGCGACTCGACCCCTTCCGGCGTGCTGAGATCGGCTATCGCGGCACGCACCTGCACGCCCGGCACCACCTGCTGCAGCTGCTGAATACCTTTATTCACCGACTCCGTACTGCGGCCATTGACGATCACTTCCGCACCGCTTTCGGCCAGCCCTCTGGCAATGGCAAAGCCGATCCCGCCGGTGGAGGCGGTAACCAGCGCCACTTTTCCCGTAAAGTCGATTTTCATCCTCTGCTCCTTATCGTTTTAACGTTCGGACCTTAAAGCGTAGCAGGTGACGATGACGGCTCCTGGCTAAAAAGGCGCAACAGGGTCTCAACCTGTTCGTCCAGCGGGTTAAGGGAGCGCTTAACGATCAGGTGCAGCGGCGTGGCCCGACGCACGCCGTGACTGAGCGGCAGCATCTTCAGCACCCCTTGATCCAGCTGAGCCTGAATGCGCTCCTCCGGCAGCCAGCCGTAGCCCACCTGCGACATCACCGCCTCAATGGCGGCGTCAATGGTGGAGAAGGTCCATGAGCCTCCGGCAGCGCGCGCGGAAGAGTGGTTGTCTGCAATCTGGATCAGCGGCCACGGGCGGAGCATGTCGTCATTAAGCGGGGCGTCGAGCTGAAAGAGGGGATGCTGGTGATGGGCCACGGCGACAAAGTCGATATTCATCAGCCATTCGCCCAGCCCGGTAATATCCTGGCGGCGGGTGAGGATCATTACATCGGCTTCATCGTTAATGGCATCGGCGTGGGTATTTTCCAGCACTTCGGTGAGGCGCACCTGCGTTTGCGGGTACTGCTGCTGGAACTGACGCAGGATGGCGAACAGACGTCGGCGGGGGAAGATATTGTCCACCACCAGATCCAGTCGCGTGCGCATTCCGTTGCGCAGGGTAGCCGCCCGCGTCTCAACGTAGGCAAAGGCTTTCAGCAGCGGTTTGACCTGGTTGAGAAGCAGTTCCCCGGCAGGGGTCAACACCGCCCGGCGCCCTTCCTGCACCAGAAGCGCCACCCCCAGCCGTTCCTGCAACAGCGACAGGTTATAGCTGACGGAAGACTGGCTGCGGTGCGTCTCTTCCGCTGCTCTGGCAAAACTGCCCGCGTCCACCACTCTCTCCAGCAAAGACCATTGTTCGAGCGTCGTCTTGTGCATAATTAATCTAAAATTTGGATGAATTTGATTCAAACATAGCGTTATTCATTCATTTTTTGAAGGGGTACGATCGTCTCATCAAAACAAAGGAGACATCTTATGAGCACCTTCGACAAACATGACTTAAGCGGCTTCATCGGCAAACATCTGGTTTATACCTACGATAACGGCTGGAACTACGAGATTTATATCAAGAATGAAAAGACCATCGACTACCGTATTCACAGCGGTCTGGTGGGTAATCGTTGGGTAAAAGATCAGCGGGTATACATTGTTCGCGTAGGTGAGAGTATTTATAAAATCTCCTGGACCGAACCCACCGGCACCGATGTTAGCCTGATTGTGAACCTGGGCGACAAACTGTTCCATGGCACCATCTTCTTCCCACGTTGGGTCATGAACAACCCGGAAAAAACCGTCTGTTTCCAGAACGATCACATTCCGCTGATGAACAGCTATCGCGATGCGGGCCCGGCCTATCCAACGGAAGTGATTGATGAGTTTGCCACTATTACCTTTGTGCGCGACTGCGGAGCCAACGATGACAGCGTAATTGCGTGTGCTGCCAGTGAATTGCCAAAAGACTTCCCGAATAATTTAAAATAAGCGCGACAATTAACTAAAAAGAAAAGTTCCCGGTTGTTTCTGCTTTTACAGAAATAACCGGGATTTTTTTTGTTTGTTGAGGGTTGGTTTAAACGTTACATTTTGCAAAAATTGAATGTGATCACAAAATAAAAAATTCATAATTATGTAACCTCTTGTTTATAAAGTTAATTAAATACACTTCTTAACACTTTAAATACGCATCTTAATTTTTCCCTAAGAAATGCGCGTTACCTTGATATGAGTTTATGAACCGTTGAAATAAACGAACCGGTAATTGGTTAATATCAAAAGCGTGCCATTCTTATTGCAAGGAAATTAATGATGAGCGATTTTTTGCCTTTTTCCCGCCCGTCCATGGGCAATGAGGAAATAACGGCGTTGCAGGAGGTATTAACCTCTGGCTGGATCACGACCGGGCCGAAAAATCAGGCGCTTGAAGAGGCATTCTGCCAACTGACCGGGAATCACCACGCCATTGCCGTCAGTTCGGCCACCGCCGGGATGCACGTCACCCTGATGGCGCTGGGTATTGGCCCAGGCGATGAAGTAATTACCCCCTCCCTGACCTGGGTCTCCACGCTGAATATGATTGTTCTGCTGGGAGCAACCCCGGTGATGATCGATGTGGACAAAGACACGCTGATGGTCACCCCGGACGCGGTTGAGGCCGCCATTACGCCGCGCACCAAAGCCATTATCCCGGTGCATTACGCCGGCGCGCCGTGTGACATCGACGCCATTCGCGCCGTGGGGGAGCGTCACGGTATTCCGGTGATTGAAGATGCGGCACACGCCGCGGGCACGTACTACAAAGGCCACCACGTGGGCTGGCAGGGCACGGCAATTTTCTCCTTCCACGCCATTAAAAACATGACCTGCGCCGAGGGCGGTCTGGTGGTGACGGATGACGAACAGCTAGCACAAAAAATCCGCAGCCTGAAATTCCACGGTCTGGGCGTCGATGCCTATGACCGCCAGACCCACGGCCGTGCGCCGCAGGCCGAAGTGATCGCGCCCGGCTTTAAATACAACCTCGCGGATATCAACGCCGCGCTGGCGCTGGTGCAGTTGGGCAAACTGAAACAGGCCAACAAACGCCGTCAGGACATCGCCGAACGCTACCTGCGCGAGCTGGCCGACACGCCGTTCCAGCCGCTAACGCTTCCGGCATGGCCGCATGTGCACGCCTGGCATCTGTTTATTATCCGCGTGGATGAAGCCCGCTGCGGGATCTCCCGCGACAACCTGATGGCGGCCCTGAAAGAGCAGGGCATCGGCACTGGCCTGCATTTCCGCGCGGCACACACGCAAAAATACTACCGCGAGCGTTTTCCTGATGTATCGCTCCCGCATTCTGAATGGAACAGCGCGCGTATTTGTTCTCTCCCACTTTTCCCGGACATGACTCATGACGACACAACCCGCGTCATTACCGCGCTCCATCAGCTTGCAGGACATTGATATGTTCAGTGCACCGCCTGTACAAAAAGTTTCTGTGGTGATCCCGGTTTATAACGAGCAGGAGAGCCTGCCCGAACTGATCCGCCGCACCACCGCCGCCTGTGAGACGCTGGGCAAAGCCTATGAAATCCTGCTGGTGGATGATGGCAGCAGCGATAACTCCGCCCTGATGTTGACCGAGGCTGCGCAGGCCGAAGGCAGCCATGTCGTTGCGGTGCTGCTTAACCGCAACTACGGCCAGCACTCGGCCATTATGGCCGGGTTCAGCCACGTGACGGGCGATCTGGTCATCACCCTGGATGCCGATCTGCAAAACCCGCCGGAGGAGATCCCCCGGCTGGTTGCCAAAGCCGATGAAGGGTACGACGTGGTGGGTACGGTACGGCAGAATCGTCAGGATAGCCTGTTCCGCAAGCTGGCTTCCCGCACCATCAACCGCCTGATCCAGCGCACCACCGGCAAAGCGATGGGCGATTACGGCTGCATGCTGCGCGCCTATCGCCGCCATATTGTCGACGCCATGCTGCACTGCCATGAACGCAGCACCTTCATTCCGATTCTGGCGAATACCTTTGCCCGTAAGGCGACGGAGATCCCGGTGCTGCACGCCGAGCGTGAGCACGGGGAATCGAAGTACAGCTTTATGCGTCTTATCAACCTGATGTACGACCTCATCACCTGCCTGACCACCACGCCGCTGCGCCTGCTGAGCGTCTTCGGCAGCATTATCGCGCTGGCCGGGTTTGCGCTTTCCGTTTTGCTGGTCGTCCTGCGTCTGGTCTTTGGCCCCCAGTGGGCGGCGGAAGGGGTCTTCATGCTCTTTGCCGTGCTGTTCATGTTCATCGGCGCCCAGTTTGTCGGGATGGGGCTGCTCGGTGAGTACATTGGCCGTATCTATAACGATGTTCGCGCACGTCCGCGCTACTTTATTCAACGTGTTGTCCGCCAGGAACACAAAGTCTCTCAAGAGGAAAAACACCCATGAAAGCTGTTGTCTTTGCCTATCACGATATGGGGTGCGCGGGCCTGCTTGCCCTGCTTGAAGCGGGTTATGATATCGCTGCCATCTTCACGCATCCGGATGCCGCGGGAGAGAATAATTTCTTTGGCTCCGTGGCGCGTATCGCCGCCGAGCGCGGCATTCCGGTCTATGCGCCGGACGATATCAACCACCCGCTGTGGGTGGATCGCATTCGCGCCGTCGCGCCGGATGTCATCTTCTCGTTCTACTACCGCAATTTGATCTGTGACGAGATCTTAAGCCTGGCGAAAACAGGGGCATTTAACCTTCACGGCTCTTTGCTGCCCGCCTACCGTGGCCGCGCGCCGCTGAACTGGGTGCTGGTGAATGGTGAAACTGAAACCGGTGTGACCCTGCACCGCATGGTGCACCGCGCGGATGCGGGTGCCATCATTGCGCAGCAGCGTGTGGCCATCGGCGCGGATGAGACGGCGCTGCAGCTTCATCAGAAACTCTGCTCCGTGGCGCAAAGCCTGCTGCGTGATGCACTGCCGACCATCCTGAACGGCACCTTCAGCGAGACCGCTCAGGACGAGAGCAAGGCGAGTTGTTTTGGCCGCCGCACGCCGGAAGACGGCCGTCTGGACTGGAACAAGCCCGCCCGCCAGCTGCACAACCTGGTGCGCGCAGTGACCGACCCCTGGCCGGGGGCGTATAGCTTCGCCGGTGTAAGCAAATTTATCGTCTGGAAATCCCGCGTGCGCGATGACGTCCCGGCCGCGAAACCGGGCACCATCGTCTCTGTCTCGCCGCTGATTGTCAGCTGCGGCGAGCAGGCGCTGGAGATCGTGACCGGTCAGACCGACAACGGCGTTTATGTGCAGGGCGCGCAGCTGGCGCAGTCTCTGGGGCTGGTTCCCGGCGCCTTGATCACCAGCGCTCCAGTGGTGGCAATTAAGCGCCGTACCCGCGTGCTGATCCTCGGCGTGAACGGTTTTATTGGTAACCACCTGACCGAGCGTCTGCTGAAAGACGATAACTACGAAATTTATGGCCTCGACATTGGCTCCGATGCCATCAGCCGTTTCCTTGACTGCCCGCGCTTCCATTTCGTGGAAGGGGATATCAGCATCCACTCCGAGTGGATTGAGTACCATATTAAAAAATGCGACGTGGTGCTGCCGCTGGTCGCCATTGCCACGCCGATTGAGTACACCCGCAACCCGCTGCGCGTATTCGAGCTGGACTTTGAAGAGAACCTGAAGATTATCCGCGACTGCGTGAAATACGATAAGCGCATCATCTTCCCGTCCACCTCCGAAGTGTACGGCATGTGTACCGATAAAAACTTCGATGAAGATACCTCTAACCTGGTGGTCGGGCCGATCAACAAGCAGCGCTGGATTTACTCCGTCTCCAAACAGCTGCTGGACCGCGTGATTTGGGCCTACGGCGAGAAAGAAGGGCTGCGTTTTACCCTGTTCCGGCCGTTTAACTGGATGGGGCCACGTCTGGATAACCTGAACGCGGCGCGCATTGGCAGCTCCCGCGCCATTACCCAGCTGATCCTGAACCTGGTGGAAGGCTCGCCCATTAAGCTCATTGAAGGCGGTAAACAAAAACGCTGCTTCACCGACATCAGCGATGGCATCGAAGCTCTGTTCCGCATCATCGAAAACAAGGATGGCCGCTGCAACGGGGAGATCATCAACATCGGCAACCCGGATAACGAAGCGAGCATTCGTGAACTGGCCGAAATGCTGTTGGCCAGCTTTGAGCGCCATCCGCTGCGTAACCAGTTCCCGCCGTTTGCAGGATTCCGCGAAGTGGAAAGCAGCAGCTACTATGGCAAAGGCTACCAGGACGTTGAGCACCGAAAACCGAGCATTCGCAATGCGAAGCGCTGCCTGAACTGGACGCCAACGGTGAAGATGGAGCAGACCATTGATGAGACGCTCGATTTCTTCCTGCGCACCGTGGAGCTGTCGGAACAGGCCTCATGAAAAAAGTCGGTTTACGCATTGATGTCGATACCTTCAGGGGAACGCGTGACGGCGTTCCCGGACTGCTGACGCTGCTGAGCAAGCACGATGTGCGTGCCAGCATCTTCTTCAGCGTGGGGCCAGACAACATGGGACGTCATTTATGGCGTCTGGTTAAACCGGCATTTCTGTTCAAAATGCTGCGCTCGCGCGCAGCATCGCTCTACGGCTGGGATATTTTGCTGGCCGGTACCGCATGGCCCGGCAGGCGTATCGGCGCGGGTAACGAAGCCATCATCCGTGAAGCGGCGCAGCACCATGAGGTCGGCCTGCATGCCTGGGATCACCATGCCTGGCAGGCCTGGGCGGGCGTCTGGGACATTCCTCGCCTGGCCCGGGAAATCGAGCGTGGTCTGCGGGAGCTGGAGGCCATTATCGGTCAACCGGTGCGCTGCTCCGCCGTGGCGGGATGGCGTGCGGATCAACGCGTCGTGAAAGCCAAAGAGCCGTTCGCGTTTCGCTACAACAGCGATTGCCGGGGTAGCGGACCGTTTTTACCGCAGCTCGGTGAAAACCGCGTTGGCACGGTGCAAATCCCGGTCACGCTGCCCACCTGGGATGAAGTGGTGGGACGCGAGGTGACCGCCGACGGCTTCAACCGCTACATTCTGGACTGCATGCATCGCGACACCGGCACCCCGGTCTACACCATCCACGCCGAGGTGGAAGGGATTGCGTATCAGCATGATTTCGATGCGCTGTTGACGCTGGCGGCGCAGGAGGGGATTCAGTTCTGCCCGTTGATCGACCTGCTGCCAGACGATCTCAGTACGCTGCCCGTCGGCAAAATTGTGCGTAATGACATGGCTGGCCGGGAAGGCTGGCTTGGTTATCAACAAACCGTGAGTCCGGTACCATGAAAGTCGCCCGTTATGGCTTAGTGCTGTTCGCCCTGTTTATTGTTTACTACCTCATTCCGGTTGATATCCGCCTGTTATGGCAGCCTGATGAAACGCGCTATGCGGAAATCAGCCGTGAAATGCTCGCCTCCGGCAACTGGATTGTGCCCCATTTTCTGGGGCTGCGTTACTTTGAAAAGCCGATTGCTGGCTACTGGGTCAACAGCCTCGGGCAACTGCTGTTTGGCCACACGAACTTTGCCGTGCGCGCCGGGGCCATCTTTTCTACCGGCCTGACGGTGCTGCTGGTCATCTGGATGGCCTGGCAACTCTGGCGTGATAAACGCGTTGCCCTGTTCTCCGGCCTTATCTTCCTGACGCTGTTTCTGGTGTATGGCATTGGCACCTATGCCGTGCTCGATCCCATCATCACCCTGTGGCTGGTGGCGGCGATGTGCAGTTTCTGGCTGGCCTCGCAGGCGCACACCCTGGCTGGCAAAGCGGGGGGCTACATATTGCTGGGGCTGGCCTGCGGCATGGGGGTGATGACCAAAGGTTTCCTCGCCCTGGCGGTGCCGGTGCTTGGCGTCCTGCCGTGGGTGATAGCCCAAAAGCGCTGGAAAGAGGTGCTGATTTTTGGCGGGCTCGCTATCCTGAGCTGCGTGCTCATTGTCCTGCCCTGGGGGCTGGCGATTGCCCGGCGTGAACCCGATTTCTGGCGCTACTTCTTCTGGGTTGAACACATTCAGCGTTTCGCCCAAAGCGACGCCCAGCACAAAGCCCCGTTCTGGTATTACCTGCCATTCCTGGTCGCGGGCTGCCTGCCGTGGCTGGCGCTGTTGCCCGGCGCGCTGCGTCTGGGCTGGCGTGAAAAACATCCTGCAGGCGGCGGACTTTATCTGCTCGGATGGGTGGTGATGCCATTTTTGTTCTTCAGCATCGCCAAAGGTAAGCTGCCGACCTACATCCTGCCGTGTTTTGCCCCGCTGGCTATCCTGATGGCGCGCTATGCCTGCCTTGCGGCGGAAAAAGGTGCCAGGGCGTTACGCATTAACGGCGGGATTAACCTGGCGTTTGGCGTCATCGGCGTGGTGGCGGCGCTGGTGGTCTCTCCGTGGGGGCTGGCTAAGCATCCGGTCTGGACGTCGGTCGAACTGTATAAAGTCTTCTGCGCGGTGGTGGCCTTCCTCGTCTGGGCCGTGGCGGGCTGGTTTAGCTTCAGACGGAGCCAGCAACGCTGGTGGCTGGCGGCGCTGTGCCCTGCCGGGCTGGCGTTGCTGATTGGCTTTGCCATTCCCAACCTGGTGGTGGATTCCAAACAGCCGCAGTCGCTGGTGGATACCGTGCGCGACCCGCTCCAGCAGAGCCGGTTCGTGCTGGCCGATAACGTCGGCGTGGCGGCAGGGCTGGCGTGGGAGCTGAAGCGTAACGACATCATCCTGTTTGGTCAGAGCGGTGAGCTACGCTACGGGCTGGATTACCCGGATGTGAAAGACCGCTTTATCAATAAAGATGACTTTGCGCAGTGGCTGGCGACGCATCGCCAGCAGGGGAGCGTGTCGCTGGTGATCCTGCTGTCGAAGAACGACGATCTGAAACGAGCCAACCTGCCAGCGCCTGACCACCTGTATATCCAGGGGCGGCTGGCTTACCTGCAGTATCTCCCGCAATGATGACCTGGCTGTGGCTGGTGCTGGCAAGTCTGCTGACCTGCGCGGGGCAGCTCTGCCAGAAGCAGGCGACCCGTCCGGCGACAACCGGGCGGCGTGGCGTGCATATTATGCTGTGGATGGGGCTCGCCTTGCTGGCGCTGGGCTGCGGCATGCTGGTCTGGCTGGGGGTGTTGCAGCGTCTTCCCGTCGGGGTGGCCTATCCGATGCTGAGCCTCAATTTTGTCTGGGTGACACTGGCGGCGAAGGGACTCTGGCATGAAAAGGTAGCCTGGCATCACTGGCTGGGCGTTGGGTTGATCATCACCGGGATAGTGTTGCTGGGAGGAAGTCTGTGAAAGGGGTGTTCTGGGCCTTATGCAGCGTGGTGTTAGTCAGCGTGGCGCAGCTGCTGCTGCGCAGTGCCATGCAGGCGCTTCCGCCCGTCGGCGAGGCGTTGGCATTTTTCAGGGCCCTCTGGCATTTCTCGTCCGGTACCGCCGCGCTACTGCTGGGGCTGATGGGCTATGTGGCCTCTATGGGCTGCTGGTATCTGGCGCTGCATCGCATGGCACTCAGCAAAGCGTATGCCTTGCTGAGCCTCAGTTATATTCTGGTGTGGGGCGCGGCGATCCTGCTGCCCGGCTGGGGCGAGTCGTTCTCGTGGCAGGGGCTGGCGGGCGTCGGGTTGATTATGCTGGGCGTGCTGGTGATATTTCTGCCCCGGACATCGGGTGGTGAAAAATCGCCCCGGGGGTAAGGGTAAACGGGGTGGGCGTGCAGACGGCGAGACTCAGCGAGCCAAACTGAAGCTGGCTGACCGAGTGGGTCTGTGAGGTGCTGTCGATGCTGACAATCTGCCAGGCGCTGCCGCCTCGCTGCTTCACAATCGCCTCTTTACGCGTCCAGATCCCCCAGAACGCGGAGAGCTTCGCCTCCTGCGCTTCGCGTTCCAGCTCCGCATGCTCCGCCACGCTGAACACGGCGTTCGCCAGTGCCTGCCAGTTTTCGCGCGGGCGTATCACTTCGATATCGCAGCCCACTTCACCTTCATCGCTCACCAGCAGGGCAATGTCGTCCCCGCTATGGCTCAGGTTAAACCAGAGTCGATGATCTTTTGCAAAGGCGGGTTTCCCCTGTTCGCCGTACACAATGTCGGGCAGCGGAGACGGGGACAATGCCCGGGCGAGCAGCGTCCTGCCTGCCAGCCAGGAACGGTGTCGCGCACCCTGAGGTGCCATATCTGCGAGCGTTGACGCCAGCGGGTCCGCGCTAAGGGTGGAGATTTTTCCCAGTATAAACTGGTACATAGTTACGCCCAGCGTTTGATAATGATTGAGGTATTGATGCCGCCAAACGCGAAGTTATTGCTTTGCAGATACTCGCAGTCAATCTGACGGGCTTCCCCCATAATATAATCTAAAGCACCGCATTGCTCATCCGGTTGTCTTAAATTGAGCGTCGGGGCAAACCAGCCTTCACGCATCATCTGCACGCTCATCCACGCTTCCAGCGCACCGCAGGCGCCTAACGTATGACCAAAATAGCTTTTTAGCGAGGAGATGGGGACGTTGTCGCCAAAGATGGCCGCAGTGGCCTGGCTTTCGGCGATATCACCGCGATCGGTGGCGGTGCCGTGGGCGGAGATATACCCGATGTCCGATGCGCGTAAGCCTGCTATCGCCAGTGATTGCGCCATGCAAATCTGCATGGTTTCACGCTGCGGCTGGGTGATGTGTGCCGCATCGCAGTTGGTGGCAAAGCCCACGATTTCGCCGTAGATGGTCGCCCCGCGTGCTTTGGCGTGCTCCAGCTCTTCCAGAATCAGCGTGCCTGCCCCTTCGCCGATGACCAGCCCATCGCGCGCGGTATCGAAGGGCGACGGCGTGGTTTTCGGCGCGTCGTTGCGCTGGCTGGTGGCGAACAGCGTATCAAATACCGCCGCTTCTGACGGACAAAGCTCCTCGGCGCCCCCGGCGACCATCACGGTCTGATAACCATGGCGAATGGCTTCCCAGGCGTAACCAATCGCCTGGCTGCCGGAAGTACAGGCACTCGAGGTAGGAATGACGCGCCCACGCAGACCAAAGAACAGGCCGGTATTGACCGCGGTGGTGTGCGGCATCATCTGCACATAGGTGGTGCCGGTGATGTTATTGGTGTGTTTTTCCATCAGCATGGAGGCGAAGTCGCTGACCGGTCCTGTGCTACCCGTGGACGACCCATAGGCGATGCCGGTTTGCCCCTGCGTCAGTACCGGGTCATCGATCAGGCCCGCCTGCTCAAGTGCCAGTTCGGTGGCGCGGGTAGAGAGCAGCGACACGCGACCCATGGCGCGAATGCGCTTGCGGGTATAGTGTGCCGGGAGGGTGAAATCCTCGATGGGGGCGGCCAGCAGGGTTTGCAGACCGGCATACTCTTGCCACTCCGTCATGGTGCGGACGGCATTTTCGTAGCCGAGCAGCCGCTGGGCAATGGTCGGCCAGTCCTCGCCAAAGGCGGTCACGCCCCCCATCCCCGTAATCACCACCCGACGCGTCATAACATCCCCCCGTTGATCGAGATCACCTGGCGTGTCACATAGCCTGCCCGGTCCGACATCAGATAACTTGCCAGACCGGCCACCTCGTCGGCCTGTCCCATGCGCTGCATCGGGATCATGGACATGGCCTCTTTCAGCGCGGCCTCTTCCATCTCGATCATGCCGGTATCAATCAGCCCTGGCGCGATGCAGTTGACGGTAATTTTGCGCTTTGCCAGTTCAATGGCCAGCGCCTTGGTGGCGCCGATAATACCTGCCTTGGCGGCACTGTAGTTCACCTGCCCACGGTTGCCCATCACGCCTGACACGGACGACAGGGTAATAATTCGTCCGCCCTTGCGGGTTGCGATCATCGGCATGATGCAGGGATGAATGACGTTATAAAAACTGTCGAGGTTGGTGTGGATGACGCTGTCCCAGTCCTCGTCGCTGAGCGCCGGAAACGCGCCATCGCGGGTTATGCCGGCATTGCTGACCACGCCATACCATGCGCCAAAGGTGCTGATTTCCTGTTCCAGAACCTCGCGGCACTGCTCGCGGTTACCCACGTCAAAGGTCAGTAAACGGCCCGTTCCGCCAGCCTGAACAATGCTCTCCAGCGTCTCGCGCGCACCGTCAGCATCACGATGGTAATGCACGCCCACGGTGAAACCGTCAGCCGCAAGCTGACGGGCGATGGCGCGGCCAATGCCTTTGCTGGCGCCCGTGACCAGTACGGAACGTGTCATGATGAAGCTCCCTGGGTGAAAAGTGAGGTTAATTCGTCTTCGCTGGGCTGGAACGTATTCACGCGGCCCGTGGCAAGAGGGGCGTTATCTGCCTGAATCGTGCATTCAAAGCTGCCAAAGCGTTCGTCCTGCATCAGGCGCTCGATGGTAATGGTTAACGTGGTGCCGGCGGCAAAGTGGCCCGTGCTGCACACCAGCTCGCGCGCACCCAGCACCATGCCCAGCGGACTGTGGGGCAGCCCTTTTTGCAGACGGTGCCATTCAGACCAGACGCCCACGGTCTGGGCCATCAGTTCCAGCGCAAACCAGCCCGGCAGATCGCCGTCAACGTTCAGGAACGGCGCAAGCACACCGCGCCCGTTGACCGTGACGCTGCACACCGCACTGCTGTCGGTGACACGCTCAACGCGCTCCAGTAGCATCATTGGCGCATCGTGAGGCAGGTAGTCGGCGGGGGATAAATAACTCATGACACTCTCCCCAGCAGCAGGCTGGCGTTGTTTCCGCCAAAGGCGAATGAGTTCGATAAAATCACCGGTTTTTTCAGGGGCGCACGCTGATGCAGCAGGCCGCAGGGCGGCAGCGTGTCGTCCGGCGCGTAGCGGGAAAAATCCTGCGGCGGCAGCGGCAGGTCACGGGTCAGGATCAGCCAGCTTAATGCGGCTTCGGTGATCCCGGCCGCGCCAAGCGTATGGCCGGTGAGGTGTTTGGTGGAGCTGCACGGTACCCGGTCGCCAAAGAGGGCGTTAATCACGTGCGCCTCAATCCGATCGTTGAGGGGAGTGGCGGTGCCGTGCAAATTAATATAGCCCACCTCGTCTGCCGTCATGCCTGCCGCCTTCAGCGCCTGAGTAATAGCGCGAATGGCGCCTTCCCCCTCGGGATGTGGGGCAGAGATATGGTACGCATCGCTCGATTCGCCCGCCCCCAGCAGCGCCACCTGATCCGCTTCGCGGGTCAGCACCATGAGGGCCGCCGCTTCACCGATGGTGATCCCCCGGCGGTCGCGGCCAAACGGTTCGCACTGCGTGGGCGAGAGCGATTCAAGGCTGTTAAAACCATTGACCGGCATACGGCTTAAGCTGTCTGCGCCGCCCACAAGGGCGACGTCCACCAGACCGGCCTCAATCAGACGCTGCCCGCTGATGATCGCCCGGGCGCTGGAGGAGCAGGCGGTCGAAATGGTATACGCCGGGCCATCCAGCTGCAGCCAGTTGGCGAGGAAGCGGGAGGGGTCGCCCAGCTCCTGCTGCGGGTACTGCCATTGCGGGCTGCGTTCGCCGTTCAGGGAGAGGCGCACGTACTCATCACCTTCATCCAGCCCTGAGGTGCTGGTGCCCAGCACCACCGCCACGCGGTCGCGGCCCACGCGGGCAATGGCGGCCTCAACGGCAGGCTGAATCTGTGCCAGCGCCGCCAGCAACAGCTGATTATTACGGCTGCGGTGTGCTGCCAGGCTATCCGGTATCGGCGGCAGTTCACCCTCAACGCCGCCCAGCATGGCATCGGGTAAGCCTTGCAGCCATCCGGCGCGATGACGTATCCCCGGCGCTACCCCGGCGTTCAGGTTGGCCGCGATCTCATCGGCCGAGTTGCCCAGCGCGTTGACCATGCCAACAGCGGAAATGTAAATCATCTCAGTCACCCAGATATTGAATGGTGATGTGGTATTTAAAGACGTGCTGCGCAATGCTGATCGGCTCGCGCTTACCGTTGCGTTGCAGGTAGACAATCTCGGTGACCAGCTTGCCGTCAGGGTTACGCAGTTCGCGTCGGGTGCCAGTATCGTTTAGCGTCCAGCCTTTCGGCAACTGCGGCTGCCAGGCGCTGAGCGGCCAGTGGCTGAGCATCACATCCGCCAGCACCTGGCTGGCGGGCGGTAGCTGGGGCATAACAACCGACTGCTCGGTATGGATCCCGCTGCCATCGTAGGTTGCGAGGAACAGGCGGATCCCCACCGACGAGAGCCCGGCAAGCGTCACCTTTTGCCCGTCAGCGTTCAGCAGAACCAGCAGCGACTGGGTCTGGCCGTTAAACCGGCCGGTCAGCAACTGCTGAGAACGGATGGCTGGCGTAATGCCCGGCGGTGGCAGCGTCACCTGCGTGCCCGGCTGCAGCCAGGCCTGCGGGCGAGTTTCTTCAGTATCGGTCGAATGGCTGCAGCCTGCCAGCAGCAGCGTCGCAGCCAGCGCGGCGGCGCGGTAAAAAGCGTTCATCAGGGTTTTCTCTCGTTCCATGCCGGCATCGCCAGCGGGGCCAGCAGGAAGGCGGTAAAAATACCGCTTACCAGCACGATACCAAAGCTGCTGATGGCCTGCGTCGCGCTGAACACCAGCATGCCCAGCGTCAGCAGCGTGGTCATCATCGCCAGGGTGATGGCCAGCATCGACGTCAGCGGCGTGCCGCGCGGGTTGCTGAAAAACAGCGTGTAGTTGATGCCAATGCCGAGCACCAGCACCAGCGCCAGCAGTGAAAACAGATTGACGGAATGCCCGGCGATGGCCAGCGCCGCCAGCCCGCAGCTGAGCGATAGCACTGACGGCACCAGGCTGATAAGCCCCTGGCGCCAGCCAAGACGGAGCATCGCGCCGCAGGCGATCACCGCCAGCGCCACGCACAGTAGCCCCGTCAGCAGTGTGCGGTAGAGAGCAAACAGGCTGTCAAAACGGGCCTTGCGATCGACCCAGACAACCCCTTCATGTTGCGCCGCCCGTTCACTCAGTGCCGCGCTGTTTTTGACGCCGTCCACCGGGACGAGCACGCCGCTTTGGCCGTCCGGCAGGGTCAGCCAGAGCAGACGCCAGCCTTCGCTGGCCGGGCTGGCAAGCCAGGCCTCCGCGCTGACAGGCATCGGCGTCAGATCCGGTGAGACAGCGTTCAGTCCGGCGCTGTGCAGCACGTTCGTTACCGCAGGCGCAGCGTGGTGCAGCAGCGCAAGATCGCTTTTTTGCCGCTTCATGGAGTTCAGCGGCAGGGTTCGCCAGCTTGCCAGCTCACCCGCTTTTTGCGCCTGCGCCAGCACCGGGGTAAAGGCCTCCAGCCGCTCCAGCGTCTGCTGGGCTGACGCGCCGTAAACCACAAACCATTTCTGATCGACGCGCTGGCCGGTCAGGGCGGTGATGGTTTTCTCCTGCGCCAGAATCGTTTTTGGCAGCGCCTGCAGCTGAGCAATATCGTCGTCCACCTTCAGGGTGCTAATCCCTGCGGCGGAAAGGAGCGCCAGCGTGACGGGCAGGCCAACCGCGAGTGTCTTTTTGCGTCGCCAGGCGGCCAGCCAGCGCGACATCGCTCTGCTGGCCGGAACCGGGCGTACCGGCATTCCACGGCACAGCCAGGGGTGCCAGAAAATTACCGTCAGACAGGAGGCGCTCAGCCCCACGGCGGCAAACAGCGCCATCTGGCGGATCCCCGGGAAGGGGGCCAGCATCATAATCAGGTACGCCACGACGGTCGTCAGAAGCGCCAGCAGCAGGGCATGACGCACTTTGCCCAGACTTTGCCACGGCGAGTTTTCGCCACCGTGCACCAGCCGTTCGGTCAGGTAATAGAGGGTGTAATCGGCTGAAATCCCGATGATGCTCATGCTCATCACCAGCGTCATCAGGTGCAGTTCGCCAAAGAACAGCAGGGTGGTGACCGTGCCCGCCAGCGCGCCGATGGCAATGGAGATCGCGCACAGCAGCAACGGACGCACGGAACGGAATGTCGCCATAATCAGCAGGAACACCCCCAGAAGGGTGGCGACACCCAGCGTGGAGATATCCCGTTTGGCCTGCTGGCTGGCGTAATCGCTGTAAAACACCGTGCCGCGAGACAGCAGTTGCGCCTGTGGGTAATGCGTTTTCAGCGTCGCCTGCAGCGCGTTCAGGGTGGTCACCAGCCGGTGGGTTTGCTGCATATCAAAGGAGGATCCGGCCAGCTCGCCGTGCAGCAGATACCAGTAGTTTCCGGCGTCATCCTGCGTCACCAGCCAGCCATCCATCAGCCGCAGCTTCTGGCCGTTTTGCGCCAGCGCGAGCTGCGCGCCGCGCATCAGCATCAGCGGATCGTTTTGCAGCTCCTTGCCGCTCACGCCGGAAAAGGCCGAATAGAGCTGAGATAACACCCACTGCGCCTGCGCTTCACCGCCGTTTTGCAGGCGGGCGCGGGTGGCGGGGTCAATCAGCCCGTTGCGGTGCTGCCAGAAGAACTCGCCCCAGGCTTTTTGCCCGGCGGCGTCCATGGGCCCTTTAACTTCGTTCAGCGCACCGCTGCGTTGCAGCAGCGTCAGCCACTGCTGCGCCACGCGCGGATCGGGTTTTTTGCCGGGGCTGACCAGCCAGACAAGCTGACGGTCGAGCCGCTGCATAAACCCGTCGTTAAGCGCCGGAGGGATCGCCCCCAGCGTCTGTGTCGGCAACATAGCCAGCACGCTGCTGTTCAGGCGCGCACCGGGCAGCAGCGACACCAGCAGGCCCAGCAGGATCAGGCATACCGTGGCCCACAGCAGCGCCGGGCGCAGCGATTTACGGTGCGGCAAAGCGTTGGCGTTCGTCATCGGTCAGGCTGGCGGGTGTCAGTCGGTGGCGGGAGAGGGTGATATCCGTGCGGTCGCCCTGTTTGTCGTTGAGACGAACAGACTCCAGATACGTCGCACCGCCCAAATCGAGGGTGGTGAAAAGGGTATTCAGCGGCGTTGTTGTAGGGGTGAGCACCAGCGACCAGCGGCCTTCCCCCTGGTCTTTAAAATCGATGCGGAAATTGTCTTCCAGCACCTTGCGGTCGGCCTGGAACAACGCCCGCAGCAGGTGGTTGAACTGGAACATCTGCGGATTATTGTCGGCGGTAATGGTCTGCGGCGGCTGGCCGTTGATCGTCTGCACCATCCGTTTGTCATCCAGCAGCAGCGTCATGGGAAACGGGGCCTTTTGATCCCACAGCAGGCCGCTGTCACGGGCGATCACCATCTCGCCCTGCGAGCGCAGTGGCTGCGGCATGTCTTTAATCGTGCGAACCTGTTCGAAGTGCGCGCGCACCACAGGTTGCTCTGCGAACCGCTGTTGCAGTTCATCCAGCGTCACGGCGCTGACCAGCGGGCTGAATATCAGCGCCAGCAAAGGCAACCATTTCATGGCGTGACTCCCATACGTTCAAACAAAATCCCCGGGCTGACAAAGCACATTTCGCGGGTGGCCTCGTCGACCGCCACCTGGATGGTGTAACCGGTGGTGGTGCGTTTACCGGTCTGTGCATCGAAGATTTGATAGGCAATGCGCAGGCGGTTTTCATACTCTTCAATGTGCGCCCGGACCCGGATGCGTTGCTCAAACGTCACCGCATCGCGGTATTTCACCCGCGTATCGACCACCGGCCAGACATAGCCGGAGGCTTTCATCTGGCGATAGCCGTAGTCGAACTGATTGAGCAGCGCTTCGCGGGCTATTTCAAAGTAGCGGAAATAGTTGCCGTGCCAGACCACGCCCATCATATCGACGTCGTGGAACGGGACGGTGATTTCAACTTCCGTCGTAAAGCGGGGATCGGTCAGCACCCTTTACTCCTTCTCGCTGATTTCGGGCAGTTGCCAGAAATCGAAAAAATTAAACCAGTCGAGCGGCGACAGTAAGGCGTAATGCTCCAGCCGCTGCGCGTAGCGATCGACGGTATGTTGCAGCGCCTGCTGGCGTTCACCGCGTGGCAGCAGCAGCGGGTCGGCAAACGGTTCGCAGTGCAGGGTCAGCCTCCCCTGGTGGCTGAGGGCAAAAATCAGCACCACCGGACAGCGCAGAATGGAGGCCAGGATAAACGGCCCCTGTGGGAACGGTGCGGGCTGGCCCATAAACTCGCTCCAGATCACGCGCCAGCTGCCGCCGCGCTGTGGCGTGACGGCGATACGATCGCCCACGATGGCCACCCATTCGCCGCGATCCAGCTTTTCTTTGATCAGGATAGCGGTCTCCGGGCCGATGTCAGTGACGGGCATCAGGTGAATGCCCGCCTGCGGCGCCATCTCTTCCATGATCTGCTTAAAGCGTTGGGCGTTATCGCTAAAGACCAGGGCGTTGATGGTTTTCCCCCCTTCACGCTGCGCCAGCGCCCGGCAGGCTTCCACGTCGCCAAGATGCGAGGCCAGCAGCAGTTTACCCTGTGGATCGTCCAGCCCCAGCGCCTCGCGGGCACCCGGTGCAAACACCAGATCGCGATGCAGCTTCATCTCGCCGCGCCAGCTGGCCACTTTGTTCAGCATGGCATGACCAAAACGCAGGAAGTGAAAAAAGCTGTGCAGGCGGGGAGGCTGAGGGATCTGTCGCTGTGCCATGACCTCTTTAACCCGCCTCAGCCATTGCCGCGACGCCTGACGCGCCGGGCGGGCGGTGAGCCAGTAAACGGCGGTGACCGGCCACAGCAGGAGGGTGAAGGCCTTGCGTCCAAGCAACTGCCAGACGCGTAACATCAGGCGCATGCCCCATAGCCCTTTGACCTCCTGCTGTTGCGCCCAGTGCTGCGGGCGACGGCGCATCAGCAGGGAGGGGATGCGCGGCAACATCCCCAGGAACAGACGGGTATGCATCAGCGAGATGCGCACGTTGTCTTTTAGCGCATCGAAGTGGGATACGCCGTCTGCCGGGTAGGTGACGCGGGTGGGCAGAAAATAGCTGGGCGTGCCCTGCCAGTAGAGGCGGACCATCACTTCAGTATCAAAGTCCATGCGCTTGCCGAGCGGGGTACGTGCGGCAAGCTGCATCACCGACGTGATCGGATAGACCCGAAAGCCGCACATGCTGTCTTTAAGCTGCAGGGACAACGTTTCAATCCAGACCCAGACGTGCGTTATCCAGCGACCGTAGAGACGCGAACGGGGTATGGAGTCATCGTAAACGGGCTGACCGGAAATCAGCGCCTCGGGGTGACGTTGCGCCAGCGCCAGAAAGCGGGGGAGATCTTCAATGGCGTGCTGGCCGTCGGCGTCCACCTGGATTGCATGAGTGAAGCCGCGCTCTGCACAGGCTTTCAGCCCTGCCATCACTGCCGCACCTTTGCCGCTGTTTTTCGCCAGACGCAGCAGTGTAACCTGCGGATGCTGCTCTGCTAAGTGCGCCAGGGTGTGGCGCGTGTTCTCTTCGCTGCCATCGTCAACCACCAGGCACGGGAGGTCAAACGGTGCCAGACGTGCGAGTACCGCGGCCATCATCGCACCGTGGTTGTAGCAGGGGATCAACACGCAGGGGCGGAACGTTACTGACATAGGCGAATCTTCCCGCTGCTGGCGGTATGGCGTTCACTGCCCGCATGACGCTGGTAGCTGAAGCTGAGCATCTGACGGGCAGGGTGCCAGTCAAGGATCAGCGTCACCGTGTTGTCCGGCAACAGCGGGGCCGCAAACTTCACATTCTGAATGCTGTGAAAACGGTAGCCCGGAGCCATCAGGGTGATGGCGTAATGCATCACCCAGTCGAGTTGTGCAACGCCAGGGAGCAGCGGCTGGACGGCAAAATGCCCCTTAAACCAGAGCAGGTCAGGATCAAGATAAAGCGTTATCTCCAGATGCTCCGGATGAGTCTGGTGGCGTTCGATTTCATGAATCTTCATGAAATAACTCCTGTAGCTGTGCAGTCACGCGCTTGTTCATGCTGTTGACCGGGATTTCATCGACGATCCGCCAGTAGCGGGGCACGGCTACCGGTTCAAGGCAGGGGCGAAGGGCGCGACGCCACGCGGATTCCTGGGCATTTTTACCCCCGTTGTCTCTGTGCAAACGCGCCGCGTCACTGAGTACCAGCAGCACGCCAATGGCCTGACGACCACGGCGAGTGACCGCCAGCGCGGCGGCGTCGCAGATGCCGTCCAGCGCCAGTAACCGCTGCTCAATCTCATCAAGCGAAATGCGTTTATCTTCAATTTTGACCACCCGACCACGGCGTCCAACGATGTTGAACTGCCCGTCAGCCGCGAAATGCAGGATATCATCCAGCACGATTCCTTCAGCCTCGCGGATCAGGGGCGACGTCACCCGATCGCCGTGGAACGTCACGCCAGGAAACGGCTGCCAGAGCGTTGTCTCATCCTGACGGAGACGCCAGGCCATAACGCCCGTTTCGGTACTGCCGTAAATTTCATCAGGCCAGACGTTCAGCCAGTCATGACAAGGCGTGATATCGCGCCAGGGCAGTTCGCCCCCGGCCGAGAGCAGCAGGGCAACCGGAGGCGGCACCAGCGAGGTATCGAGCCGCTTGAGGAATGCCGGGCTGCTGATAAAGAGGTACCGTTTGTCCTGCGGCAGCGCTGACAGCTGTTCCGCGTACTGCAGCAGGGAGGCGTGCAGCGGCAGGCCAAGCGCCATAGGTAATACAACCCGAAACGTCAGGCCATACAGATGATGCAACACCACGGAGGCCACGACGCTACAGCCTGCCAGCCGTTCGCCAAACCGATCAGCGAGCAGACGGGCTTCCCGATCCAGGCCGATCACCGGCTTAATCACCCGCTGCGGCGCGCCGGTGGAGCCAGAGGTGAAAAGCTCGATCACCTGCGTATCGTCAATGGCAGGCAAGAGGGAAAAGGGGGTGTTTGTTGGCGCAGTGGCGGTGACCAACCGCAGTCGCCCTGAAAACTCGAGCGTGGTGTCGCTCAGGAGACCGCTGAACATGGCCCGCTGTTCGTTAAGCTGCGCCGCCCGGCTGTGACCGGGGAGCACGGGGGTTTTACCCGCATGAAGCGTCGCCAGCAGGGCGACGATAAAAAGATAGCCGTTTTCAAAGCAGAGCGCCCAGCGCTCGCCCTCTTCCTGACGCAGCGCGTCGACCAGCTGCGTAACATCGTGGCGCAGATCGCCCAGCGTCCAGATACGATCGTCAAGCCAGGCGACAGGCGTCTCATCAGGACGCGGGGCGTTTAGCCACTGGCTCAGAGGAAGCGGTTTATCCATCGTTTTTTATTACCCGTTGTCGCACCAGCCATTCACCCGCCATTAACGTTCCCATCAGGATGTAGGAAAGCATCCCGTTCCACAGTGTCCACAGGCGCAGGTCGGCGTACAGCACGGTAAACAGCGCGACTGCGCCGTTGCCGATAAAAAAGCCGCACCAGACTTTCGTCACTTTACGCGTGTAACGCACCCCGGCAGGAGACAGGTGGGGCTCCCGTATCCGCGCCAGCCGTTCCACCATCGGCATGGACGTCCACAGCGAGCCCCCAAAGACCACCAGCATCACCAGATTAACGACCACCGGATAAAACAGCACCCACAGGTGAGCGTGGAAAAGGCTCGCCACGCACAGCACTGCCCCGGCCAGCGTCACGCTCAGTAAAACGTAGCGTAAGGGGCCGCGCTGCTGGCGCGTCTGCCAGGCACGCAGCAGCAACACCAGCGCCATCAGGGGCAATATCCACGGCAAATGGTGGCTTGCAAGGCCATAGCCAATCAAAAACGGCCAGGCCAGCAGCATCAGCCCCGTCAGTATCGGGATGAGTGGAATGGCAGGCACGTCAGGCGTCGCGCTGGAGTTGTTCCACAACGTCAACGATGTCCTGAACGGTACGTACCGCTTTGAAGGTTTCAGGCTTAATTTTATGGCCCGTCTTCTTCTGCAGGTTAACCACCATATCCACGGCATCAATGCTGTCGAGATCCAGATCTTCGTAAAGCCGGGCCTGCGGCGTAATGAGCTCAGGGTCGAGTTCAAAAAGTTTAATAAGAAGCGCAGAGACTTCCTGATAAATGGTTTCTTGTTCTGTCATAGCGGGTCATTCTCAGGCGCGTTGTTGATGAATAAAAGCGGCGAGCGTGGCAACGGAATAGAAGTGCTGACGCATCTCGTCGCTCTCGGCAGAAAGCACTACGCCGTACTGATTTTTCACAGCCAGCCCCAGCTCCAGGGCATCAATAGAGTCCAGACCCAGTCCGTCACCAAACAGCGGAGCGTCGGTGTCGATATCCTCTGGGGTAAGTTCTTCCAGATTCAGCGTAGAGATAATGAGATTCTTAATTTCAAGATAGAGCGCTTGCATCTTTCATTCCTGACAAAGATTGAAGACCGGATGTTAATTGCTGCTGCATATGCCGGTTTAACTGCCTTGCCGCCAGCGCAGGTTCGTGCTGGCTCGCATCGTAAAAATCATGAATGTTGATGCGTTCGCGAACATCCACGGTAAAAATGGGTTTATTAGGCGGCACATTGTACCAGCGACTCTGTTTATCCAGCATGCGTTCGCTACAGTGGATCACCACCACACGCAGAGAGCTGTTGCACCGCACGGCAATATTCGCCGCCCCCCGCTGCAGGGTAATGGCTTCGCCCACGCGGGTGCGGGTGCCTTCCGGAAAGATAAGCAGGGTGTCGCCCTGCGCCAGACGCTGCTGGCTGGCACGAAGCAGCGTTTCTGCTTCGCTGTTGATCAGGTAATCGGCTGCACGGATCACGCCGCTGACAAAGGGGTTACGCAGCAGCGCGCTTTTCACCAGACAGTCGGTTTCGTTCATCACCGAGGCGAGGATCACATAGTCCAGCAGCGATGGATGGTTGGCTATCACCAGACAGCCGCGCTCGGCGCGCAGCACGTCCAGGTTGTTGAAGCGGTAATCCAGCACGCCGGTTCCGCGAACGACCGCCAGGAACAGCCGAAAACTGGCGGAAATGCTGCGTCGCGCCAGTCGACGGCGTGCCGTGCGATCGCGCTGAAAAATCAGCAGCAGGTTAAACCAGACCAGCGACAGCAGCAGCCCGCCGAGGCCAAACAGGGCGAAGCAGAACCCGGTCATCAGCATGCGCCAAAACCGATCGAGGCGGGAGAGGATCTGGCTCATTGGCGCGTCCACTGCCACTGCAAACGCTCGCCCGCCAGGGCAAATTGCCGCGCGTCGCTCAGGTAATGTCGCAGGAACTGAAGGCTTTGCGGCAGCGCGGGCTCTTCCCCTGTGCTTTCGCGATGGGTTTCACAGCAGAGCGCGTCGCCGGCTTCAATCACCAGCGCAAGGGCGTAAGGCCAGACGGGCATCTGCGGCGGGAGCCCGGCGTGATAAAACGCGGGCAGAACGCCGTCAAAATCCACCAGCAAAACGCGGGAGTAGCCCGCGTGAAGCAGACTCAACACTTCGCACAAACTTTGCTGGAAGGTGTCCATCCCGGCGGAGACTGAGGATGAGACAATCGGCTGACCCGCGGTGATCGTAAGATTGCCGACCGCGGCGTTATGGACAGACATTGCAAAATCGGTGGGGGAGACGGGTTGCTCCGTTGCCAGCGCTTGCAGAATACGGTAGTTGCGTTCCAGCTCACCATGGCGGCTGCTGTAGACCACGGCATCGATACGATGTTTGCGCAGCATCGCAAGGCCAATATCCACCGCCAGCTTACTGCCCGAATTGAGGCGGCGGGCGGTCATCATCGGCAGTTCGGTCAGTTTCGCAAGCGGTGCGGCGGGATCGATGGCGTCAGACTGGCGCGACCATGCCTGCCATGCGCCGGCATCGCTGAGTCCTGGCGCTCTGGCCTGCCAGTCGATAATGGTGAGGGTAAATTTCATCTACGCGCGTCCGCGATAAACCTGTTTCTGTGATTTTTACTTCGCAAGCGCGATGTTACAGCGTACATCGTACAGTGTTGTCGCAGGCTTGCGAATAACGTTTCTCCTAAAAATTTCCCGTAGAGTCATGTTCCGTCTCACCCCAGACGATTAACCGGGAAGCCGACTCTTGGGTCGGCCCGGCCCCAGCAGTATCGCCAGTTTGCTGCCGCCTTTGGTGGTCTCCATCCAGATTTTACAGACGCTGGTGAGCGGTACCGACAGCAGCATCCCAACCGGGCCCAGCAGCCATCCCCAAATCAGTAAGGATAAGAACACCACCAGCGTCGACATCCCCAGCCGGTGGCCCATCATCCGTGGCTCAAGAATATTCCCCAGCACCATATGCACCACGAGGAACAGCGCCCCCACCAGCATGCACTCATAGAAGCCATTAAACAGAAACGCCTGAATCATGGGCGGCACGGCGGAGAGGACCGCGCCAATGTTGGGCACGTAGTTCAGCAAAAACGCCAGCACTCCCCACATCAGCGCGAACTGCACGCCCATCAGCATCAGCCCCAGCCAGACAATCACGCCGGTCCAGACGCTCAACAAGGTTTTTAATGCCAGATATTTGGAGACGCCCTTTAACGCGCGGTGTAAACCGGCGATGTGAATTTGCGGATTATTCAGCGCAAAGCGCAGCTTATAGGGCACGTGGCGCACTTCGAACAGCATAAACACCACCGTCATGACCAGCAGCAAAATGCTGGCCATGGCGCCGGACAGGCCGGTCATCAGCGTGGTGGCGTAGGTCATGATTTTTTCGGAATCCATCCGGCGCAACATCCGTTCCGGCGAAATATGCAGGTTCAGAAACGGCATCATCTCCTGAAGCGCCACGATCTTGCGCGTCAGCTCTTTGTTGTATTGCGGCAGCATCGTGGAGAACTCGCTCAGCGAGGCGGCCAGCACGCCGAAAAGGGCGGTGAGGGCAATCAGCATCACGATAACCACAATGGTTATGGCCACCGGGCGGCTGATACCCCGGCGCAAAAACCAGGTCACCAGCGGGTTAAGCACAATGGCAAAAAAGAGCGCCAGCAGAAGCTGGACAATAATATCGGCGGCAGCATGGATACCGGCGAGGATCACCACCAGAGAGGCGAGTTTTAACAGGATGTGGAGTCCTGCTTTGTCGGGCGGGTTAGGGGTCATGCGTGTTCCTTAATGTGATTGCCCGTTAAGTGTAGTGCGCGGGATCCGCTTCGTCTGGCACCGTTAATCTGAAAGTCGCTGCTGATTTTCTGCTGGCGTCGTGGTAATAGTGAAACACTGTTGCAAAAATCCAGGTAAAACCCCATGCCCGAACCTGCCGCCGAACCGGCATTAAGCGGATTGCGCCTTAATCTGCGCATTGTCTCCGTTGTGATTTTTAACTTTGCCAGTTACCTGACGATTGGCCTGCCGCTGGCGGTCTTGCCGGGCTACGTCCATGACGTGATGGGATTTAGCGCATTCTGGGCGGGGCTGGTGATTAGCCTGCAGTACTTCGCCACGCTGTTGAGCCGCCCACATGCGGGTCGCTACGCGGATCTGTTCGGGCCGAAGAGCATTGTGATTACGGGATTGTGCGGCTGTTTTCTCAGTGGCCTGAGCTACCTGCTGGCGGCAACGACCAGCCACTGGCCGTTGGTCAGCCTGGTGCTGCTGTGCCTGGGCCGGATGATCCTCGGTATTGGGCAAAGCCTGGCAGGAACCGGTTCGACGCTGTGGGGGGTAGGCGTGGTCGGGGCACCGCACATTGGCCGGGTGATCTCCTGGAACGGTATTGTCACCTACGGGGCAATGGCGCTTGGTGCCCCGCTTGGGGTGATGTGCTATGCGTATGGCGGACTGTACGGCCTGGCGGGCACCATTATGGTGGTCGCGCTGGTGGCGATCCTGTTTGCCCTGCCGCGTCCGAAAGTGAAGGCCAGCAAAGGTAAACCGCTGCCGTTCCGGGCAGTGCTGGGGCGCGTCTGGCCGTATGGTATGGCACTGGCGCTGGCAACCACCGGCTTTGGGGTGATCGCCACCTTTATCACCCTGTTTTATGACGCCAAAGGCTGGGACGGGGCGGCCTTTGCGTTAACCCTGTTCAGTTGTGCGTTCGTGGGTGCCCGTTTGCTCTTCCCAAACGGTATTAACCGCCTGGGCGGGCTGAATGTGGCGATGATCTGCTTTGCGGTTGAGATTGTCGGGCTGCTGCTGACCGGTATCGCTACCGCGCCGTGGATGGCAAAAATTGGCGTGTTCTTCGCCGGAGCCGGTTTTTCGCTGGTCTTCCCGGCGCTGGGCGTGGTGGCGGTGAAAGCCGTGCCGCCGCAGAATCAGGGTGCGGCGCTGGCAACCTACACGGTGTTTATGGATATGTCGTTGGGCATTACCGGGCCGCTGGCAGGGCTGGTAATGGCCTGGGCAGGCGTGCCGGTTATCTATCTTGCGGCTGCGGGTCTGGTGGTGATGGCCCTGATGCTCACGTGGCGGCTAAAAAAATGGCCCCCGGTGCAGGCACCGGAGGCCACGTCATCATCCTGACGCGTTACTGAATCACGATGGTGTTGATGATGTTTTCAGCGGCAGTCTGCGCTTTCTGCTGATCTTCCGCTGGCAGGGTGATCTGCAGGGTCAGCAGTTTGTTATCCACCTTACCCAGCACCACGGAAGAGTAAGCCGTCTGACCTTTTGCAGAGATAATGCTGTCCAGCTGCTGCAGCGTGTGGCCTTTCAGTTCGATGGACTTGTTGGTCACCACCTGCAGCTGCGGGTCGCGGCTGCGCTGCTGATCTTCCAGACGTTTGGACAGCACGGCCAGGTCTTCGCTGGTGTCGTCGCCCACAATCACAATCACTGCTTTCTGCCCGGTTGCATCGGAATAGACGTGCATGTTGTTCGCCTGGGTACCCAGCTTGCCGCTCTGGTCAGTCATATCCGCTGGCAGAGAGAAGCTGAGTTTACCGTCCAGCAGGTTCACCGGCTGACCGGTTGCGTTGCTCTCTGCAGACGCGCCCTGAGCAGGCGTTTTCGTGTCGCTGTTATCACAGGCTGCAAGGCCGACAACCAGCAGGCCAATCCCGACATATTTAACCAGATTGCGCATTGACTTCTTCCTTTCGATAAACGGCCATAACGGCTCATTTGTCCATCTTATCACAACTGATAAAGCGAACCCTTAACCAGCCTGCAATGCTGTGATTTCAGATTTATCTGCCAGTCTTTTCAGCAGCATATTCAGCAACACGCCGTACATCGGCAGGAAGAACACAATGCTGATAAGCACCTTGAAGCAGTAGTCCACCAGCGCAATTTCCATCCAGTGTTCGGCCATAAACGCATCCGGGCTGTGCCAGAAAGCGATAAAGAAGAAGGCCAGCGTATCGCTGACGTTGCCGAACAGCGTCGAGGCGGTGGGTGCCATCCACCAGCGATGATTCTGACGCAGGCGGTTAAACACGTGCACATCGAGGATCTGCCCCAGCGCATAGGCCATAAAGCTTGCGGTGGCGATACGGGCGACAAACAGGTTGAAGTGGGTTAACGCCTCAAAGCCCTGCCAGCTTCCCATGTAAAACAGGGAGGAAATGACGTACGACACGAACAGCGCCGGCAGCATGACCGCAAAAATAATGCGGCGAGCCAGCGGTGCGCCAAAAATTCGCACGGTCAGATCGGTGGCGAGAAAAATAAACGGGAAGCTGAACGCGCCCCAGGTGGTATGGAAACCAAAGATGGCGATCGGCAACTGCACCAGATAGTTACTGGAGGTGATCACCAGCAGATGAAAAAGCGAAAGCCAGAACAACGCTTTTACGCGCTGCGATTCAGAAAACGGCGTCATATTGTGACCTTTTTATACGTTGGGGTGAGGGAACCCAATAAAAACCGCAGCATGATACTGCTTTGACGGGACTTTGCAATGGTTAGTTTTTACGCAACCGTTAACCTGGTTTGCATTGCTGGCTACGGGGCGTAAACTACAGCCGTTTTTATCTGACCGAGAACACCATGACCGATCTGTTTTCCACTCCAGACCACACCCTTGATGCGCAGGGCCTCCGCTGCCCTGAGCCGGTAATGATGGTGCGCAAAACCGTGCGCAATATGCAAACCGGCGAAACGCTGCTGATCATCGCTGACGATCCGGCAACCACCCGCGATATCCCCGGTTTTTGTACCTTTATGGAGCATGAACTGGTGGCACAGCAGACCGAAGCGCTGCCGTACCGGTATTTGATCCGTAAGGGGTAACCCCCTTACTGCATGCCCAGCAATCCCGGCAGCCACAGCGAAATCGCCGGGATGTACGTTACCATTCCCAGCACCACCAGCAGCATGCCGTAAAACGGTAGCATTGCGCGCACCACATGTTCGATTTTCTGCTTGCTCACCGCACTGGCCACAAACAGCACCGATCCCACCGGCGGCGTGATAAGCCCGATCCCCAGATTCACCATCATGATCATCCCGAAATGCACCGGGTCGATCCCCAACGCATTGGTCACCGGCAACAGCACCGGCGTCAGGATCAGAATGATCGGCGCCATATCCATCAGGGTGCCAATCAGCAGCAGCATGATGTTGAGGTACATCAGGATCACGTACTTGTTATCCGAGAGCGAGGTGAAGAACGCCGTGATGCGCACGGGCAACTGCATGTAGGTCATCACCGCGCCAAACGCCGCCGCAAAGCCAATCAAGATCATCACGATAGTGACCGTTTTCACCGTCCGGCACATCAGCTTCGGCAGTTCGCTCCACGTGTAGTCGCGGTAGATAAACATGGTGACAAAGAACGCCCACAGGCAGGCGACTGCCGCGGATTCGGTGGCGGTAAATATCCCGGACAATATGCCGCCGAGGATAATCACCACCGTCATCAGCCCCCACAGGGCATCGAGAAATATCTTCAGCGCCTGTTTAAAGGGGATCTTTTCGCCTTTTGGATAGCCGCGCTTATGGGCAAAGCACAGACATAGCGCCATCAGGCACAGCCCCAGCAGCAGCCCCGGCAGCACGCCTGCGATAAACAGCGTGGCGATGGAGACCGTACCGCCTGCGGCCAGCGAGTAGATCACCGAGTTGTGGCTGGGCGGGATTAAAATCGCCTGCACCGACCCGCTGGCGGTGACCGCCGCCGCGTACTCGCGGGGATACCCCTTTCTCTCCATCTCCGGGATCATCACACTGCCGATGGAGGCGGTATCCGCCACCGATGACCCGGAAATCGCGCCGAAAAAGGTGGAAGCCACGATATTCACCAGCGACAGCCCGCCGCGAATAAAACCGACAAAGACATACGCGAAATTCACCAGCCGACGGGCGATGCCGCCTTCCGCCATGATCGCCCCCGCCAGGATGAAAAACGGGATCGCCAGCAGGGTAAATTTATTAACCCCGCTGGTGATCTGGATCATCAGCGCTTCGAGCGGTAACTCGATCCACAACGCGCCCGCAACGGCGCTTAAGCCGACGGCAAACGCCACCGGCATACCCAGCGCCAGCAAAATGGCGAGGGTGAATAACAAAACGAATGCATCCATTGTTCACCCCTTAACTGTGGTTGCCGATCAGCACCACAGGACGGTTTTCCTGTGAGCCAAACAGCAGACGTTCAATGACAAACAGGATCAGCACCGCAGAACCAATCGGCAGCGGCAGATAACTCTCCCCTGACGTCAGGATCGGAAACTCGGCGACCGGCTGCTCCCAGAGCTCGACACACAGCCAGTAGCTGTACCAGAACATAATCAGCGAGATCAGCAGCATCAGCAGATCCACCACGCGCGCGCACGCGGTTTTCAGCATGTCTGGCAATCGGTCGGTCAGCATGTTCACCGCGATGTGTGACCCGGCACGGTAGCTCACCGCCGCGCCGATAAACGTAAAGGTCACCATGCAGATGATGGCAATCGGCTCCGGCCAGGATTCACCGCGATTCAGCACATAGCGCGAGAAGATGCCAATCGGGATCACCACCGTCATGACCAGCAGCGCGCACCCCGCTACGCCCATGGCGAGCAGATACAGCCGGTCCATCCACTTCAGGTAGAGTTCGGACATACGTTCTCCGTTTACTGAACGTCAGCAATGGCTTTCATCAGGTCCTGATGCTTTTCGCCATACTGCGCGCGCACCGGCTCTGTGGCTTTGATAAATACCGATTTGTCGATCTCGTGGAACTGCACGCCACCGGCTTTCATCTTCGCCAGCGCCTCGGCGTTATAGGCCTGCCACAGCTTGCGCTGTTCGAACTGCGCTTCACGCGCCAGGGTCAGGATTTTCTGCTGTTCGTCTGCGCTGAGCTTGTCCCATTTCACTTTCGAGTAGAGCAGCATTTCCGGGGTAATGAAGTGGCCGCTGAGGGTATAGTTTTTGGCGATCGGCATATAGTTATGGGCGATGAAGGTCGGCGGATTATTCTCAGCGCCGTCGATTACGCCGGTCTGCATGCCGCTGTAGACCTCACTGACCCCCATTGCCACCGAGTTAGCCCCCATGTCTTTCAGTGTCGCCAGCGCCACCGGGCTTCCCTGAACGCGGATTTTTTTGCCTTTCAGATCCTCCGGTTTGACGATCGGTGTTTTGGTGATCAGGTTACGGGTGCCGGAATCCATCCAGCCGAGAAACACCAGCCGCGATTTGGGGTTGGCGGTCAGTTTGTCGCCAATCTGCTTGCCGATATCGCCGTCGATGACGTTGTGCATGTGGTCTTCATCGCGGAACACATAGGGCAGGGTAAAGACTTCGATATCGGGCAGGATCGCCGCCACCGGAGCCATGGAGACACGGATCATGTCGATCGCCCCCATCTGCGCCTGTTCAATCATCTGCTTTTCATCCCCGAGCACGCCGCCGGGAAAGACCTTGATCTCCAGCTTGCCGTCGGTTTGTTGTTTGAGTTTCTCCCCCATGTGCTGCACGGCCACTACGTTCGGGTAGCCTTCAGGATGTACGTCGGCGGCTTTAATGGTTTGCGCAGAGACAGAGCAGGCAAAAGCAGACAGACACAGGGCAGCCAGTAACGGCTTGAAGGTCGTTTTCATCGAGTCAACTCCAGGGTAGTGAGGTAAGTGTTAAAACGGTGTTTTAGTTTTGTACGTTTAAAAATTACACTATGGCCTGGAAAACGGAGGTGAAGCGCCTCACAAAAGCGTGAATTTCTGAAACACTGGTTTAGATTTTTGAGAAGGGAAGGCCGGGTTGCCGTTACGCTTTACCCGGCCAGGCGTGCATTGCGTGTTATTTGCGTCGCAGTAAGCGGAGCGCGTTGGCCGTCACCAGCACCGTCGCGCCGGTATCCGCCAGCACCGCCAGCCACAGCCCGGTGATGCCGAGCAGGGTGGTGACGAGAAAAATCCCCTTAAGCCCCAGGGCGATGCTGATGTTCTGGCGAATATTGGCGCGCGTGGCGCGTGCCAGGGAAATCATCTGCGCCAGCCCGGTCAGGCGGTTATGGGTGAGCGCGGCATCGGCGGTTTCCAGCGCCACGTCGGTGCCGCTGCCCATGGCAATGCCGATGGTGGACGCTTTCATCGCCGGTGCATCGTTGATCCCGTCGCCGACCATCGCCAACGGGGCGAATGCGTTCAGTTCCGTGACCGCGCTGACTTTATCCGCGGGCAGCAATCCGGCCTTGAATTCCAGCCCCAGCTCACCGGCAATTGCCGCCGCCGCGCGCGGATTATCGCCGGTCAGGATCACGCCCTGTACGCCAAGCTGATGCAGCGCCGTCACGGCCTCTTTGGCGTCATCGCGCAGGGTGTCGCGCAGCGCCAGCATCCCTTTCGCGACGCCGTCCTGCATGACGGTCACGACAGTTTGTCCGGTCTGTTCTAACGCCTCAACCTCTGGGTTAGAAGACTTACCCGCCGTGACAATCAGCACCTTTTTACCGTCGATGTCGGCCTCAATCCCGGACCCGACCAGCGCCCGCTGTGCCGTTGCCGTCGGAATGGCCAGCCCGCGCGACTGCGCTTCACGCACAATCGCCTGCGCCAGCGGGTGAGTGGAACCCTGCTCAACGGCGGCGGCCAGCGTAAGCAGTTCATCTTCACCGATATCCTGCGGATACACGCCAGTGACCTGCGGCTTGCCGACGGTCAGCGTGCCGGTTTTATCGAACGCGATATGCTGAACCTGGCTCAGCTGCTCCAGCGCCGCGCCGCCCTTAATCAGCGCCCCGCGACGTGCCGCCGCTGCCAGCCCGGAGGTAATCGCCGCAGGCGTGGAGATCACCAGCGCACACGGACAGCCAATCAGCAGCAGGGTCAGACCTTTATAAATCCAGCCTTCCCACGGCGCACCAAAGAACAGCGGCGGAACGATAGTGACCAGCAGGGCAACCAGCATGATGGCGGGGGTGTAAATCCGGCTGAAGCGGTCAATAAATCGCTCGACGGGGGCGCGACGCTCCTCGGCCTCTTCGATCAGCTTCAGGATACGGTCGATGGCGCTGTCACCGGGTTCGGAAAGTACCGTGAGCTGGACCAGACGGTCGACGCTGGTGGCGCCCGCAGGCACTTTTTCACCGGCCGTGCGTTCAACCGGAATCGACTCCCCGGTGAGGGCGCTTTCGTCGAAGCTCGCGGTGGCGGTGAGCAGGGTACCGTCCGCAGGCAGGCGCCCTCCGGCAGCGACTTCAATCACATCGCCTGGACGCAGCGCGTTAATGGCCACCGTCTGGCGTTCGTTTCCGGCTACTCGCGTGGCGGTTTCGGGCTTCAGTGCCATCAGGGCGCTGACCCCTTTACGCGCACGGCTTGCCGCCCAGCCTTCAAGACGTTCGCCAATTAAGAACAGCAGCAGCACCATGGCCGCTTCCGCTGTGGCACCAATGAACAGCGCGCCGATAGCCGCCACGCTCATCAGCGTTTCGATAGCGAACCAGCTGCCGCTTTTCATCAGCCGCAGCGCCTGGCGGGCAATGGGATACAGCCCGACAAGCGTGGTGGCGATAAACGCCAGATTGCCGGACGGGTGGTTGATCTGCTCCAGGCCCCAGCTCAGGGCCATCATAATCACGAGCGCGATAAGGGGCAGATTTTCACGCAGCGGAGCGGTTTTTTCGGCGGGGGCCGTTTCGCTACGCAAGGAGTAACCGGCCTTGCTGACGGCGGACATCACCTGCTGGCTGACGTCATTATCGGCGCTGACCAGCAGTTTTTCGGTGGCAAAGAGCACCTGAACGTGGCTGACGCCCGGGATCTGTTTTACCGCGTTTTCGACTTTGCGGGCGCAGGCCGCGCAGTCCATGCCGTTAACCACCCAGCTGTAGCGGTTTCCACTTTCAGGCAGCGGCTGCGTGTTTTGTGTTTCGCACATCCCTTCACAGCAGCAGTCGTCCTTCGCCGGAACCGGACTGAGCTTAAGTGCGGAAAATTGAGGGACTTTTTTAGGTGTTTCTGGAGTCGACATGGCAGTCTCCGGTAATGATAATTTTCTCATTAACCGCAGCATACACTCTGGAGTCGACTCCAGAGTCAAGGCTTATTTAGATATACAGCGAACGCACAATCAGGAAGTGCCCGGCAAAGTAGCAGGCGGCGGCAATCGCGTTATCAGCCCGGAAACGACGGCGATAGTGGCTGCCCAGCCAGACGATATTCCCGATTAACAGCAGGGCCGCGCCGAAGAAGGCGGACATCGCCGGGGCTGTTGGACGGAAGAACCACAGTTCACCGGCCAGCCACACCATCACCAGCGTCATGGCGATAAACGTGCAGACAGGCAGACGCATCTCTTCCAGCCGCGACCAGATCACCGCAATCAGCAGGGCGCCAATCACCAGCAGCACCAGCGGGAGCGGCCAGAAGAAGGACAGCGTCATCTGGCTGGCGAAGTAGATGGTGTAGAGCAGATGCGACAGGAAGAACGCCCCCACGGCATACAGCAGACGCTGACGCGGCAGCAGGGTTAAGGCATCGCCAATCAGGGAAGCACACAGCCCGGCGAGGACCAGATAGCTGACGGCGTTAAACATCGGCGCTTGCCAGGCAAGCAGCAGGAGCAGCAACAGCGTGACGGGTTTAAACAACCAGCGCTGCCAGGCCGGACCGCGGTACGACGCATCGACATAAAGCCATGCGGAAAAACAGACAGCGATAAATGACCAAAGCATATTAACTCCCTGTATCTGTTAAGGCTGAATAATCAGTTTCATCTTCAGTGTAGTGATGCGGGCAGGCGTTTGGCAATGCCGGGGGAGTCAGGGTATCCTGAATTCCGCATAATCTTATGGGATTGTTGAATGAGCAAGATGCCGCTGTTTTTCATTATCGTGGTGGCGATTATCGTCATTGCCGCCTCGTTCCGTTTTGTGCAGCAGCGCCGCGAGAAGGCGGATAACGACGCCGCGCCGTTGATGCAAAAACGCGTGGTGGTCAGCAACAAACGCGAGAAACCGCTTAACGAACGGCGTTCGCGCCAGCAACAGGTCACCCCTGCGGGAACGACCATGCGCTATGAAGCGAGCTTTAAGCCGGAAACGGGCGGCCTGGAGATGACCTTCCGCCTGGAGGCGCAGCAGTACCATCAGCTGACGGTGGGGGAGAAAGGGATGCTGAGTTACAAAGGGTCGCGGTTTGAGGGGTTCAGGGCTGAATAATACGGTCCCCTCTCCCTGTAGGAGAGGGTTAGGGTGAGGGCACCAGACCGGACCTTACTTCTTCACCTGCGCCTTAAACTTCTTCATCCACACCAGCAGTTCAAACACGCCGAAAATAAATACGCGCAGCTGCTGCCAGCCGGTCATCTGCGGGCCGTCTTTTGGCAGGCCGTTTTTCAGCATCACCATCTGCAGGGCGTGCATGAACGTGGTAAAGATAAACGCCACGTTAACAAAGATATTCATCGGGCGCGGGAACGGATGCACCAGATTGAGCAGCAAAAACGCCCAGACGCACAGCATCAGCAAACGTCCCAGATTAATCAGTACTGGCATTGGATTCTCCTTGTGCCTGACGATGATACAGACGATAAGCGACCTGACCCGCCACTTTTTCGCGGTGTAAATCCCAGTGAACCGGCACTGGCGGTAGCCCGTTTTCCACTTCGCTTTCAACGTAAATCAGCGCGTCATCCGCCAGCCAGCCGTTGCTTTCCAGCAGGGATAACGTCTCTTCCAGCAGCCCCTTACGGAACGGCGGATCGACAAACACCACGTTGTGCGGCGTGCCTGGCTGCGCGAGGAAGCTGAGCGTATTGGTGTTCACCACTTTGGCGTTGCTGGCTTTCAGCGTCGCCAGATTTTGCTGCAGCGTCTGCGCGACGCCACGCTCCATCTCCAGCAGCGTGGCGCTGGCGGCGTAGCGCGAGAGGGCTTCCAGCCCTAATGCGCCGCTGCCCGCAAAGCAGTCGAGGCAGTGGGCGTCTACCATTGACGGGGCCAGCCAGTTAAACAGCGTTTCACGCACGCGGTCAGTGGTTGGGCGTAAACCGGGGCTGTCCGGCACCGGGAGTTTCCGGCCTCGCCACTGGCCACCGATAATACGAATTTGACCGGCTGGGGCGCGGTTGGGTTTCTTCATCTCAGGAAAGCTCTGTTAACAATTGGCCTGCGATTGCGGGCGGTGATGTCAATTAAGTAAAGTGTTAGACTATTTCATCATTTTTTTAGCTTCCATGTATATAGCGCCGCGAGGAGTGTAGTCGCAGATGGCAAAACAAAAAAAACGTGGCTTCTTTTCCTGGCTGGGTTTCGGTGAAAAAGAGCAAGAAACAGAACAGAAAACCGAAGAACAACAAGCCGTTGAAGAGCAGTCTCAGCCTGAAACGCCTGTAGAAACCGCCGCGGTTGTTGAAGCGGAAGAGCATGCGCACAGCAAAGAAGAGACTGAAGCCTTTGCTGAAGAGGTGGTTGAGGTCACCGAACAGGTTCAGGAGAGCGAAAAGCCCGAACCTGTTGTTGAAGCGGTTACTGAAGCGCCGCAGGCCGTTATCGAACATGAAGCGTTGCCGCTGCCGGAAGAGGTAAAAGCGGAGGACGTTTCCCCTGAAGAGTGGCAGGCCGAAGCGGAAACCGTGGAAATTGTCGACGCGGTGGAAGAAGAAGCGGCACATGAGCCGGAGCTGACCGACGAAGAGCTGGAAGCCCAGGCGCTGGCCGCTCAGGCGGCTGAAGAAGCGGTTATCGTCGTGCCGGTGGAAGAGCAGGCCGAAGAGGAGATCGTTCAGGAGCAGGAAAAACCGACCAAAGAAGGTTTCTTTGCCCGCCTGAAACGCAGCCTGTTAAAAACCAAAGAAAACTTAGGTTCCGGATTTATCAGTCTGTTCCGCGGCAAAAAGATCGACGACGATCTGTTTGAAGAGCTGGAAGAGCAACTGCTGATCGCGGACGTTGGGGTGGAAACCACCCGTAAGATCATCGCCAACCTGACCGAAGGGGCGAGCCGCAAACAACTGCGCGACGCCGAAGCACTGTATGGCCTGCTGAAAGACGAGATGGGTGAAATTCTCGCAAAAGTTGACGAACCGCTTAATATTGAAGGCAAAACGCCATTTGTTATTCTGATGGTTGGCGTTAACGGTGTCGGGAAAACCACCACCATCGGCAAACTGGCGCGTCAGTTCGAGCAGCAGGGTAAATCGGTAATGCTGGCGGCGGGTGATACCTTCCGCGCGGCGGCGGTTGAACAGCTGCAGGTGTGGGGCCAGCGCAACAACATTCCGGTGATTGCGCAGCACACCGGTGCGGATTCCGCGTCCGTGATCTTTGACGCCATCCAGGCGGCGAAGTCTCGTAATGTGGATGTCCTGATTGCCGATACCGCAGGGCGTTTGCAGAACAAATCGCACCTGATGGAAGAGTTGAAGAAAATCGTCCGCGTCATGAAGAAGCTGGACGAAGACGCACCGCATGAAATTATGCTGACCATCGATGCCAGCACCGGACAGAACGCCGTCAGCCAGGCGAAGCTGTTCCATGAAGCGGTAGGACTGACCGGGATCACGCTGACCAAACTGGACGGCACCGCGAAAGGCGGGGTGATCTTCTCTGTGGCCGATCAGTTCGGCATTCCTATTCGTTACATCGGTGTGGGCGAGCGTATTGAGGATTTGCGTCCGTTTAAAGCGGACGACTTTATTGAGGCACTATTTGCCCGAGAGGACTAACAATGATTCGCTTTGAACACGTCAGCAAGGCCTATCTCGGTGGGAGACAAGCGCTGCAGGGGGTGACCTTCCATCTGCAGCCAGGCGAGATGGCATTCCTGACCGGCCATTCCGGCGCGGGGAAAAGTACCCTGCTCAAGCTTATCTGTGGGATTGAACGGCCAAGCGCCGGGAAGATCTTTTTCAGCGGCCATGAGATAAGCCGTCTGAAAAACCGTGAGGTGCCGTTCCTGCGTCGTCAGATCGGGATGATTTTCCAGGATCACCACCTGCTGATGGATCGCACCGTTTTCGATAACGTGGCGATCCCGCTGATTATTGCCGGTGCCAGCTATGATGATATCCGCCGTCGCGTCTCTGCGGCGCTGGATAAGGTCGGGCTGCTGGACAAAGCGAAGAACTTCCCGATCCAGCTCTCCGGCGGTGAACAGCAGCGTGTGGGCATTGCCCGTGCGGTGGTGAACAAACCTGCGGTACTGCTGGCGGATGAACCGACCGGTAACCTGGACGACGCCCTCTCTGAAGGGATTTTGCGTCTGTTTGAGGAATTCAACCGCGTTGGGGTGACGGTATTGATGGCGACGCACGACATCGGGCTGATTTCCCGCCGTTCGTACCGCATGCTGACCCTGAGCGACGGGCATTTGCACGGAGGCCACGGTGAACAAGCGTGATGCAATGAACCAGATTCGGCAGTTCGGGAACCGGTTTGACCGTTTCCGTAAGCCGCAGGGTGGCGGTGACGGTAACCGTAATGTGCCGAAGCGGGCAAAAGCCGCGCCGAAGCCGAACTCCCGCAAAACCAACGTATTCAATGAACAAGTACGCTACGCCTTCCACGGCGCGTTGCAGGATCTGAAAAGTAAACCGCTGGCGACGTTCCTGACGGTGATGGTTATCGCCATCTCGCTGACGCTGCCAAGCGTCTGCTACATGGTCTATAAGAACGTGAATCAGGCGGCGTCGCAGTACTATCCGTCTCCGCAGATCACGGTCTATCTGGACAAAGCGCTCGACGATAACGCGGCGGCGCAGGTGGTCGGGCAAATCCAGGCCGAGAAGGGCGTGGAGAAGGTGAACTACCTTTCCCGCGAAGAAGCGCTGGGTGAGTTCCGTAACTGGTCAGGCTTTGGTGGCGCGCTGGATATGCTCGAAGAGAACCCGCTGCCAGCCGTGGCGGTGGTGATCCCGAAGCTCGACTTCCAGGGGACGGATTCGCTTAATACGCTGCGCGACCGCATCTCTACCATTAAAGGCATTGATGAAGTGCGCATGGATGACAGCTGGTTTGCGCGTCTTGCCGCCCTGACCGGGCTGGTGGGTCGTGTGGCGGCGATGATTGGTGTGCTGATGGTGGCGGCGGTGTTCCTCGTCATCGGTAACAGCGTGCGCCTGAGCATTTTCGCCCGCCGCGACACCATCAACGTGCAAAAGCTGATTGGTGCGACGGATGGCTTCATCCTGCGTCCGTTCCTCTACGGCGGCGCATTGCTCGGTTTTTCCGGCGCATTTCTTTCACTGATATTGTCAGAAATTTTGGTGATGCGGCTCTCCTCCGCCGTGACCGAGGTGGCGCAGGTCTTCGGAACTAAGTTTGATATCAGTGGCTTAGGGTTCGATGAGTGCCTGTTACTGCTGCTGGTTTGCTCCATGATTGGCTGGGTGGCAGCATGGCTGGCGACGGTTCAACATTTACGCCACTTTACTCCCGACTAAGAAAAGCGTGATATAATCTTTCCCTGCACCGAGATGTTCGCTCTGCAGGGAAAGCGTCCCTGTTGTCTCTTCCCCTGTTATCATCTCCATGTCACATTTTGTGCGTAATTTATTCACCGTTGCACCTGGAACTTGTGGATAAAATCACTGTCTGATAAAAGAGTGAATGCTAATCTCGTTGCTCAAACGCTTTGGCATGGTTGTTGCCTGATGGGGACAACCTGGACCAGAAGAAACATTGAGAGGAATGAATGACCAAAGAAATGCAAACTTTAGCTTTAGCCCCTGTTGGTAACCTGGAATCGTATATCCGGGCTGCGAACACCTGGCCGATGTTAACGGCCGAGGAAGAAAAGGAGCTTGCTGAAAAGCTGCATTACCAGGGCGATCTGGAAGCAGCGAAAAAGCTGATCCTGTCTCACCTGCGCTTTGTTGTTCACATTGCTCGTAATTATGCGGGCTATGGCCTGCCGCAGGCGGACTTGATTCAGGAAGGTAACATCGGCCTGATGAAGGCTGTACGTCGCTTTAACCCGGAAGTGGGTGTACGACTGGTCTCCTTCGCTGTGCACTGGATCAAAGCAGAGATTCACGAATACGTGCTGCGTAACTGGCGTATCGTGAAAGTCGCCACGACAAAAGCGCAACGCAAACTGTTCTTTAACCTGCGTAAAACCAAGCAGCGTCTGGGCTGGTTCAATCAGGATGAAGTGGAAATGGTGGCGCGCGAGCTGGGTGTTTCCAGCAAAGACGTGCGTGAGATGGAATCCCGTATGGCCGCGCAGGACATGACCTTTGACATGTCTTCTGACGACGATGCGTCCGACAGCCAGCCGATGGCGCCGGTGCTGTATCTGCAGGATAAGACCTCTAACTTTGCTGACGGCATTGAAGAGGACAACTGGGAAGATCAGGCCGCGAACAAGCTGAGCTATGCGATGGAAGGCCTTGACGAGCGTAGCCAGGATATTATCCGTGCCCGCTGGCTGGACGAAGACAACAAGTCCACCCTGCAGGAGCTGGCCGACCGCTACGGCGTCTCCGCTGAACGTGTGCGTCAGCTTGAAAAGAACGCCATGAAAAAACTTCGCGCCGCGATTGAAGCGTAATTTCCGCGAAGTATGACGAGAGCCCCTGGATGCGAATCCGGGGGTTTTGTTTTTTTAACGCCCACTCTGGCGAATTTCTCCCCCCTGGCAAACACTTACTGATGCGCTAAGCAGGCGACTTTCTCAGGGGGACAGGGTGAAAAATAACGAACTGAACGACCGGCGTTTACAGGCGACGCCGCGCGGCATCGGCGTGATGTGTAACTTCTATGCCGATAAAGCTGAAAACGCCACGGTGTGGGACGTCGAGGGCAACGAGTATATCGACTTCGCCGCCGGAATAGCGGTGCTGAACACCGGGCATCGCCATCAAAAAATCATTTCCGCCATTGAAAAACAACTTCACGCCTTCACCCATACGGCGTACCAGATTGTGCCGTACGAAGGTTATGTGTCGCTTGCCGAGCGCATCAACGGGCGCGTGCCGATTGACGGCCCGGCAAAAACCGCTTTCTTCTCAACGGGGGCAGAAGCCGTCGAAAACGCGGTAAAAATTGCCCGCGCATACACCAGACGCCCTGGCCTGATTACCTTTGGTGGCGCCTTCCATGGGCGCACCTTTATGACCATGGCGCTGACCGGGAAAGTCGCACCCTACAAGCTGGGCTTCGGGCCGTTTCCTGGCTCGATATATCACGCCCAATACCCCAATGAACTGCACGGTGTCAGTACGGTGGAGGCATTAAAAAGCCTGGAGCGTATCTTCAAAGCGGACATTGCCCCGGACCAGGTGGCAGCCATCATTCTTGAACCGGTTCAGGGCGAGGGCGGTTTCAATATCGCACCGGCGGATTTTATGCAGGCCCTGCGCGCCCTGTGCGATACCCACGGTATTTTGCTGATCGCCGACGAGGTGCAAAGCGGTTTTGCACGTACCGGGAAACTGTTCTCGATGGAACACCACTGCGTGAAGCCGGATCTGATCACCATGGCGAAAAGCCTGGCGGGTGGGATGCCGCTCTCGGCGGTATCGGGCCGCGCCGAGGTGATGGACGCACCTGCACCTGGCGGACTGGGCGGTACCTATGCCGGTAACCCACTGGCGATCGCCGCCGCACATGCCGTGCTGGACGTGATTGATGAAGAAGACCTCTGCACCCGCTCGGCGCATCTGGGTCATCACCTGGTGGAAGTGCTGAACAAAGCGAAGGAACACTGCCCGTATATCGCGGATATCCGCGCGCAGGGCTCAATGGTGGCGGTGGAGTTTAACGATCCGCAATCCGGACAACCGTCGCCGGAATTTACCCGTCAGGTGCAGGAGCGAGCCCTGCAGGAAGGCCTTCTGCTTCTGAGTTGCGGCGTGTACGGTAACGTCATCCGCTTCCTTTACCCGCTCACAATCCCTGAAGTGCAGTTCCGTAAAGCGCTGGACATTATTTCTGCGTCGCTGACTCGTTAAAGCCAGAAGCCCGGTGAAATTCCTGCCGGGCTTATCATATATTCATTTCAAATTTGCTATTCCAAAATCATAAAAATGGGGTATGTTTTAGCAGAGTATGCTGAAAAAGCGCGAACAGCACACCTATAAATGAAATAAATCGCTGCACAACAACATCACAACAATCGTAATAACCATAATAATGGGGAATCTCAGGATGAACATGAAGGGTAAAGCGTTACTGGCAGGATGTATCGCGTTGGCATTCAGCACCATGGCGCAGGCCGATATCAAAGTGGCCGTGGTGGGCGCGATGTCCGGTCCGGTAGCACAGTACGGCGACCAGGAGTTTACGGGCGCAGAGCAGGCGGTTGCCGATATTAATGCGAAGGGCGGTATCAAGGGCGAAAAACTGCAGATCGTAAAATATGATGATGCCTGTGACCCGAAACAAGCGGTTGCCGTGGCGAACAAAGTGGTGAACGACGGCATCAAATACGTTATCGGTCACCTGTGCTCCTCTTCCACCCAGCCTGCGTCTGATATCTACGAAGACGAAGGCATCCTGATGATCACCCCGGCCGCAACGGCGCCGGAGCTGACGTCGCGTGGCTATAAGCTGATCCTGCGCACCACCGGTCTGGACTCCGATCAGGGTCCAACGGCCGCCAAATACATTGTCGAAAAAGTGAAGCCGAAGCGTATCGCGATCGTTCATGACAAACAGCAGTACGGTGAAGGTCTGGCGCGCTCCGTGCAGGACAACCTGAAGAAAGCGAATGCTGACGTCGTGTTCTTTGATGGTATCACCGCCGGTGAGAAAGACTTCTCTACCCTGGTGGCGCGTCTGAAGAAAGAGAATATCGACTTCGTTTACTACGGTGGCTACCACCCGGAAATGGGCCAGATCCTGCGTCAGGCTCGTGCAGCGGGTCTGAAAACCCAGTTTATGGGGCCGGAAGGGGTGGCGAACGTTTCCCTGTCTAACATCGCCGGTGAGTCTGCGGAAGGCCTGCTGGTGACCAAGCCGAAGAACTACGACCAGGTTCCTGCGAACAAACCTATCGTAGATGCTATCAAGGCGAAGAAACAGGATCCAAGCGGCGCGTTCGTCTGGACCACCTACGCGGCACTGCAGTCTCTGCAGGCGGGTCTGAACCAGTCAGCCGATCCGGCTGAGATTGCCACCTGGCTGAAAGCGAACTCTGTTGATACCGTGATGGGGCCGCTCTCCTGGGATGAGAAGGGCGATCTGAAGGGCTTCGAGTTCGGCGTGTTTGACTGGCATGCCAACGGTACTGCTACTGACGCAAAATAATGCTGGTGCGGGTTGATGCCCTCACCCTAACCCTCTCCCACGGGGAGAGGGGATTACCCGGTTTTCTCCCTCTCCCTTAGGGAGAGGGCCGGGGTGAGGGTATCAGGACGCACAAATCTAGCGCTTCTCCCATCCATTTTTCTGCGCCGTAAACCCTAACGCCTGCATAAACGCCGCCATCACGCTACGGTCCTCCACGCCTACGTCGGCCATCCACCAGGAGGTAATGCTGGGGTTTTCACGGATCACTTCTTCAATCAGGTACTGTCCTACGCCGCGACGACGGGTGACGTCACGCACGCGCAGAGAGTCCAGCGCCCCTTCCGTGCCGCTCAGCGTCACGCGCACAGCCGCCAGCAGACGCTCGTTAAAGCGCGCGGCATAAATACGGTGGGTCTCGTCAACGTTGAGCGACGAAGGGGAATATTCCGGCCAGATCTTGCCCAGGTCGATATGATCCTGGTCGCTAAAGGTCACCAGACGAACGATAGTCAGTTTCATTAGCTGCTTGTCCAAATCAAATTGAGTAGAGGCAGTGTACTCAATTTATTCGCTCAGCGGCTTCCTCTTTTTATTCCCGTTTGCCAGGGGATTAGTTTTTTGCCAGCGCGAAGTGCAGTTTGAAAACACATGGATCGAAAAATAAGCAGAATTTTAACCTGAATGGCAGTGATTTATTCGGCGCTTTGTACCGTTATTTTATGCTGCAAACTGCACTTTTATTTGTTTATCTCTGCCTGATTTCAGAATATTATCTTTGCTTAATCGCCTGAAAAATAGAGATTTTAGTCTGGTTTTTGATAAAAACCTGCGCTAAACCATTAAAGGCACTGGTAAAAATAGCGTTGTGCATTAAAAGTACAGAATGCTTTTTAACCATAATAAAACAAAATATATACACGACATCACGAATGGGGATTCAGAGATGAAAAGGAACGCGAAGACGTTAATCGCGGGCATGGTTGCATTGTCTCTCTCGCATGCAGCTATGGCGGAAGAGATTAAAGTTGCGGTGGTCGGTGCCATGTCCGGGCCTGTTGCCCAGTGGGGGGACATGGAGTTCAACGGCGCACGTCAGGCAATTAAAGACATCAACGCCAAAGGCGGCATCAAAGGCGACAAGCTGGTGGGCGTGGAGTACGACGACGCCTGCGATCCAAAACAGGCCGTCGCGGTGGCGAACAAAATCGTGAACGATGGCATCCAGTATGTGATCGGCCATCTGTGCTCATCATCCACTCAGCCAGCGTCTGATATCTACGAAGACGAAGGTATTCTGATGATTACCCCTGGTGCCACCAACCCGGAGCTGACCCAGCGCGGCTACCAGCACATTATGCGTACCGCCGGTCTGGACTCCTCCCAGGGGCCAACCGCGGCGAAATACATCCTCGAGACGGTTAAACCGCAGCGCATTGCCATTATTCATGACAAACAGCAGTACGGCGAAGGCCTGGCGCGTTCCGTTCAGGACGGGCTGAAAAAAGGTGGCGCAAATATTGTCTTCTTCGACGGGATTACCGCGGGTGAGAAAGATTTCTCCGCGCTGATCGCCCGTCTGCAAAAAGAGAATATCGACTTTGTTTACTACGGTGGTTATTACCCGGAAATGGGCCAGATGCTGCGCCAGGCGCGCTCGGTCGGTCTGAAAACCCAGTTCATGGGGCCAGAAGGCGTGGGTAACGCCTCCCTGTCTAACATCGCCGGTGATGCCGCTGAAGGCATGCTGGTGACGATGCCAAAACGCTATGACCAGGATCCGGCGAACAAAGCTATCGTAGAGGCGCTCAAGGCGCAGAAGAAAGATCCAAGTGGTCCGTATGTCTGGATCACCTACGCGGCCGTGCAGTCTCTGGCCACCGCGCTGGATCGCACCGGCAGCAAAGAACCGCTGGATCTGGTGAAAGATTTAAAAGCACACGGGGCGAACACCGTGATTGGGCCGCTGAACTGGGATGAGAAAGGCGATCTGAAGGGATTTGAATTTGGTGTCTTTAAGTGGCACGCCGACGGTTCGTCTTCGGCCGCCAAATAATTATCCCGCCGCCCGGACCGCCGGGCGGGTATAAAAAGGTTTGCATATGTCCGAGCAGTTTCTCTATTTCCTGCAGCAGATGTTTAACGGCGTCACGCTGGGAAGCACCTACGCGCTGATTGCCATTGGCTATACGATGGTGTACGGCATTATCGGCATGATCAACTTCGCCCACGGCGAGGTGTACATGATCGGTAGCTACGTCTCCTTTATGATCATCGCCGCGCTGATGATGATGGGTATCGACAGTAGCTGGCTGCTGGTCGCCGCCGGTTTTGTCGGCGCGATTGTGATTGCCAGCGCCTACGGCTGGAGCATCGAGCGGGTGGCCTACCGGCCGGTACGCAGCTCCAAACGTCTGATTGCCCTCATCTCCGCGATTGGGATGTCCATCTTCCTGCAAAACTACGTCAGCCTGACCGAAGGCTCGCGCGACGTGGCGCTGCCAAGCCTGTTTAACGGCCAGTGGATCGTCGGCGCCAGCGAAAACTTCTCTGCCTCCATCACCACCATGCAGCTGGTTATCTGGGTGGTGACCTTTATTGCGATGCTCGCCCTGACGCTCTTCATCCGCTACTCCCGCATGGGACGTGCCTGCCGCGCCTGCGCGGAAGATCTGAAGATGGCGAGCCTGCTCGGGATTAACACTGACCGCGTGATTGCCCTGACCTTTGTGATCGGCGCGGCGATGGCGGCGGTGGCAGGTGTTCTGCTCGGCCAGTTCTACGGCGTGATTAACCCGTACATCGGCTTTATGGCCGGGATGAAAGCCTTTACCGCGGCAGTACTGGGCGGTATTGGCAGTATTCCTGGCGCGATGATTGGCGGCCTGATTCTGGGCGTGGCAGAAGCGCTCTCCTCAGCGTATCTGAGTACCGAGTATAAAGATGTGGTGTCGTTTGCCCTGCTGATTCTGGTTCTGCTGGTGATGCCTACCGGTATTCTGGGTCGTCCGGAGGTAGAGAAAGTATGAAACCGATGCATTTTGCAATGGCGCTGCTCTCTGCCGCCATGTTCTTCGTGCTGGCGGGCGTCTTTATGGGCGTTCAGTTAGAGCTGAACGGCACAAAGCTTGTGGTGGACACCGCCGCTGACATTCGCTGGCAGTGGGTCTTTATCGGCACCGCCGTGGTGTTCCTGTTCCAGCTGCTGCGTCCGCTGTTCCAGAAAACGCTGAAAGGCGTCTCGGGACCGAAGTTTGTCCTGCCGGCTATCGATGGCTCCACCGTGAAGCAGAAGCTGTTCCTCGTGGCGCTGCTGGTGGCTGCGGTGGCGTGGCCGTTCGTGGTCTCGCGCGGCACGGTAGATATCGCCACCCTGACCATGATCTACGTTATTCTGGGTCTGGGCCTGAACGTGGTAGTAGGGCTCTCTGGACTGCTGGTACTGGGCTACGGCGGTTTCTACGCCATCGGCGCGTATACCTTTGCGCTGCTCAACCACTATTACGGCCTCGGCTTCTGGACGTGCCTGCCGCTGGCGGGGCTGGTCTCTGCCGCTGCAGGTTTCCTGCTTGGCTTCCCGGTGCTGCGCCTGCGCGGTGACTACCTGGCGATTGTGACCTTAGGCTTCGGCGAAATCGTCCGTATCCTGCTGCTCAACAATACCGAGGTGACCGGCGGCCCGAACGGCATCAGCCAGATCCCGAAACCGACCTTCTTTGGTCTGGAGTTCAGCCGTACCGCCCGTGAAGGCGGCTGGGATACCTTCAGCAACTTCTTTGGCGTGAAGTATGATCCGTCCGACCGCGTTATCTGGCTCTACATGGTGGCGCTGCTGCTGGTGGTCATCACGCTGTTCGTGATTAACCGCCTGCTGCGTATGCCGCTGGGCCGCGCGTGGGAAGCGCTGCGTGAAGATGAGATCGCCTGCCGCTCCCTGGGCCTCAACCCGACCCGCATTAAGCTGACCGCGTTCACCATCAGCGCCGCGTTTGCTGGTTTTGCCGGCACGCTGTTTGCCGCGCGTCAGGGCTTTGTCAGCCCGGAATCGTTCACCTTTGCCGAATCCGCATTTGTGCTGGCGATTGTGGTGCTCGGCGGGATGGGCTCGCAGTTCGCCGTGATCCTCGCCGCCATTCTGCTGGTGGTCTCGCGCGAGCTGATGCGTGACTTTAACGAATACAGCATGCTGATGCTGGGTGGTTTGATGGTGCTGATGATGATCTGGCGTCCGCAGGGTCTGCTGCCGATGACCCGTCCACAGTTGAAGCTGAAGAACGGGCAAGCGAAAGGAGAGCAGGCATGAGTCAGCCATTATTATCCGTTAACGGTCTGATGATGCGTTTTGGCGGCCTGCTGGCAGTCAACAATGTGAATCTGGATCTGCACAAGAAAGAGATCGTCTCCCTGATTGGCCCGAACGGCGCGGGAAAAACCACGGTCTTTAACTGCCTGACCGGTTTCTACAAGCCGACGGGTGGCACCATCATGCTGCGCGACCAGCACCTGGAAGGGCTGCCGGGCCAGCAGATTGCCCGCATGGGCGTGGTGCGTACCTTCCAGCACGTGCGTCTGTTCCGCGAGATGACGGTGATTGAGAACCTGCTGGTGGCGCAACACCAGCAGCTGAAAACCGGTCTGTTCTCCGGCCTGCTGAAAACGCCGGCCTTTCGCCGGGCGCAGAGCGAAGCGCTGGATCGTGCGGCGACCTGGCTAGACCGTATCGGCCTGCTGCCGCACGCCAACCGTCAGGCAAGTAACCTCGCCTACGGTGATCAGCGTCGCCTTGAGATTGTGCGCTGCATGGTAACGCAGCCGGAAATCCTGATGCTTGATGAACCCGCAGCGGGTCTGAACCCGAAAGAGACCAAAGAGCTGGACGAGCTGATTGCTGAGCTTCGCGATCATCACGACACCACTATCCTGCTGATTGAGCACGATATGAAGCTGGTGATGGGCATTTCAGACCGTATCTACGTGGTGAACCAGGGGACGCCGCTGGCAAACGGCACGCCGGAAGAGATCCGCAACAATCCGGACGTGATCCGCGCATACCTGGGTGAGGCATAAGATGGAAAAAGCGATGTTAACGTTTGACAAGGTCAACGCCCACTACGGCAAGATCCAGGCGCTGCACGACGTCAGCCTGCATATTAATCAGGGCGAAATCGTCACCCTGATTGGGGCTAACGGCGCGGGCAAAACCACGCTGCTCGGTACCCTGTGCGGCGACCCGCGTGCCACCAGCGGGCGAATTGTGTTTGATGGCAAAGACATCACCGACTGGCAGACCGCCAGGATCATGCGTGAAGCGGTGGCGATAGTCCCTGAAGGGCGTCGCGTATTTTCCCGCATGACGGTGGAAGAGAACCTGGCGATGGGCGGCTTCTTTGCTCACCGCGATGAATACCAGACCCGCATCAAGTGGGTGTACGAACTCTTCCCACGCCTGTGGGAGCGCCGCATCCAGCGTGCGGGCACCATGTCCGGTGGTGAGCAGCAGATGCTGGCGATCGGCCGCGCCCTGATGAGCCAGCCGCGCCTGCTGCTACTGGATGAACCGTCGCTGGGTCTTGCGCCAATCATCATTCAGCAGATCTTCGACACCATCGAGCAGTTGCGTAAAGAGGGGATGACCATCTTCCTCGTCGAGCAGAACGCCAACCAGGCGCTGAAGCTCGCCGATCGCGGTTACGTGCTGGAGAACGGCCACGTGGTGCTTGAGGATACCGGCGATGCGCTGCTGGCGAATGAAGCGGTACGGAGTGCGTATTTAGGCGGATAGGTAAAAGCAAAATGGCAACGCACGTTGCCATTTTTAGTGTTTTCTCCCTCTCCCCGTGGGAGAGGGCCGGGGTGAGGGCATCAGACCGCACCCCACCACACCCAACCACACCCCAAACCCCTTCACACAACCATCATCCCGCTGACCTTTTGTTGTCACTTATCTGTAAACAAACAGTTATTTTTCTGTCATTCGAGCATGTCATGTTACCTCGCGAGCATAAAACGCGTGATATCGCGCATCCGGCACAATAAGAGAGATGACAATGACATCGTTACGACACACAGCTTTGGGTCTGGCACTGGGTCTGGCTTTTGCGACGAACGCAATGGCTGTGACGACCATTCCGTTCTGGCATTCCATGGAAGGGGAGTTGGGTAAAGAGGTTGACTCCCTGGCGCAGCGTTTCAACGACACCCATCCGGATTACAAAATTGTGCCGGTGTACAAAGGTAACTACGAGCAAAGCCTGAGCGCGGGCATTGCCGCCTTCCGTACCGGTAACGCCCCTGCGTTGTTACAGGTTTATGAAGTGGGTACCGCGACCATGATGGCCTCCAAAGCCATCAAACCGGTCTATGAAGTGTTCAAAGAGGCGGGGATCAACTTCGACGAATCCCAGTTTGTACCGACCGTAGCGGGTTATTACACCGATTCTAAAACCGGTCACCTGCTGTCTCAGCCGTTTAACAGCTCGACGCCGGTGCTGTACTACAACAAAGACGCCTTTAAGAAAGCCGGTTTAGACCCGGAGCAACCGCCAAAAACCTGGCAGGAGCTGGCGGAGTACACCGCGAAGCTGAAAGCGGCGGGAATGAAGTGCGGCTACGCCAGCGGCTGGCAGGGCTGGATCCAGATTGAAAACTTCAGCGCCTGGCACGGCCTGCCGGTGGCCACCAAAAACAACGGTTTCGACGGCACCGACGCGGTACTGGAGTTCAACAAGCCAGAGCAGGTGAAGCACATCGCGCTGCTGGAAGAGTTGAACAAGAAGGGTGATTTCAGCTACTTCGGCCGTAAAGACGAATCCACCGAGAAGTTCTACAACGGTGACTGCGCCATTACCACCGCCTCGTCCGGCTCGCTGGCGGATATCCGTCACTATGCCAAATTCAACTACGGCGTGGGCATGATGCCGTACGACGCAGACGTGAAAGGCGCGCCGCAGAACGCCATCATCGGCGGAGCGAGCCTGTGGGTGATGCAGGGTAAAGACGCCGGCACCTACAAAGGGGTGGCCGAGTTCCTCGACTTCCTGGCGAAACCTGAAAACGCGGCCGAATGGCACCAGAAAACCGGCTACCTGCCGATCACCAAAGCTGCCTATGACCTGACCCGCGAGCAGGGCTTCTACAGCAAGAATCCGGGCGCGGATATCGCGACGCGTCAGATGCTGAACAAGCCGCCGTTGCCGTTCACCAAAGGGCTGCGTCTGGGCAACATGCCGCAGATCCGTACCATCGTCGATGAAGAGCTGGAAAGCGTGTGGACCGGCAAGAAAACACCACAGCAGGCGCTGGATTCAGCGGTAGAGCGCGGGAATCAGCTGCTGCGCCGCTTTGAGCAGTCCACGAAGTCTTAATCTTTTACCCTCACCCTAACCCTCTCCCAAAAGGAGAGGGAACATATCCCCCTCTCCCTTTGGGAGAGGGACGGGGTGAGGGGAAACCAACCTGAGCAAACCTATGTCATCATCCCGTCCGGTGTTTCGTTCCCGCTGGCTGCCGTACCTGCTGGTCGCGCCTCAGCTGGTCATCACCGTTATCTTCTTTATCTGGCCTGCAGGCGAAGCGCTGTGGTACTCGGTACAAAGCGTTGATCCCTTCGGGCTCTCCAGCCAGTTTGTCGGGCTGGACAACTTTACCGCGCTGTTCCACGACAGCTACTACCTGGACTCCTTCTGGACGACGATGAAGTTCAGCGCACTGGTCACCGTGAGCGGCCTTGTCGCCTCGCTGTTCTTCGCCGCGCTGGTGGATTACGTGGTGCGCGGCAGCCGTCTGTATCAGACCCTGATGCTGCTGCCCTACGCCGTGGCGCCAGCGGTCGCCGCCGTGCTGTGGATCTTCCTGTTTAACCCCGGTCGCGGGTTGATTACCCATTTCCTGGCCGAACTGGGCTACGACTGGAACCACGCCCAGAACAGCGGCCAGGCGATGTTCCTGGTGGTGTTCGCCTCGGTGTGGAAGCAGATCAGCTACAACTTCCTGTTCTTCTTTGCCGCGCTGCAGTCCATTCCTCGTTCGCTGGTGGAAGCCGCCGCGATTGATGGCGCAGGCCCGATCCGCCGCTTCTTCAGGCTGTCGCTGCCGCTGATTGCCCCGGTGAGTTTCTTCCTGCTGGTGGTGAACCTGGTGTATGCCTTTTTCGACACCTTCCCGGTCATCGACGCGGCCACCGCCGGTGGCCCGGTGCAGGCCACGACGACGCTGATTTATAAAATCTACCGCGAAGGGTTTGCCGGTCTGGATCTCTCGGCTTCCGCCGCGCAGTCCGTTGTGCTGATGTTCCTCGTCATCATCCTCACGGTGGTGCAGTTCCGCTATGTTGAAAGTAAGGTGCGCTACCAATGATTGAGAACCGTCGCGGGCTGACGATTTTCAGCCATACCATACTGATTCTGGGGATTATCGTCATCCTCTTTCCGCTGTACGTGGCCTTTGTCGCCGCCACGCTGGACACCAAAGCGGTGTTTGATACGCCGATGACGCTGATCCCAGGCACGCATCTGTTCGAGAACATGAAAACCATCTGGATCCAGGGCGTGGGCGCCAACAGCGCGCCGTTCTGGCTGATGATGCTCAACAGCTTCATCATGGCGTTCGGCATTACGGTGGGCAAAATCACGGTGTCGATGCTCTCGGCGTTTGCCATCGTCTGGTTCCGCTTTCCGCTGCGCAACCTCTTCTTCTGGATGATTTTCATCACCCTGATGCTGCCGGTGGAGGTGCGTATCTTCCCGACGGTGGAAGTGATCGCAAACCTGAAGATGCTCGACAGCTACGCGGGCTTAACCCTGCCGCTGATGGCGTCTGCGACCGCCACCTTCCTGTTCCGCCAGTTCTTTATGACGCTGCCGGACGAGCTGATTGAAGCCGCGCGCATTGACGGCGCCTCACCGATGCGCTTTTTCCGCGACATCGTGCTGCCGCTGTCGAAAACCAACCTCGCGGCGCTGTTTGTGATCACCTTTATCTACGGCTGGAACCAGTACCTGTGGCCGCTGCTGATTATTCAGGACGCCAACCTCGGCACCGCCGTGGCGGGCATCAAGGGCATGATCGCCACCGGCGAAGGCACCACCCTCTGGAACCAGGTGATGGCGGCGATGCTGCTCACCCTTATCCCCCCGGTCGTTATCGTTTTAGCCATGCAGCGTGCGTTTGTGCGTGGTTTAGTAGACAGTGAGAAATAAGATGGCAGGTTTAAAACTACAGGCAGTGACCAAAAGCTGGGATGGCAAAACCCAGGTGATTCAGCCGCTCACCCTCGACGTGGCGGACGGGGAGTTCATCGTCATGGTCGGCCCGTCCGGCTGCGGCAAATCCACGCTGCTGCGCATGGTGGCCGGGCTGGAGCGCGTGACGTCCGGGGATATCTGGATTGACCGCCAGCGCGTGACCGAGATGGAGCCCAAAGATCGCGGCATTGCGATGGTGTTCCAGAACTATGCGCTGTATCCGCACATGAGCGTGGAAGAGAACATGGCCTGGGGGCTGAAAATCCGCGGCATGGGCAAAGGCCATATCGACGAGCGGGTGAAAGAGGCGGCGCGCATTCTGGAGCTGGATGGCCTGCTTAAGCGTCGTCCGCGCGAGCTCTCCGGCGGCCAGCGCCAGCGCGTGGCGATGGGGCGTGCCATTGTGCGCGATCCGGCGGTGTTCCTGTTCGATGAACCGCTCTCTAACCTCGACGCCAAGCTGCGCGTGCAGATGCGTCTGGAGCTGCAGCAACTGCATCGCCGTCTGAAAACCACCTCCCTGTACGTGACCCACGATCAGGTCGAAGCCATGACCCTCGCCCAACGGGTGATGGTGATGAACAAAGGCATCGCCGAGCAGATTGGCACGCCGGTGGAAGTCTATGAGAAACCGGCCACCCGCTTTGTGGCGAGCTTTATCGGCAGCCCGGCAATGAACCTGCTGGAAGGGCGGATCAGCAGCGCGGGCACCCACTTTGAGCTGGAAAGCGGGATGGCATTACCCATCAACTGGTACTATCGTGGCTACGCCGGGCGTAAGATGACGCTCGGTATCCGCCCGGAGCATATCGGTTTAACCTCTCAGGCGGACGGCGGCGTGCCGCTGGTGATGGACACGCTGGAGATGTTGGGTGCAGATAACCTGGCGCACGGACGCTGGGGCGAGCAAAAAATGGTGGTGCGTCTGCCGCATCAGGAACGCCCGAAAGCAGGCAGTACGCTGTGGCTGCACCTTCCGGAAAATCACCTGCACTTATTTGACGGTGAAACAGGACAACGAGTATGAGCAACTGGCCTTATCCCCACATCGTCGCCCACCGTGGCGGCGGTAAACTGGCGCCGGAAAATACCCTGGCGGCAATTGATGTTGGCGCACGCTACGGCCATACGATGATTGAGTTCGACGCCAAGCTGTCGAAAGACGGCGAAATTTTCCTGCTGCATGATGACAACCTCGAACGCACCAGCAACGGCTGGGGCGTGGCGGGGGAACTGCCGTGGCGCGATCTGCTGAAGGTGGATGCCGGAAGCTGGTTCAGCGGCGAGTACAAAGGCGAACCGCTGCCGCTGCTGGCGGAAGTGGCCGACCGTTGTCGTCAACACGGGATGATGGCCAACATCGAAATCAAACCGACGACCGGTACCGGGCCGCTCACGGGCAACGTGATTGCGCTGGCCGCGCGCGAGCTGTGGGAAGGCATGACGCCACCGCTGCTGTCGTCATTTGACATTGATGCCCTTGAAGCGGCACAGGCTGCGGTGCCGGAGCTGCCGCGCGGGCTGCTGCTGGACGAGTGGCGCGAGGACTGGCGTGAGCTGACCACCCGCTTAGCGTGTGTCTCTATTCATCTCAATCATACGCTGCTGGATGAGGCGCGGGTGAAGATGCTGAAAGCGGCGGGGCTGCATATTCTGGTGTATACCGTCAACAAACCCCAGCGTGCGGCTGAGCTGCTGCGCTGGGGGGTGGACAGCATCTGTACCGATGCGATTGACCTGATCGGCCCGGACTTTAGTTCTGCGGATTAAGCATACTGCCATTCGACTGCGACGGCAGCATATGCTGCTGTCCGCTGCCTGAAGAACTCATCCCCCCTAACATCCCGCCGTTTTTATTCGGCAGCGGCTGCTCGCGCATTTGCCCCTGCTGCACGCGCTGGGTGTTAGTGTTCATCTGATTTTGCAGGCTCTGCTGCTGCATTCGGGTCTGCGTGTTCAACTGCTGATTCAGCATCCCTTTTTGCTGTTGCTGCTGGCTCATCATCTCTGTCTGCATACGCTGCTGGCTCGGAATGACATAGCCCGGCTGGTTAGGGTTATTCATCGTATTGAGTGGCTGTGCAAGTGCGGCAAACGGGAGCAACGCCGTCAGAATAAGTAAGCGTTTCATTGTCATCTCCTTCTGTGAGGTTTCTCTTAAGTTTACCCTGAATTCACCATGACGATGATTTTTTAGGAGTTGTGAACCAGGCTTAAGCGGGGAATATGGCTCCCTTCACCTGGAGAACAATAATGATGAAACCAACCCTTTTGCGCTGGGTCGCCATCGCTGCGCTGATGGCAGGCGGTACATTTAGCGTGGCGGCTAACCCGCCAGCGGCACCTCCGGTCTCTTATGGCGTGGAGGAAGATGTGTTTCATCCCGTGCGGGCAACCCACGGGATGGTGGCCTCGGTGGATGCCCTGGCAACGAAAGTGGGCGTCGATATTCTCAAACAGGGCGGTAATGCGGTGGATGCCGCGGTGGCGGTTGGCTATGCGCTGGCGGTAACACACCCGCAGGCGGGGAATCTGGGCGGCGGCGGCTTTATGATGCTGCGCACCAAAGACGGAAAGACGACGGCTATCGACTTCCGCGAAATGGCGCCTGCTCAGGCCTCCCGCGATATGTTCCTTGACGATCAGGGCAACCCGGACAGTAAAAAATCGCTGACCTCGCATCTTGCGTCCGGCACGCCGGGCACCGTTGCGGGCTTCTCGCTGGCGCTGGAAAAATACGGCACGATGCCGCTGAACAAAGTGGTCCAGCCTGCCATTAAGCTGGCGCGCGACGGCTTTGTGGTGAATGACGCCCTGGCCGATGACCTTAAAACCTACGGCAGTGAAGTCATTCCGAACCATGAAAACAGCAAGGCGATCTTCTGGAAAGGCGGAGAGCCGCTGAAGAAGGGCGATAAGCTGGTGCAGAAGAACCTTGCCAAAAGCCTGGAGCTAATTGCGGAGCATGGCCCGGACGCCTTCTACAAAGGGGCGATTGCCGACCAGATTGCCGAAGAGATGCAAAAGAACGGCGGGCTGATCACCAAAGCGGATCTGGCGGAGTATAAGGCGGTGGAGCGCGAGCCGATTAGCGGAACCTACCGCGGCTATGAGGTCTTCTCCATGCCGCCGCCGTCCTCCGGCGGGATCCACATTGTGCAGATCCTCAACATTCTGGAAAACTTCGATATGCACAAGTTTGGCTTCGGCAGTGCCGATGCCATGCAGGTGATGGCCGAGGCGGAAAAACGCGCCTATGCCGACCGCTCGGAATACCTGGGTGACCCGGACTTTGTGAAGGTGCCGTGGCAGGCGCTGACCAACAAAGCGTATGCCAAATCCATTGCCGATCAGATCGACATCAATAAGGCTAAGCCGTCGAGCGAGATCCGCCCTGGCAAGCTGGCACCGTATGAAAGTAACCAGACCACCCACTTCTCGGTGGTGGATAAAGACGGTAACGCAGTGGCGGTGACCTATACGCTCAATACCACCTTTGGAACCGGGATTGTGGCGGGCAACAGCGGCATTCTGCTGAACAACGAGATGGATGACTTCTCCGCCAAACCGGGTGTGCCGAACGTCTACGGGCTGGTCGGTGGGGATGCCAACGCGGTGGGGCCGAAGAAACGTCCGCTGTCGTCGATGTCACCGACCATTGTGGTGAAAGATGGTAAAACCTGGCTGGTGACCGGTAGCCCGGGCGGCAGCCGGATTATCACCACCGTGCTGCAGATGGTGGTAAACAGTATCGACTTTGGGATGAACGTGGCGGAGGCGACCAACGCCCCGCGTTTCCACCACCAGTGGCTGCCGGATGAGTTGCGCGTCGAAAAGGGCTTTAGCCCGGATACGATCAAACTGCTGGAGCAGCGCGGACAGAAGGTAACGGTAAAAGAGGCGATGGGCAGCACCCAGAGCATTATGGTGGGGCCGGATGGGGCGCTGTTTGGCGCGTCAGACCCGCGGTCGGTGGATGATTTAACGGCGGGGTATTAATCTGTTGTGTAATTCCCTCTCCCGATGGGAGAGGGTGAGGGTGAGGGCAACAAACTACTTCATTCGCGCCATATAATACGCATCCACATACTCGCCGTTGCGCAGGGCATAACGCTTGCCTGTGCCTTCAATCTCAAATCCGTGTTTTTTGTACACCGCAATCGCCGGCTCGTTATCGACAAACACCGTCAGTTCAATGCGGTCAACGCGCAGCCAGTTATCGCACATATCAATCATGGTGCGCATCAGTGCGCTGGCAACGCCCCGGTTTTGCCACTGCGCGCCTACACAAATCCCAAAATCAGCCACATGGCTGCGGCGTGGGCGTTGCGCGACAGCGATGCACAGATGCCCGGTGACATTACCGTCTATACAGGCGACCAGTTGCTTAATGCCGGGCTGGTCGGTGAGTCGTTCTTGCCACATTTGCTCAGACGGATGAGGAACCTGTAGTGTGTTGTGGTACACCTCCGGTTGGGCGTGGATCTGACGAATGGCGTCATAATCTTTCGGTTCCGCATGGCGTATCACTATCTCACTCATTCCTTGTTCCTCAGTCAGTTAAACATCCCTTCCAACATCAGTGACTTTGAAATTGGAGTCAACCGCTATTTTTTGCAAAAAGTATTGGACAAGTGCGAATGAGAATGATTATTATTGCTCTGCATTCAGGAAGACCACTACGGGAACCTGAAAGCACGACATTGCTCACATTGCTTCCAGTATTACTTTAGCCAGCTTTTAGCTGGCTTTTTTTTTGTTATGGTAAGACCCGGTAACCTTCCAAAAGGGCTGAGCCATGACACTACATTGCGCATTTATTGGATTTGGTAAAAGTACGACCCGCTATCACCTTCCGTATGTTCTCAACCGTAAAGACAGCTGGCATGTGGCGCATATCTACCGTCGCCGCGCGAAGCCAGAAGAGCAGTCCCCGCAGTATTCCCACATCCATTTCACCAGCGATCTGGATGAGGTGCTTAACGACCCGCAGGTTAAACTGGTCATCGTCTGTACCCATGCCGACAGCCATTTTGACTATGCGAAACGCGCGCTCGACGCGGGTAAAAACGTGCTGGTAGAAAAACCCTTCACCCCGACCATTGCCGAAGCGAAAACCCTGTTCGCGCTGGCGAAGAGCAAAGGGCTGACCGTCACGCCGTATCAGAACCGCCGCTTTGACAGCTGTTTCCTGACGGCGAAAAAGGCGATAGAAAGCGGCAAGCTCGGCGACATCGTGGAAATGGAAAGCCACTTCGACTACTACCGCCCGGTGGCGGAAACCAAACCCGGCCTGCCGCAGGATGGCTCTTTTTATGGCCTGGGCGTGCACACCATGGATCAGATCATTTCCCTGTTTGGCCGCCCGGACCACGTGGCGTATGACATCCGTAGCCTGCGTAACAAAGCCAACCCGGACGATACTTTTGAAGCGCAGCTGTTCTACGGCGACCTGAAAGCCATCGTCAAAACCAGCCATCTGGTGAAAATCGACTACCCGAAATTTATCGTTCACGGCACGAAAGGTTCGTTTATCAAGTACGGTATCGATCAGCAGGAGACCAGCCTGAAGGCCAATATCATGCCGGGTGAGCCGGGCTTTGCGGCGGATGATTCGGTTGGCGTACTGGAGTATGTGAACGCAGAAGGTGTGACGGTCAGAGAAGAGCTTACGCCAGAAACCGGCGACTATGGCCGCGTCTACGACGCGCTGTATGCAACCCTTACCCGCGGTGCGGCAAATTACGTCAAGGAATCTGACGTTCTGACTAATCTCGAAATCCTTGAACGGGCCTTCGAACAGGCTTCTCCTGCCACGGTAACCCTTGCGAAATAAGCAAAAAAGGCTCCTCTGTACTTGTTCATAATTTTTGAACAGAGGAGTCAATTTTCACCCTCTATGATCCCAGGCGGTTTGCGTCCACACTTACTCCATCGAAACGAACTGAGGGTGAAAACAATGATCTACTTACGCAAAGCAAACGAACGTGGTCACGCGAATCATGGCTGGCTGGACTCATGGCATTCATTCTCGTTTGCCGACTACTACGACCCAAATTTCATGGGCTTCTCCGCACTGCGCGTGATTAACGATGACGTGATTGATGCAGGCCAGGGCTTCGGTACCCACCCGCATAAAGACATGGAAATCCTGACCTATGTGCTGGAAGGGGCGGTTGAGCACCAGGACAGCATGGGCAATAAAGAGCAGGTTCCGGCGGGCGAGTTCCAGATCATGAGCGCGGGTACCGGTGTACGTCACTCCGAGTACAACCCGAGCAAAACGGAAAAACTGCACCTGTATCAAATCTGGATCATTCCAGAAGAGACCGGCATCACGCCGCGCTACGAACAGCGCCGCTTTGACGCCAAACAGGGCAAACAGCTGGTGCTCTCCCCGGATGCGCGTGAAGGTTCGCTGAAAGTGCATCAGGATATGGAGCTGTACCGCTGGGCGCTGGCGAAAGACGAACAGTCTGTGCACCAGATTGCCGCGAACCGCCGCGTCTGGATCCAGGTGGTGAAAGGTGACGTGTCCATCAACGGCACCAAAGCGACAACGGCGGATGGTCTGGCCATCTGGGATGAGCAAGCGCTCTCCGTGCATGCCGACAGCGAAAGTGAAATTCTGCTGTTTGATCTGCCACCGGTGTAATAAATCATAAATAAATGCCCATCCTTCCCTTTGACAGGGGAAGGATGGGCTTTGTCCGTGATAAACTGAGCAAATCTCTCTCTTCAATATTTCTCAGGACGATGAAAAAGAAACGCCCCGTACTTCAGGATGTCGCCGATCGTGTTGGTGTGACCAAAATGACGGTCAGCCGTTTTTTACGTAACCCGGAACAGGTTTCCGTAGCGTTGCGTGGCAAGATTGCCGCTGCTCTCGATGAACTGGGTTATATCCCCAACCGCGCACCCGATATTCTCTCCAATGCCACCAGTCGTGCGGTGGGCGTCCTCCTGCCTTCTTTGACCAACCAGGTCTTTGCCGAAGTGTTGCGCGGTATTGAAAGCGTCACGGATGCGTTTGGTTACCAGACCATGCTGGCACACTACGGCTACAAACCGGAACTGGAAGAAGAACGTCTTGAATCGATGCTTTCCTGGAACATCGATGGCCTGATTTTAACTGAACGTACTCACACCCCCCGTACGCTGAAGATGATCGAAGTGGCCGGGATCCCGGTGGTGGAACTGATGGACAGCCAGTCGCCGTGCCTTGATATTGCCGTGGGTTTTGACAACTTCGAAGCGGCACGGCAGATGACGGCGGCGATCATCGCGCGCGGTCATCGTCATATCGCCTACCTGGGTGCGCGTCTTGATGAACGTACTATCATCAAACAGAAGGGATACGAGCAGGCGATGCTTGACGCAAATTTAACCCCGTACAGCGTGATGGTGGAGCAGTCCTCTTCCTATACGTCGGGTATTGAGCTGATGCGGCAGGCACGGCGCGAGTATCCACAACTGGACGGTATTTTCTGTACCAACGATGACCTTGCGGTCGGTGCAGCGTTCGAATGCCAGCGTCTGGGGCTGAAGATCCCCGATGATATGGCGATAGCCGGTTTCCACGGCCATGACATCGGCCAGGTGATGGAGCCGCGTCTGGCGAGCGTCCTGACACCGCGTGAACGCATGGGTCGCATTGGCGCAGAACGCCTGCTGGCGCGCATTCGCGGTGAAGCGGTTACGCCAAAAATGTTAGATTTAGGTTTCACCTTGTCACCGGGTGGATCTATTTAATCCGACAAATTTGAAGTAGCTCACACTTATTCACATCGCGCACGTTTGGATATTGCTTCTCTTTTGCCCCGGCAGGACAATGTTACCGATAACTGTTACCCGTAACAATTGACTGAGGGACACCCTTTGAGCACGACTAATCATGATCACCACGTTTACGTCCTGATGGGCGTTTCCGGTAGCGGTAAATCTGCCGTGGCAAGCGAAGTGGCGCATCAACTTAATGCGGCGTTTCTTGATGGCGACTTCCTCCATCCGCGCAGCAACATCATGAAGATGGCCTCCGGCGAGCCGCTGAACGACGACGATCGTAAACCGTGGTTACAGGCGCTGAACGATGCCGCGTTTGCCATGCAGCGCACCAATAAAGTTTCCCTGATCGTCTGCTCTGCGCTGAAAAAAACCTACCGCGACCTGCTGCGCGACGGCAACCCGAACCTCTCTTTCATCTACCTGAAAGGCGATTTCGAGGTCATTGAAAGCCGTCTCAAGGCGCGTAAAGGCCACTTCTTCAAAACCCAGATGCTGGTCACACAGTTCGAAGCGCTGCAGGAGCCGGGTGAAGATGAAAAAGACGTCTTAGTGGTTGATATCGATCAGTCACTGGAGGGTGTTGTTGCCAGCACCATCGAGGTCATTAACAAAAGGCAGTAAGTTTTGAGTACATTAACGCTAGTGTTGACAGCAGTGGGTTCGGTATTGCTGCTGCTGTTTTTAGTGATGAAAGCGCGTATGCATGCTTTTGTTGCTTTGATGGTGGTTTCTATTGGTGCAGGTCTCTTTTCCGGTATGCCGCTCGACAAGATCGCTGCGACGATGGAAAAAGGGATGGGGGGCACACTGGGCTTCCTGGCTATTGTGGTCGCGCTGGGCGCGATGTTTGGCAAGATCCTGCATGAGACGGGCGCGGTCGACCAGATTGCCGTCAAGATGCTGAAATCATTTGGTCATAGTCGTGCACACTATGCGATTGGCCTGGCCGGTCTGATCTGCGCGCTGCCGTTGTTCTTTGAAGTGGCCGTGGTGCTGCTGATTAGCGTGGCGTTCTCCATGGCGCGCCATACCGGTACTAACCTTGTGAAGCTGGTTATTCCGCTGTTTGCTGGCGTGGCCGCGGCGGCGGCGTTTCTCCTGCCGGGACCGGCACCGATGCTGCTGGCTTCCCAGATGCACGCTGACTTTGGCTGGATGATCCTGATTGGCCTGTGCGCGGCAATCCCGGGAATGATTATCGCCGGTCCGCTGTGGGGCAACTTCATCAGCCGCTACGTTGAACTGCATATTCCTGATGATATTACCGAGCCGCACCTGGGCGAAGGTAAAATGCCGTCCTTCGGCTTCAGCCTGTCTCTGATCCTGCTGCCGCTGGTGCTGGTGGGTCTGAAAACCATTGCCGCGCGCTTTGTACCGGTGGGCTCTACCGCGTACGAATGGTTCGAATTTATCGGTCACCCGTTCACCGCGATCCTGGTGGCGTGCCTGGTGGCGATTTATGGCCTGGCGATGCGTCAGGGGATGCCGAAAGACCGCGTGATGGAAATCTGCGGCGCTGCGTTGCAGCCAGCGGGTATTATCCTGCTGGTGATCGGTGCGGGTGGTGTGTTCAAACAGGTGCTGGTGGATTCCGGTGTTGGTCCGGCACTGGGTGAAGCGCTGACCGGAATGGGTCTGCCCATCGCGGTGACCTGCTTCGTGCTGGCGGCGGCGGTGCGTATCATTCAGGGCTCCGCGACTGTTGCCTGTTTAACGGCGGTTGGCCTGGTGATGCCGGTGATTGAACAGCTTAACTACTCCGGTGCGCAGATGGCGGCGCTGTCTATCTGTATCGCAGGCGGTTCGATTGTGGTCTCCCACGTGAACGACGCAGGCTTCTGGCTGTTCGGTAAATTTACCGGTGCCACTGAAGCGCAAACCCTGAAAACCTGGACGCTGATGGAAACTATCCTCGGCACCACGGGCGCGATTGTCGGGATGATTGCGTTTACGCTGCTGAGCTAACCCCGATTTTCTCCCTCTCCCACGGGGAGAGGGAGCAAACACTAAAAACGGCAATCAAGGATTGCCGTTTTGCTTTTACCTAGCCCTTCATCCACGCCCGGATCCCGTCCAGGAACATCTGCGTCGCCATCATCACCAGAATCAGCCCCATCAAACGTTCCAGCGCATTGACCCCTTTCTCGCCCAGCAGGCGCAGGAACAGCGACGACTGCAGCAGGATGATGAACGTTCCGCCCCAGGCAATCAGCAGGGCAATCACCAGATGGCTCATCTGGTTGGGATACTGATGCGACAGGAGCATCAATGTGGCCAGAATGGTCGGCCCGGCGACCAGCGGGATCGCCAGCGGTACGATAAACGGCTCTTCACCCGCCGGCAGGCCGCTGCTGCCCCCTTCGGCGCTCGGGAAAATCATCTTAATGGCAATCAGGAACAGAATAATCCCGCCGGAAATCGAAACGGTTTCGGCGCGCAGATTCAGGAAGGCGAGAATTTTTTCCCCGGCAAACAGGAAGATAAACATCACCAGCAGGGCGATAAGCAGCTCGCGGATCATGATCGCCCGTCGGCGCTTGGGTTCGGTGTGCTTCAGCACCGACATGAAGATCGGCAGGTTTCCCAGAGGATCCATTATCAGGATCAATAAAACCGCCGCAGAAATGATTTCACTCATGTAAATTAGCCCTGAATTTCTCTATGGTTATTAGGATGATTAGCTCTTTTTCTGATTGCCGGGCAATCATCGATTAATTTCGCTTGCGACTTTGGCAGCATTTTGTAATGTGAAGCATATCCCAGTTCAATACTGGCTTGCACAATCAGCACACACCCTCTGCAGGAAACAAATGCTATGAAAAACGTTGGTTTTATCGGCTGGCGCGGTATGGTCGGCTCTGTACTCATGCAACGCATGGTTGAAGAGCGCGATTTCGACGCTATCCGCCCGGTCTTCTTCTCCACTTCCCAGCTCGGCCAGGCTGCACCGTCCTTTGGTGGTACCACAGGGACGTTGCAGGATGCTTACGATCTGGAAGCGCTGAAGGCACTCGACATTATTGTGACCTGCCAGGGCGGCGATTATACCAACGAAATCTATCCAAAGCTGCGTGAAAGCGGCTGGCAGGGCTACTGGATTGACGCAGCCTCTTCGCTGCGCATGAAAGACGATGCCATCATCATTCTCGACCCGGTGAACCAGGACGTGATCACCAAAGGCCTCAACAACGGCGTGAAAACCTTTGTCGGCGGTAACTGTACCGTCAGCCTGATGCTGATGTCCCTCGGCGGCCTGTTCGCACAGGACCTGGTGGAGTGGGTCTCCGTGGCGACCTACCAGGCCGCGTCCGGCGGCGGTGCGCGTCATATGCGTGAACTGCTGACCCAAATGGGCCAGCTGCACCACAGCGTTGCGGCCGAGCTGGCAAACCCGGCGTCCGCAATCCTCGATATCGAGCGTAAAGTCACCGAGTTGACCCGCAGCGGCGAACTGCCGGTGGATAACTTTGGCGTACCGCTGGCCGGTGGCCTGATCCCGTGGATCGACAAACAGCTGGATAACGGCCAGACCCGTGAAGAGTGGAAGGGTCAGGCTGAGACCAACAAAATCCTCAATACCGCGAACACCATTCCGGTTGACGGTCTGTGCGTACGTATCGGCGCGCTGCGCTGCCATAGCCAGGCCTTCACCATTAAACTGAAAAAAGATGTGTCTATTCCGACCGTGGAAGAGCTGCTCGCCGCGCACAACCCGTGGGCGAAAGTGGTGCCAAACGATCGGGATATCACCATGCGCGAACTGACGCCAGCGGCCGTCACCGGCACGCTGACCACGCCGGTAGGGCGTCTGCGTAAGCTGAACATGGGGCCAGAGTTCCTCTCCGCGTTCACCGTGGGTGACCAGCTCCTGTGGGGCGCCGCCGAGCCGCTACGCCGCATGCTGCGCCAACTGGCGTAATAATTTGTTAACTACCGGGGGTGATTTTCACCCCCTTTTTTTGCGTACTACATGGAGTAAAACGCGTATGTCTTATTTTTTATCAGGAGTCATGTAGAGCGTTGGCTATGCTTTAAGGAAGAGTCATTTCTTACCTGAGGTTAGGACGGGACTAAGTGGAAGCCCGTTCAGGTCACATTAAAGTCGTCCCAGGCGCTTAAAAAGGGCGACATAAAAAACAGGATGAATACCATGTCCGATCGTGTGGATAGAGACGTGATTAATGCGCTTATTGCGGGTCATTTTGCCGACCCCTTTTCTGTGCTGGGGATGCACCAAACAGAGGCGGGACTGGAAGTCCGTGCGCTGTTACCGGATGCCACAGAAGTGTGGGTTATCGAACCTAAAACCGGCCGCAAGGTAGGCAATCTGGAATGCCTCGACTCGCGTGGCTTCTTCTCGGGCGTCATGCCCCGTCGTAAAAACCCTTTTCGTTATCAACTCGCCGTCATCTGGCACGGTCAGCAAAACCTGATCGACGATCCCTACAGTTTTGGTCCGCTGTTACAGGAGATGGATGCCTGGCTACTGTCTGAAGGTACCCATTTACGCCCGTACGAAACGCTGGGCGCCCATGCGGATACGATGGACGGCATCACCGGCACGCGGTTTGCCGTGTGGGCACCTAACGCCCGGCGCGTCTCCGTTGTCGGGCAGTTCAACTACTGGGATGGTCGCCGTCATCCGATGCGCCTGCGTCGGGAAACGGGCATCTGGGAGCTGTTCATCCCCGGCGCGCAAAACGGTCAGCTCTATAAATTTGAGATGATCGACGCCCACGGAAAGCTGCGCATTAAAGCGGACCCGTACGCGTTCGAAGCGCAGATGCGCCCGGATACCGCCTCGCTGATTTGCGGGTTGCCGGAAAAAGTGGTGCAGAGCGAGGAGCGCAAACAGGCCAACCGTTTCGATGCCCCCATCTCCGTGTATGAAGTGCATCTCGGATCCTGGCGACGCCACACCGATAACAACTTCTGGCTCAGCTACCGGGAGCTTGCCGATCAGCTGGTGCCGTATGCCAAATGGATGGGCTTTACCCACCTTGAGCTGCTGCCAGTCAATGAGCATCCATTTGACGGAAGCTGGGGCTACCAGCCAACCGGGTTGTATGCCCCGACGCGCCGTTTCGGCACGCGCGACGATTTTCGCTATTTTATCAATGCCGCACACGCCGCCGGGCTGAACGTGATCCTCGACTGGGTGCCAGGCCATTTCCCGTCTGATGACTTTGGTCTGTCCGAGTTTGACGGTACGAAGCTGTACGAGCACAGCGACCCGCGCGAAGGCTATCACCAGGACTGGAACACGCTTATCTACAACTACGGTCGCCGTGAAGTCGCGAACTACCTCGTCGGGAATGCGCTGTACTGGATCGAACGTTTTGGCATTGATGCCCTGCGCGTGGATGCGGTGGCATCGATGATTTACCGCGACTACAGCCGTAAAGAGGGGGAGTGGATCCCGAACGAATATGGTGGTCGTGAAAACCTGGAAGCCATCGAATTTTTGCGCAGCACCAACCGCATTATTGGCGAGCAGGTTGAGGGCGCGGTGACGATGGCGGAAGAGTCGACTGACTTCGCCGGTGTTTCGCGTCCACCGTCCATGGGGGGCCTGGGCTTCTGGTACAAGTGGAACCTGGGCTGGATGCACGACACGCTCGACTATATGAAGCTCGACCCGGTCTATCGTCAGTACCATCACGATAAGCTTACCTTCGGGCTGCTCTACAACTACACCGAAAACTTCATGCTGCCGCTGTCGCACGATGAAGTGGTGCACGGTAAAAAATCCATCCTCGACCGGATGCCGGGCGACGCGTGGCAGAAGTTCGCCAACCTGCGCGCCTACTACGGCTGGATGTTCGCCTTCCCGGGCAAAAAACTGCTGTTTATGGGCAACGAGTTCGCCCAGGGGCGGGAGTGGAACCACGATACCAGCCTCGACTGGCATCTGCTGGAAGGGGGCGATAACTGGCATCACGGCGTACAGCGACTGGTGCGTGACCTTAACCTGACCTACCGCCACCATAAAGCGCTGCACGAGCTGGATTTCGATCCCTACGGTTTTGAGTGGCTGGTGGTGGACGACAACGAACGCTCGGTGTTTGTCTTTGTGCGCCGGGATAAAGCGGGCAACGAGATTATTGTCGCCAGCAACTTTACGCCGGTACCCCGTCATCATTACCGCTTTGGCATTAATCAGGCCGGTAAGTGGCGCGAAATCCTCAACACCGATTCCATGCATTACCACGGCAGCAATGCCGGTAACGGCGGATGGGTCCAGAGCGATGCCATCGAAAGCCACGGGCGCCCCAACTCTCTGAGCCTGACGCTGCCGCCGCTCGGTACCATCTGGCTGGTGCGGGAGGGCGAATGACGCAGCTTACGGCAGGTAAACCCGAACCGCTCGGGGCGAGTTATGACGGAAAGGGGGTCAATTTCACCCTCTTTTCTGCTCACGCGGAGCGGGTCGAACTCTGTGTGTTTGATGGTGAAGGTAACGAACATCGTTACGATTTACCGGCACGCACCGGGGATACCTGGCACGGCTACCTGGCCGGCGGGCGGCCTGGAATGCACTACGGTTTTCGCGTTCATGGTCCCTGGGAGCCTTCTCAGGGGCACTGGTTTAACCCGGCGAAGCTGCTGATTGATCCTTGTGCCCACCGCGTGGAAGGCGAATTTAAAGATGACCCGATTTTCCACGTCGGCTATGGGGAACCCGACCACCGCGACAGCGCCCATATCGTCCCGAAAAGCGTGGTGGTGGGTGACCACTACGACTGGGAAGACGATGCCCCGCCGGGCACGCCGTGGGGCAACACCGTTATATATGAGGCCCATGTAAAAGGGCTGACCTACCTCCATCCGTCTATCCCCAAAGAGATGCGCGGCACCTATAAGGCGCTCGGCCATCCGACCATGATCGCCTATCTGAAACACCTCGGGATCACTGCTCTGGAGTTGTTGCCCATCGCCCATTTCGCCAGCGAGCCTCGCCTGCAGCGGCTGGGGCTGAGCAACTACTGGGGCTACAACCCGCTGGCAATGTTTGCGCTCGACCCGCGCTATGCCGTCAACCCGGACAAGGCGCGGGATGAGTTTCGCGATGCGGTGAAGGCGCTTCATGCGGCGGGTATCGAAGTGATTCTGGACGTGGTACTGAACCACAGCGCGGAAAGCGATCTCGACGGCCCGACGCTCTCCATGCGCGGAATTGATAACCGTAGCTATTATTGGATCAGAGAGGATGGTGATTACCACAACTGGACCGGTTGCGGTAACACGCTCAACCTCAGCCATCCGGCGGTGACGCATTTTGCGTATGCATGCCTGAAATATTGGGTGGAAACGTTCCACGTCGACGGTTTTCGTTTCGACCTGGCACCGGTGATGGGACGCACGCCGGCGTTCAGCCAGCAGGCGCCGCTGTTTGAGGCGATAAGAAACTGTCCGGTGCTCTCGCAGGTGAAGCTGATTGCCGAGCCGTGGGATATTGGTGAAGGCGGCTACCAGGTGGGCAATTTCCCACCGCTGTTTGCCGAATGGAACGACCATTATCGCGATGCTGTACGCCGATTCTGGCTGGCGCGAAATCTGTCTCTGGGGGAGTTCGCCGGACGCTTTGCCGCTTCCAGCGATCTGTTTAAACGCGATGGCAAACGACCTTCTGCCACCGTCAACCTGGTGACCGCGCACGACGGTTTTACGCTCCGGGACTGCGTTTGTTTCAATCAGAAACACAATGAGGCAAATGGCGAGGAGAATCGCGATGGCACTAACAATAACCATAGCTTTAATCATGGTATAGAAGGGTTAGGCGGAAGCCTGGACGTTATCGAACGGCGACGTGCCAGCGTGCATGCGCTGCTGACCACGCTGCTGTTGTCGCAGGGCACGCCGATGCTGCTGGCAGGGGATGAACATGGCCACAGCCAGCACGGTAACAACAATGCGTATTGCCAGGACAACACCTTAACCTGGCTCGACTGGGGAGAAGCGAACAGCGGTTTGATTCACTTTACCGCAGCGCTGATCCATCTTCGCCAGCAGATCCCCGCGCTCACCGCCAACCGCTGGTGGGAGGAGGGCGACGGCAACGTTCGCTGGCTGAATCAAGACGCGCAACCGTTAAGCGCGCAAGAGTGGCAACACGGCATACCGCGCCTGCAGATCCTGCTTTCGGATCGCTGGCTGGTTACGCTGAACGCGACGGATGACGTCGCAGAGATTGTTTTACCTGACGGGGAATGGCGCGCCGTTCCCCCCTTTGCCGGAGCGGATAATCCGGTAGTAATGGCTGTCTGGCACGGGCCTGCGCACGGAGTGTGCGTATTCCAAAGATGATAAAAAAGGAGTTAGTCATGGTTAGATTAGAGAAGAACGATCCCTTAATGTTGGCACGCCAGCTCCCCTTAAAAACGGTTGCCCTGATCCTCGCTGGCGGGCGCGGAACCCGTCTGAAAGATTTGACCATCAAGCGCGCCAAGCCGGCTGTTCACTTTGGTGGTAAGTTTCGAATTATCGATTTTGCACTGTCCAACTGCCTGAACTCCGGTATTCGCCGCATTGGCGTCATTACGCAGTATCAGTCGCACACCCTGGTGCAGCATATTCAGCGCGGCTGGTCATTCTTCAGCGAAGAGATGAATGAGTTTGTCGATCTCCTGCCTGCCCAGCAGCGTGTTCACGGTGAAAACTGGTACCGCGGCACCGCTGATGCGGTGACCCAGAACCTCGATATCATTCGCCGCTACAACGCGGAGTACATCGTGATCCTCGCCGGGGACCACATCTACAAGCAAGACTACTCCCACATGCTCATTGACCACGTCGAAAAAGGGGCGCGCTGCACCGTGGCGTGTCTGCCGGTGCCCGTTGCTGAAGCGACGGCGTTTGGCGTGATGCACGTGGACGCGGACGATAAAATTATCGACTTCGTTGAAAAACCGGCCAACCCGCCCACCATGCCGGGAGATGACACCAAATCGCTCGCCAGCATGGGGATCTATGTCTTTGATGCAGATTACCTTTATGAGCTGCTGGAAGAAGACGACAAAGACGAACACTCCAGCCACGACTTCGGCAAAGACATCATTCCAAAAATTACCAAAGCTGGCATGGCCTATGCACATCCTTTCCCGTTGTCCTGCGTGCAGTCAGATCCGAATGCGGAACCTTACTGGCGCGATGTGGGAACCCTGGAAGCGTACTGGAAAGCCAACCTCGATCTGGCCTCCGTCACGCCTGAGCTGGATATGTACGACCAGAACTGGCCGATCCGTACCCATATGGAATCCCTGCCGCCAGCGAAATTCGTGCAGGACCGCTCCGGCAGCCACGGCATGACGCTGAACTCGCTGGTTTCCGGCGGGTGCATTATCTCCGGCTCGGTGGTGGTGCAGTCGGTGCTGTTCCCGCGCGTGCGTATAAACTCATTCTGTAATATCGATTCGGCGGTGCTGCTGCCGGATGTCTGGGTCGGGCGTTCGTGTCGTCTGCGTCGCTGCGTGATCGACCGTGCCTGCGTCATTCCTGAAGGAATGGTGATTGGTGAAAACGCGGAAGAAGATGCACGTCGCTTCTACCGTTCTGAAGAGGGGATCGTGTTAGTCACACGGGAAATGTTGCGGAAGCTGCAGATCAAACAGGAGCGATGATGCAGGTTTTACACGTATGTTCTGAGATGTTCCCGTTGTTAAAAACGGGCGGCCTGGCGGATGTTCTTGGTGCATTACCCGCGGCGCAAATCGCCGGCGGAGTCGATACCCGAGTCCTGCTGCCCGCCTTCCCGGATATCCGGCGCGGCATTCCCGATGCAAAGGTGGTGACGCGCCGTGACACCTTCGCCGGACGCATCACCCTGCTGTATGGACATTACAATGGCGTGGGCATTTACCTGATCGACGCGCCGCACTTATATGACCGACCAGGCAGCCCGTATCACGATACGAACCTGTTTGCCTATACCGACAACGTGCTGCGTTTTGCGCTGCTCGGTTGGGTTGGGGCTGAAATGGCGGTAGGGCTGGATCCGTTCTGGCGCCCGGACATTGTGCACGCCCACGACTGGCATGCGGGGCTCGCTCCGGCGTACCTGGCGGCGCGGGGCCACCCGGCGAAGTCGGTCTTTACGGTGCATAACCTGGCGTATCAGGGCATGTACTACGCCCATCACATGAATGAAATCGATCTGCCATGGTCGTTCTATAACATGCATGGGCTGGAGTTTAACGGGCAGATCTCGTTCCTGAAAGCCGGGCTTTATTATGCCGATCACATCACGGCCGTCAGCCCGACCTACGCCCGTGAAATCACGCAGCCTGAGTTTGGTTACGGCCTGGAAGGGTTGCTCCGTCAGCGCCATCGTGAAGGGCGTCTGTCGGGTATCCTCAACGGTGTCGATGAGCAGATCTGGAGCCCCGAGACCGATCTGCTGCTGGCGGCCCGCTATGGCCGTGATTCCGTGGAAGATAAAGCGGAAAACAAACGCCAGTTACAGATTGCGATGGGGCTGAAGGTTAACGACAAAGTGCCGTTATTCGCGGTAGTGAGCCGTCTGACCAGCCAGAAAGGGCTGGATCTGGTGCTGGAGGCGTTGCCGGGTCTGCTGGAGCAGGGCGGACAGCTGGCGCTACTCGGCGCGGGCGACCCGGTATTGCAGGAAGGATTCCTGGCGGCCGCGGCGGAACACCCGGGGCAGGTGGGCGTGCAGATTGGCTATCACGAAGCCTTCTCACACCGGATCATGGGCGGCGCGGACGTCATCCTGGTACCAAGCCGTTTCGAGCCCTGCGGCCTGACGCAGCTTTACGGCCTGAAATACGGCACCCTGCCGCTGGTGCGGCGCACCGGCGGGCTGGCGGATACCGTATCTGACAGCTCGCTGGAAAACCTGGCGGACGGTATCGCCAGCGGGTTTGTCTTCGAAGACAGTAATGCCTGGTCGCTGCTACGGGCGATTCGGCGTGCTTTCGTCTTGTGGTCCCGTCCGTCGCTGTGGCGTTACGTTCAACGCCAGGCGATGTCCATGGACTTTAGCTGGCACGTTGCGGCGCAGTCATACCGCGATCTCTATCAACGCTTGATGTAACGAGGCGAAGTTACTGATATGAACGCTCCTTTTAGCTACTCTTCACCCACGCTCAGCGTTGAGGCGTTAAAGCACTCTATCGCCTATAAGCTGATGTTCACCATCGGGAAAGATCCGGTTATCGCCAACAAGCACGAGTGGCTGAACGCCACCCTGTTTGCGGTGCGTGACCGCATGGTCGAACGCTGGCTGCGCTCCAACCGCGCCCAGCTCTCACAGGAAACGCGTCAGGTTTATTACCTGTCGATGGAATTTTTGATTGGCCGCACTCTGTCTAACGCGCTGTTGTCGCTGGGTATTTATGACGATGTAAAAAGCGCGCTGGAGGAGATGGGGCTGGATTTAGAAGAGCTGATTGACGAAGAGAACGACCCTGGCCTCGGTAATGGTGGTCTGGGGCGACTTGCCGCCTGCTTCCTGGATTCACTGGCGACGCTGGCCCTGCCGGGCCGTGGCTACGGTATTCGCTACGACTACGGTATGTTCAAACAGAACATCGTTGACGGGCGTCAGAAAGAGTCCCCGGATTACTGGCTGGAATACGGTAACCCGTGGGAGTTTAAACGCCACAATACGCGCTACAAGGTGCGGTTTGGCGGGCGTATTCAGCAGGAAGGGAAAAAGTCCCGCTGGGTGGAAACCGAAGAGATCCTCGCTGTCGCCTATGACCAGATCATTCCCGGTTATGACACCGACGCGACCAATACGCTGCGTCTGTGGAACGCGCAGGCCAGTAGCGAGATCAACCTGGGTAAATTTAACCAGGGCGACTACTTCGCGGCGGTGGAAGATAAAAACCACTCCGAGAACGTCTCCCGCGTGCTCTACCCGGACGACTCGACCTATTCCGGGCGTGAGCTGCGCCTGCGTCAGGAGTATTTCCTCGTCTCCGCGACGATTCAGGACATCCTCAGCCGTCACTATCAGCTGCACAAGACCTACGCCAATCTGGCGGAAAAAACCGCCATTCACCTCAACGATACCCATCCGGTGCTGTCGATCCCGGAGCTGATGCGTCTGCTTATCGACGAGCATAAGTTCAGCTGGGACGACGCGTTCGAGGTGACCTGCCAGGTCTTCTCCTACACCAACCACACGCTGATGAGCGAAGCGCTGGAAACCTGGCCGGTGGATATGCTCGGCAAAATTTTGCCGCGTCACTTGCAGATTATCTTCGAGATCAACGACTACTTCCTCAAGACGTTGCAGGAGCAGTATCCGAACGATACCGGCCTGCTGAGCCGCGCTTCTATCATTGATGAATCGAACGGTCGCCGCGTACGCATGGCCTGGCTGGCGGTGGTGATCAGCCACAAGGTGAACGGGGTGTCAGAGCTGCACTCGAACCTGATGGTGCAGTCGTTGTTTGCGGACTTTGCGAAGATCTTCCCGACGCGTTTCTGCAACGTGACCAACGGGGTTACGCCGCGTCGCTGGCTGGCGCTGGCAAACCAGCCGCTTTCTGAGGTGCTGGATGAACACATTGGCCGCACCTGGCGAACCGATCTCAGCCAACTGAGCGAGCTTGAACAGCATATTGATTTCCCGGCGGTGAACAAGGCCGTACGGGAAGCCAAACTGCTGAACAAGAAACGTCTGTCAGTCTGGCTGGCGCTGCATCTGAACGTGGTGGCGAACCCGAAAGCGCTGTTCGACGTGCAGATCAAGCGTATTCACGAGTACAAGCGCCAGCTGATGAACGTGCTGCACGTCATTACGCACTATAACCGCATCAAGGCCGATCCGTCGGCGGAGTGGGTACCGCGCGTGAAGATCTTTGCCGGTAAGGCGGCGTCCGCCTACTACATGGCGAAGCACATTATTCACCTCATCAACGATGTGGCGAAGGTGGTCAACAACGATCCGGATATCGGCGACAAGCTGAAGGTGGTCTTTGTTCCTAACTACAGCGTCAGCCTCGCGCAGCTGATCATTCCGGCGGCCGATCTCTCTGAGCAGATCTCCACGGCGGGGACGGAAGCGTCCGGCACCAGTAACATGAAGTTTGCCCTTAACGGTGCGCTGACCATCGGCACGCTGGACGGGGCGAATGTCGAAATGCTGGAGCACGTGGGGGCTGAGAATATCTTTATCTTCGGGAATACCACGGAAGAGGTGGAGGCGCTGCGCAAGAAGGGCTACTCGCCGCGTGAGTATTACGAAGAGGATGAGGAGCTACGTCAGGTGCTGACGCAAATCGCCACCGGGGTGTTTAGCCCAGACGAGCCTGGGCGCTATCGGGACCTGGTGGATTCGCTGATTAACTTTGGCGACCACTATCAGGTGCTGGCGGATTACCGCAGCTACGTGGATTGTCAGGACAGGGTGGACGAGCTTTATCGTCAGCAGGAGAAGTGGACCAGCGTCGCGATGCATAACATCGCCAATATGGGGTATTTCTCGTCAGACAGGACCATCAAGGAGTATGCCGAGACGATCTGGCATATCGATCCGGTGCGGTTATAAAAGCAAAACGGCAACCCTGGTTGCCGTTTTTAGTGTTTGTTCCCTCTCCCTGTGGGAGAGGGGCAGGGTGAGGGCATCAGCCCGCACCGATCGCATTACGACGCTAACGACAACTCACGCTTTCCCGCATGCTGCAGCAACCACTGCGCCACACGCGACTGCTGTTCGGCGTTCAGCCACATTCCCTCTTTGGTACGACGCCAGATGGCATCATCCAGACGGCGAACCCACTCATGTTCCACCAGATAGCGCAGTTCGGCTTCGTACAACTCGTGGCCAAAATATTCGCCCAGGTCGGCAATCTCTTTCGCGTCACCCAGGATCAATTCCGTGTTGCTGCCGTAGGTACGGGCATAGTGGCGCGCCATGCCTTCGGTGATGAACGGGTAGCGACGACGCAGTTTCGCAGCGTAATCATCGCGGTTACCGGCAATTTCCCCGCCAGGCAGTACCGCGCCTTTGGTCCACGCCGGGCCAATGCCTTTGTAGTACGGCGCCAGTTTTTCCAGCGCGTGCTCAGCCAGCTTACGGTAGGTGGTGAGCTTGCCGCCAAACACGGAGAGCAGCGGTGCCTGACCGTCCACGTCGTGAATATCGAGCGTGTAGTCGCGGGTAATCGCCTGCGGTGAGTCAGATTCGTCATCGCACAGCGGACGCACGCCGGAGTAAGTCCAGACCACGTCATCGCGGGACAGCTGTTTCTTGAAGTGCACGTTATACACCTTCAGAAGGTAGCTCACTTCGCTCTCGTCGATCTCGACGTTTTTCGGATCGCCTTTGTACTCCACGTCGGTGGTGCCGATGATGGAGAATTCGTCCATCCATGGGATCACAAACACGATGCGCTTGTCTTCGTTCTGCAGAATGTAGGCCTGCTTCTGGGTGTGCACGCGTGGTACCACAATGTGGCTGCCTTTGATCAGGCGGATACCGTACGGAGATGGCAGATGCATCCCCTCGTCGAAGAACTGTTTCACCCATGGGCCGGTGGCGTTGACCAGACCGCGCGCTTTCCAGCTGAACTTCTCGCCGGTATCCACGTCTTCCGCTTCGACGATCCACAGGCCGTTTTCACGGCGCGCAGCGGTGGCGCGGGTACGGGTTTTCACTTCCCCGCCTTTCTTCTCAACCATCTGTGCGTTGGCCAGCACCAGACGCGCATCGTCCACCCAGCAGTCGGAATATTCGAAACCGCGCACGATTTCAGGCTTAAGGACCGATTCTGAGCCAAAACGCAAACCGGTTGAACCCGGCAGGCTGGTGCGTTTACCCAGATGATCGTACATAAACAGACCGATTCGAATCATCCACGCCGGACGCAGATGCGGGCGATGGGGCAGGCGGAAACGCATCGGGATGGCCAGGTGCGGTGCCATCTTCAGCAGCACTTCACGTTCGGCCAGCGCTTCACTGACCAGGCGGAATTCGTAGTGCTCCAGGTAGCGCAGGCCACCGTGAATCAGTTTGGAGCTGGCGGACGACGTCGCGCAGGCGAGGTCGTTAGCTTCCAGCATCAGTACGGATAATCCGCGTCCTGCGGCGTCTGCCGCAATACCGGCACCGTTGATGCCACCGCCTATCACAATCAGATCTTTGGTTTCCATAACACCCTCACGCACTTTCGTTAAAGCTCAGAAATGTTCGATATCGCTCATAATAGCAAAGAAACGCGCTTTTGGTAACATCAAAAAAACAATTTAGAGTGATATGGATAACATAATGGCGTTTACCCGCCGCCAGGACGTACACTACGGGGTAAAATAGTGCGACTAACTTTTCTCCCTCTCCCCGTGGGAGAGGGCTGGGGTGAGGGCATTAGCGCGCACCCAACCTGAACAACAGAAAGAGAACACCATGGATCAGTTTGAATGTATTAACGTAGAAGAAGCCCACCAGAAGATGCACCAGGGAACGGCGGTGCTGGTGGATATCCGCGATCCGCAGAGTTTTGCGATGGGCCACACCCCGGGGGCGTTCCACCTCACCAACGATACGCTGGGCGCGTTTATGCGCGATAACGACTTCGATACGCCGGTGATGGTGATGTGCTATCACGGCAACAGCAGCAAAGGTGCGGCGCAGTACCTTATTCAGCAGGGCTATGATGCGGTCTACAGCGTCGACGGCGGTTTCGATGCCTGGCATCGTCATTTCCCGGCAGAAGTGGAATACGCTTTTGAGCGCTGATCCCGCTATACTGTCCCCTTTTGTGTGGAAATAAGCGACCGCCGCCCATGTTGATGATCACCTCTTTTACCAATCCGCGCGTCGCCCAGGCGTTTGTCGACTACATGGCAACCCAGGGCATCATCCTGACCGTTCAGCAGCACACGAAAACCGATGTCTGGCTGGCGGACGAAAGCCAGGCCGATCGCGTGAATGCGGAACTGGCCCGCTTTCTTGAGAACCCCGCCGATCCCCGCTACCTGGCCGCGAGCTGGCAATCCGGGCAGACGGGGAGCGGACTGCATTACCGGCGCTTCCCTTTTCTTGCCACCATTCGCGAACGCGCAGGTCCGTTTACGCTATTGCTGATGGCGGCCTGCATTATCGTCTTCATCATTATGAACGTGGTGGGCGACCAGAGCGTGATGATCGCCCTCGCGTGGCCGTACGACCCGTCTCTGGATTTTGACGTCTGGCGCTATTTCACCCACGCGCTGATGCACTTCTCGGTGATGCATATTCTCTTCAACCTGCTGTGGTGGTGGTATCTCGGCGGGGCCGTGGAGAAGCGTCTGGGCAGCGGCAAGCTGATTGTTATCACCATTATTAGCGCCCTGCTGAGCGGCTATGTGCAGCACAAATTCAGCGGCCCGTGGTTCGGTGGTTTATCCGGCGTGGTGTATGCCCTGATGGGCTATGTCTGGCTCAGAGGCGAGCGCGACCCCGAAAGTGGCATCTATCTGCAGCGCGGATTGATAACCTTTGCGTTAATATGGCTAATTGCCGGATGGTTTGATCTGTTTGGTATGTCTATCGCCAATGGTGCGCACGTCACCGGGCTGGCCGTCGGGCTGGCAATGGCGTTTGCCGACACGCTCCATGCGCGAAAACGAACATAATTCCCAGGGATATTTCATGAAACAAACACAACGTCATGACGCCATTATCGAACTGGTAAAAAAACAGGGATACGTCAGCACTGAAGAGCTGGTGGAACAGTTTGCCGTCAGCCCACAAACCATCCGCCGCGACCTGAACGATCTTGCCGATCAAAACCGTATTTTGCGCCACCATGGCGGGGCGGCGCTGCCGTCCAGCTCGGTCAACACCTCGTGGCATGACCGCAAAGCCACGCAAACGGCAGAGAAAGAGCGCATCGCCCGCAAAGTCGCCACCCAGATCCCCAACGGGGCGACGCTGTTTATTGATATCGGCACCACGCCAGAAGCGGTCGCCCATGCGCTGCTGGATCACGAAAACCTGCGCATCGTGACCAACAACCTGAACGTGGCCAATACCCTGATGCAGAAAGACGATTTCCGCATCATCCTCGCCGGGGGCGAACTGCGCAGCCGCGACGGCGGCATCATTGGCGAAGCGACGCTCGATTTTATCTCTCAGTTCCGTCTCGACTTCGGCATTCTGGGGATCAGCGGCATCGACAGCGACGGCTCGCTGCTGGAGTTTGATTATCACGAGGTGCGCACCAAGCGCGCGATCATTGAAAACTCACGTCACGTGATGCTGGTGGTGGACCACTCCAAATTTGGCCGTAACGCGATGGTGAACATGGGCAGCATCAGCATGGTGGATGCGGTCTACACCGACGTGATGCCGCCGGCGGGGGTGCTGCAGGTGATTAAGGATAATAATTTGCAGTTAGAGTTATGTTGAGAAGCCATTCTCCCTCTCCCTGTGGGAGAGGGCCGGGGTGAGGGCATCAGACCGCATAGGACTTACACCCCATACCCCATCATCTTCAACAGCTGCTGCGCATGCTGCACTGCATCCTGACGGTGCGCCACGCCCAGCTTCTGATACAGATTACGAATATGCGTTTTGATGGTGGTTGCCGCCACCGCCAACTCACCGGCAATCTGCTCATTGCTGTAGCCTGAATAGATAAGCCCCAGCACCTGCCATTCGCGCTGCGTCAGCGGGCTGGTACGAATAAGCTCAGGCACTTCCGGATGATTCAGTAAGCGTTCAACGAAGTTCTCGTCGAAGTGGGCGAACTTGTGGCGATGGTGCTGGTTAATCTCGCGCAGAATACGCTGGGCACGGTGCTGATCCAGCTCCGGCAGCGTGTTGAGCTGAATAAGCTGACGCAGCTGCTGGGCCATCACTTCACCTTCAATCACAAAGTGACTGATAAACCCGGTGCGGTTTGCCAGCTGTAACGCCTCCAGCAGCACGCGCTGGGCATCATTTTTACGCCCGGCCTGCCAGTAGAGCTGGTTAAGCAGCAGCAGGTTACGGTTGAGATCGCTCATCAGGCGCAGACTGCGGGCGTTCTCGTTCAGCTCTTCCAGCACAATCTCAGCAGGCTCGAACTCACCCAGCAGGATCTGCGCGCGGGCAATATTCCGCCACTGGCTTTGCAGGAAGTGGTTATTTGCAAATTCCGGTTTCGGCGTCTGGCGTAGCCAGTTGGCGGCGGATTTTTTGTCGCCCGTCATCTGCCAGTAAATCACCCGAACCTTATCGGCGTTTGACACCCAGTCGCTGTGGTACTGACCGTTGCCGAGCAGGTTCTCCAGGCGGTTAAGGTGGTTACGGGCATTATCCAGATCCCCACGCGCCAGCGAACACTGGACCAGCAGCGCCAGACACTGCAGCTGCTGCTGTGGCTGGAAGCCAGAGAGCACTTCCACACCCTGACGGGCACAGCTCTCGGCCTCATCCAGGCGCGACCACGCCCACAGAAGCTGGGCGCGAATACGCAACAGGAACTCGTGCATTGGCAGTTGTTCCAGATGCTGCTCGCGGATCAGCTGGAACGCTTTTTCCTGATTCTCCCAGGCTGCCTGCAGGAACCCCTGAGCAAATAAGATTTCGCTTTGCTGGATCAGGCTCCACAGGGCGTAATGCCAGACATCATGACGGCGGGCCATCTGTTCGGTTTGTTGCATCAACGACAGGGAGCGCGTCAGCTCACCCTTGCAGTGGAGTACCTCGCCATGTACCGAGGTCGCCACAATGCGGCTGTAGAAGTTGGCCAGCGGCAGCTCATCCAGCGCGACCATCGCCAGCCGCTCAGCCTCTTCCGGATCGCCATCGTTGATCGCAACCTGTGCCCGCAGGGCGTTAAATTCGCCATGCAGGGTGGTATCCATATCGCTTTCCATTTCCTGCTCGGCACGCGCCAGCAGGGTATTCACTTCGCTGTAGCGGTGCTGGCTTTGCATCAGCCAGGCCTGCAGCAGCACCAGACGCGGGTTCTCCAGCAGGCTCTCCCATGGCAGCGCTTTCAGCGACTCTTCCAGCAGCGTCAGTTCGCTGTGGTTAAACAATCCCCACGCGTGGTTGAGGAGGATATCGCGCAGCATGCTGGCATCACCGGCGGCGAGCGCATGGTGAATGGCCTCGCTCGGGAAGCCCTGCGCCATCCAGCTCTCGGCAGCGGCACGGTGGATTTCCGGCAGCTCAGTTGCCAGTTCCCACTGGCAACGCTGGCGCAGGAAACTGCCAAACAGAGGGTGATAGCTGAACCATTCGCCGGGATCGTCCATCCGCGTCAGGAATAGCCCCTGGCGTTCAATCTCTTCAAGCTGCAGCTGCCCGTTTTCGCAGCCGGTCACGCGCACAATCAGGGCGTCGTTCATGGAACGCAGCAGGGAGCTTTTCAGCAGGAAATTACGGGTCGAAGGATCGACACTGTTCAGCACCTCATCCACCAGGTAGTCAGAAAGGTGGCTGGCGTTGATCCCCGCAAGACGACGTGCAGACTGATGCGCCGGGCTGTTGTTTTGCCGGGCGGAGAGGGCAATCAGCTGCAGCGCTGTCGCCCAGCCGGCGACATCATCGCACAGGCGGCTGCTTTCGGCGGCCTCAATCGGTGAGTTCAGGCGGCAGTCGAAGAACTGTTTGGCTTCCTGGTGGGTAAAGGCCAGCTGTTGGCTACCGACTTCCAGCAGCTGGTCGCGCACGCGCAGGTTGGCAATACCCAGCTGCGGCAGGTTACGCGACAGCACCACCAGGGTCAGGTTTTCCGGCTGATGACGCAGGAAAAAGCGCATGGACTCATGGATTACCGGGTTGGTGATCAGATGGTAATCATCAATGACTACGTAAAGCGGGCGATGCCACTCGGCCAGTTCGATAAACAGCTGAGAGAAAAGGGAGGACAGGCTGGCGTACTGGCGCTTTTGCACCATCACTTCGCTGGCCACGCAGTGCCCGTTGGTGGCCTGCTGAATAGCGGCAATCAGATAGCTGGCAAAACGTTCTTGCTGGTTGTCACCCTCATCAAGGGAGTACCAGCCAAGATCGCTCTTACCCGCGGCCCATTGCGAAATGAGCGTTGTTTTTCCATAACCTGCAGGGCTCGTAACCAGCGCCAGTCGGAAATTATGCGCGCCGGAAAGTTTAGCCAGCAGACGCTCGCGGACCACTGTATGGTCAAGACGAACCGGGCGACTTAATTTAGACGGAATCAACATAGGTTTCACTTCACTGTGGGGAACGAGAGAATTTATTTTTTTTGCGCTTCGTAATTAATAGATATAAGGTCGGCCAGAAAGAGAACTATTGCAAGTTATGTCTGGATTTGGTGGCTCTGAATTTGCACTCTGTCACAAAACATTCAGACAGATGATGGAACTTTCTGGAAAGGGCTGTGATGCCGCGTCAATGCTGGCTTGTATGGCTGTGCTGCGGCTACGCTGAAACTGGTTTCAGAAAGGTATAGTGACGTCAAATTTAATAAACGCGGGGTAAAGTTTAGTGAAATTAATAATCTTCTTCGTTCTGACCCGATTGCAGAAATATTATTCTACGTAAGTAATCATTTCAGCGCGTTTTAATTTCACCCGAAACTGCATTTCATTTTCCTGACACGCTTCCCGGTTATCTTTTTATCTTCCTGACACACTCCGACTATGCTCTCAGAGTGGCCTCGATCACACTTTTATGCTCATCCCCGCTACTCCTCCCTGCCTAATCCCCTGCGGGAGGAGGAAGAGGAGAAATGAGCCAGGCACACTAGCGCCAACTTGTGTTTTCTTTCTAAAGGATGCCGATCCCCTATGTCACAGCCTACCTTCAACAAAGCTCAATTCCAGGCTGCCCTGACGCGTCAGTGGCAGCGTTTTGGCCTTCATGCTGCAAACGAGATGACGCCTCACCAGTGGTGGCAGGCGGTGAGCGGTGCGCTCGCAGAGCAGCTGGATGCTCAACCTCTGGCAAAACCGGTAAAAGGTCAGCGCCACGTCAACTACATCTCAATGGAATTCCTGATCGGTCGTCTGACCGGCAACAACCTGCTGAACCTCGGCTGGTATCAGGAGGTAGGGGATGTGCTGAAAGAACACGACATTAACCTGACCGACCTGCTGGAAGAAGAGATTGACCCGGCGCTGGGCAACGGCGGTCTGGGACGTCTGGCGGCCTGTTTCCTCGATTCGATGGCAACGGTTGGGCAGTCGGCCATTGGTTACGGCCTGAACTATCAATACGGTCTGTTCCGCCAGTCATTTGCAGACGGGCATCAGATGGAAGCGCCGGACGACTGGCACCGTAACACCTACCCGTGGTTCCGCCACAACGCGCAGCTGGATGTGCAGGTGAACATTGGCGGCAAAGTATCAAAACAGGGTCTCTGGGAACCGGCATTTACGTTTATCGGCGAAGCCTGGGACCTGCCGGTGCTCGGTTACCGTAACGGCGTGGCGCAACCGCTGCGTCTGTGGCAGGCGAAGCATGCGCATCCGTTTAACCTGACCAAATTTAACGACGGCGATTTCCTGCGTGCCGAACAGCAGGGCATCGACGCCGAGAAGCTGACCAAAGTGCTCTACCCGAACGACAACCATCTGGCGGGCAAGAAACTGCGTCTGATGCAGCAGTACTTCCAGTGCGCCTGCTCCGTGGCGGATATTCTGCGTCGTCACCACCTGGCGGGCCGCAAGCTGGCACAGCTGCCTGACTTTGAAGTGATTCAGCTTAACGATACGCACCCAACCATCGCTATTCCTGAACTGCTGCGTGTGCTGATCGACGAGCACCAGCTGAGCTGGGATGACGCCTGGGCGATCACCAGCCGCACCTTTGCTTACACCAACCACACCCTGATGCCAGAAGCGCTGGAGTGCTGGGACGAGAAGCTGGTGAAAACGCTGCTGCCGCGCCATATGCAGATCATCAACAAGATCAATGACCAGTTTAAAACGCTGGTGGATAAAACCTGGCCGGGCAACAAAGCGGTCTGGGCGAAGCTGGCCGTGGTGCATGACAAACAGGTGCGCATGGCAAATATGTGCGTGGTGAGCGGCTTTGCGGTGAACGGTGTGGCGGCGCTGCACTCGGATCTGGTGGTGAAAGATCTGTTCCCGGAATATCACCAGCTGTGGACGACCAAATTCCATAACGTGACCAACGGCATCACGCCGCGTCGCTGGATCAAACAGTGCAACCCGCTGCTGGCCGGTCTGCTGGACAAAACGCTGAAGAAAGAGTGGGCCAACGATCTGGACCAACTGATCAACCTGGAAAAATACGCGGACGACGCGAAGTTCCGCGAGCAGTACCGCGCCATCAAGCGGGATAACAAAGTGCGTCTGGCGGCGTTTGTGAAAGCGCGTACCGGTATAGAGATTAACCCGAACGCCATTTTCGACATCCAGATTAAGCGTCTGCACGAATATAAACGTCAGCACCTGAACCTGCTGCATATCCTCGCGCTGTACAAAGAGATCCGCGAGAATCCGCAGGCTGACCGCGTGCCACGCGTGTTCTTGTTCGGCGCGAAAGCGGCACCGGGCTACTACCTGGCGAAAAACATTATCCTCGCCATCAATAAAGTGGCGGCGGCTATCAACAACGATCCGAAAGTGGGCGACAAGCTGAAAGTGGTGTTCCTGCCGGACTACTGCGTCTCTGCCGCAGAGATGCTAATCCCGGCGGCGGATATCTCCGAGCAGATCTCGACCGCGGGTAAAGAAGCGTCCGGTACCGGCAACATGAAGCTGGCGCTGAACGGCGCGCTGACTGTCGGTACGCTCGACGGTGCGAACGTAGAGATTGCCGAGAAGGTCGGAGAAGAGAACATCTTTATCTTTGGTCATACGGTTGAAGAGGTGAAAGCCCTCAAGGCCAAAGGCTACGATCCGGTGAAATGGCGTAAGAAGGACAAAGTGCTGGATGCGGTGCTGAAAGAGCTGGAAAGCGGTAAATACAGCGATGGCGATAAGCACGCGTTTGACCAGATGCTGCACAGCATGGACAAACATGGCGGCGACCCGTATCTGGTGATGGCGGACTTCACGGCCTACGTGGAAGCGCAAAAACAGGTCGACGTGCTGTACCGTGACCAGGAAGCGTGGACCCGGGCGTGCATTCTGAACACCGCCCGCTGCGGAATGTTCAGCTCTGACCGTTCAATCCGTGATTATCAGGCTCGTATCTGGCAGGCAAAACGCTAAGGAAGCGCGATGGAGAGTAAACGTCTGGACAGTGCCGCGCAGGCGGCGGGGATCAGCCTCAGTTACATTAATGCTCACGGCAAACCACAGTCTATTGGCGCCGACACCAAAAGACGTTTGCTGGATGCCATGCACAAAACCGACGCGAAAGCGTCGGCCACGCCGGTACCGAACGTCAAAGTCTTCACTGCGGGCAAGAAGATGTCGCTGGCGGTGGAAGGACGTGGCGAGTTTACCTGGCTGCTGACCACCGAAGAGGGACATCAGCACAAGGGCCACGCCACCGGCGGCAAAGCACTCACCCTTCCGGCGAAGCTGCCGGAGGGTTACCACACCCTAACGCTCACCCAGGACGAACTGCGCTTTCACTGCCGGTTGATCGTGGCGCCAAAACGTTGTTATGAGCCGCAGGCGTTGCTCGAAGGCAAAAAGCTGTGGGGGGCCTGCGTGCAACTCTACACCCTGCGCTCTGACAGCAACTGGGGCATCGGCGATTTTGGTGACCTGAAAAAGATGCTGGCATCGGTGGGGGAGCGCGGCGGTGCGTTTATCGGCCTCAACCCAATCCACGCCCTTTATCCGGCCAACCCGGAGAGCGCCAGCCCGTACAGCCCGTCGTCCCGTCGCTGGCTGAACGTAATTTACATCGACGTGAATGCGCTAGACGATTTCAAAAACAGCCCGGAGGCGCAGGCGTGGTGGGCACTGAGCACCACTCAGCAGGCGCTGAAGCAGGCCCGCGAAGCTGACTGGGTGGACTATTCCACCGTGACGGCGCTGAAGATGGCTGCCCTGCGTCTGGCGTGGAAAGGCTTTTCTCAGCGTGATGATGAAGAGATGGCCGCCTTCCGTCAGTTTGTGGCGCAGGAGGGCGAGAGCCTCTACTGGCAGGCGGCGTTCGATGCGCTGCATGCGTATCAGGTGAAAGAGGACGAAATGCGCTGGGGCTGGCCGGTCTGGCCGAAAGCGTATCAATCCGTCGACACGCCTGAAGTCAAAGCGTTCTGTAAAAAATATGCCGATGAAGTGGACTTCTACCTGTGGCTGCAGTGGCTGGCGTACAGCCAGTTTGCCGCCTGCTGGCAGGTGAGTCAGGGCTATAAGATGCCGATCGGTCTGTATCGCGACCTGGCCGTCGGTGTGGCAGAGGGCGGTGCAGAAACCTGGTGCGACCGCGAGCTGTACTGCCTGAAGGCGTCCGTAGGCGCACCACCGGATATTCTGGGCCCGCTCGGCCAGAACTGGGGCCTGCCGCCGATGGATCCGCACGTGATGGCGGCGCGTGCCTATGAGCCGTTTATCGACCTGCTGCGCGCCAACATGCAGAACTGTGGTGCGCTGCGTATCGACCACGTGATGTCCGTGCTGCGCCTGTGGTGGATCCCGTACGGTGAAACGGCCGATCACGGGGCGTATGTTCAGTATCCGGTTGACGATCTGCTGTCGATCCTGGCGCTGGAAAGTAAACGTCATCAGTGCATGGTCATCGGCGAAGATCTCGGTACCGTGCCGGTGGAAATCGTCAGTAAGCTCCGCGACAGCGGCGTTTACTCCTATAAAGTGCTCTATTTTGAAAACGACCATGAGAAAACCTTCCGCGCGCCGCAAGCGTACCCGGAACAGTCAATGGCAGTCGCGACGACGCATGACCTTCCTACGCTTCGTGGCTATTGGGAAAGCGGCGATCTGACGCTCGGTAAAACCCTGGGTCTCTATCCCGATGAAGATGTGCTTCGCGGCCTGTATCAGGATCGCGAGCTGGCGAAGCAGGGTCTGCTGGATGCACTGCATAAGCACGGCTGTTTGCCGAAACGCGCCGGGCATAAAGCGTCGCTGATGGCGATGACGCCGACGCTCAATCGCGGATTGCAGCGCTACATTGCCGACAGCAACAGCGCCCTGCTGGGCCTTCAGCCGGAAGACTGGATTGATATGGCGGAGCCGGTGAACATCCCGGGCACCAGCTATCAGTACAAGAACTGGCGCCGCAAGCTATCCACCACGCTTGAGACGATGTTTGCCGATGACGGGGTGAACAGGCTGATTAAGGATTTGGATAAGCGCAGAAGGGCGGTGGGTAAGAAGCGGTAGTTTCACCCTCACCCTAACCCTCTCCCAGAGGGAGAGGGAATAGAACGTAGGCCGGGTAAGCGTCAGCGCCACCCGGCTTTTTTACATCAAACCACCATATTCAACAGCAGCACCCCGACCAGGCCGCACACCGAAATAATGGTTTCCAGCGCGGACCAGGACTTGATGGTTTCACCGATAGTCAGGTTGAAGTACTCCTTGAACAGCCAGAAGCCCGGATCGTTCACGTGAGAGAAAATCACGCTACCGGAACCGACGGCAATAACCATCAGCTCAGGGCTGACGCCCGTGGTGGCAATCAGTGGCGCAACGATACCGCCTGCGGTGATTGCCGCAACGGTTGCAGAACCCAGCGCGATACGCAGAACTGCGGCGATAGACCAGGCCATCAGAAGCGGCGACACGTTGGTTTCATGCATCATGGCCGCGATGTATTTATCCACGCCGCTATCGACCAGCACCTGCTTGAACGCACCGCCACCGCCGATGATCAGCAGCATCATGGCAATGATTTTGATGGAAGAGGTCAGCGTGTCGTTGATCTGATCCATGGAACGACCGCGGTTCAGGCCGAAGGTGAACATCGCAATCAGCACCGCAATCAGCGTGGCCATCACCGGGTCGCCGAGGAACTCAGCAACGGACAGGAACGCGTGACCTTTCGGCAGAACCATCTCTGCCACGGCGCGCATCGCCATCAGGATCACCGGGACCAGAGAGGTCCAGACGCTGACGCCAAAGCCAGGCATCTCTTCTTCGGTGAAGGTTTTCGCGCTGTACAGACCTTCCGGAATCGGCTTATCAATGCCTTTCAGGAAGCGGGCATAAACAGGGCCGGCCAGAATCACGGTTGGGATCGCCAGAATCGTACCGAACAGCAGGGTTTTACCCATATCGGCGTGGAAAATGGTGGCGATAGCGGTTGGGCCCGGATGCGGTGGCAGGAAGCCGTGCGTCACGGACAGCGCCGCCGCCATTGGCACACCGACATACAGCAGTGGAATGCTCGCCGCCGCCGCAATGGTGAAGACCAGCGGCAGCATCAGCACGAAGCCCACTTCATAGAACAGTGCGAAACCGACGGTAAAACCGGTTAACACAACTGCCCACTGGATGTTCTTCTTACCAAATTTGTCGATAAGCGTGGTGGCAATACGCTGTGCGCCACCGCAGTCTGCCAGCATTTTGCCGAGCATGGCGCCAAAGCCCATGATCAACGCCAGGCTGCCGAGCGTGCCGCCGACACCCGCTTTAATGGAGCTAATAACTTTGACCAGCGGCATCCCTTGCATCAGACCGACTGCAAGTGCCACCAGAACCAGAGCGATAAACCCGTTCATTTTGAAACGGATCATCAAGAGCAGTAATAACACAACACCGATAGCAACGATGACTAATGGCATGATTTACCTGGCCTTTGAATTGTTATGGGTAACGTCATTGTTTCAACGACACGTTCCGGTTGTCCCAACTGGGAACAGAGTGGTTAACGGCACTAATACTGATACCTTGGAAACTATTTAGTTTAGTCGGCTGTTATGAGTGTGTTTAGTGCCCATGAGAATGATACGGGTAACATGGCGTGATTGAGAATCACCCTGGAGGGCAAAATTTAAATTATGAGACGCAGGTCAACATATAGAGGTAAACGCAAAACGGTAACCATGAGGTTACCGTTTTTTATGTTTTCACCCTCTCCCGCGGGAGAGGGCCGGGGTGAGGGCATCAGACCGCATTGTACTTGTAGGCCCGATAAGCGCAGCGCCACCGGGCAATACAGACGGGCAATGAATCAGTAGTAAGAGTGCTCGCCGCGCTGGTGTTCGGTCAGGTCACGCACGCCTTTCAGTTCCGGGAACTCGTTCAGCAGCTGCTTCTCGATCCCTTCTTTCAGGGTCACATCGACCATGGAACAACCGTTACAGCCGCCGCCAAACTGCAGAATTGCATAGCCTTCGTCGGTGATTTCCATCAGGGAAACGCGACCACCGTGGCCGGCCAGCTGCGGGTTGATCTGGGATTGCAGCAGATACTCTACGCGCTCCATCAGCGGGGCATCGTCAGAGACCTTGCGCATTTTGGCGTTTGGCGCTTTCAGCGTCAGCTGCGAGCCCAGTTGATCGGTGACGAAGTCGATCTCCGCATCTTCAAGATACGGCGCGCTCAGCTCATCAACATAGGCGGTGAGCTGGTCAAATTTAAGGGCAGTGTCAGTTGCTTCCACCGCGTCTGGCGGACAATAGGAGACACCACATTCTGCATTCGGAGTGCCTGGATTGATCACAAACACGCGGATCTGCGTCCCTTCTTCCTGATTTGCCAGCAGTTTGGCAAAGTGCGCTTGTGCAGAATCGGAAATACGGATCATAGCTTTGGCCTAATAGTTGACTAAATTACCTGGGTATAATCATACGCCCATTGGAGAAGGGCTACAAGGTACGGCACAGACACCATACCTGAACCGACGCGGCGCCGCTTTGCAAAAGCAGTCGGGAAAGTTCAGCAACGGTACTGCCTGTGGTGACGACATCATCCACAATCGCGATATGGAGCCCTTTGACGGCGAATTCAAGGCGAAAGGCGTTTTTGAGGTTCCTTTTGCGAAGCCGGGCATTCAGCTGATGCTGAATGGCGGTGGCATAGCGGCGTGTCAGCGCAGCGGCGGGGTACTGACAGCCGAGCCACCGGGCGAGCGGACGGCAGAGCAGGTCGCTCTGGTTGTAGCCACGCCGCCAGTGACGGCGTTGGTATAAGGGCACATTCACCACCATATCCACTTTCGGCAGCGCGCGGGTGCGCCGTGCCTGCAACACCGCCAGCAATAACAGGCGGGCGAGAGGGCGAGCCAGCGCACTCTGGCCGGAAAACTTCAGCGCGTGGATAAGCCTGCTTAACGGTGGAACGTAATCATCAACCGCCACCAGAGCGCTCCACGGCGGTGGTTTTTTCAGGCAACGACCGCAGGGAAACTGTGGGCTGTACGCCGGTAAACCGCACTGTGGACACGTTGTGATGCTGCTTGCCAGCGAACGCGTGCAGACAGAACAGACTCCCCACGTGCTCAGCGCAAGCGGCATTCGGCATAGCCAGCACAAGCCGGGCACTGTTAGCATAGGCAACCTCCATGTAAAAAAGAGAACAGTAACTGATGAACACGCTGTGGTGGCAGACCGTCGGGACGGGAAATCGCCATCTTGTGCTGCTGCACGGATGGGGACTGAATGCGGAAGTATGGCATTGCGTAAATGAGGAACTTGCCTCGCATTTCACGCTGCATCTGGTGGATTTACCCGGTTTTGGCCGCAGCCGCGGCTATGGGGCGATGTCGCTTGAAGAGATGGCGCAGCAGGTTCTGGCCGCCGCACCGCAACAGGCCATCTGGCTCGGCTGGAGTCTGGGCGGGCTGGTGGCAAGTGAGGTTGCATTAACGAACCCTGAACGCGTGCAGGCGCTGGTAACGGTGGCCTCGTCGCCGAACTTCAGTGCGCAGGAGGAGTGGCCGGGTATTAAGCCGGACGTACTGAGCAACTTCCAGCGGCAGTTGAGCGAAGATTACCAGCGAACAGTAGAACGCTTCCTGGCCCTGCAGACGATGGGGACGGAGAGTGCCCGTAAGGATGCCCGGATGCTGAAGCAGACCGTGCTGTCGCTGCCGATGCCGGACGTGGAGGTGCTGAACGGGGGACTCGAGTTACTGAAAACGGTCGACCTGCGTGAGCCGCTGACCGCGCTGGCGGTGCCCCACCTGCGCATTTATGGTTATCTGGATGGGCTGGTTCCACGCAAAGTGGTACCACTGCTGGATGAACTGTGGCCAGAGAGTCAATCGCTGACAATCGCCAAAGCGGCCCATGCGCCGTTTATCTCGCATCCTGCCGAGTTTTGTTCAGCGTTGATCGCCTTCAGTCACGAAGTGCCCACCACTCCCTGAGACAGGCTTTCCCTTCCGGGCAATGTTTACAACTGCCGGACAGACAACCGTCCGGCTCTTCCTGAATACGTATGGCTTTCCCCATCGCTTCCAGTCTTTCCAGCATGGCATCGATCATTGGCTGCGGCGTATGCAGGCTGAGGCTCAGCTGTTTTGCCTCCATACGCCCCTGCAACGCCAGTAAATCACGAACCTGAATCAACGATGCCATAGCTCCCCCTAGTGACAGTCGCCCGCCGGGCTATTGCAGCAGGTCGCGGCGGTTTTACGGTTTGCCAGCAGGTTGATATCGACGCGGCTGCGTGCCCGGCGTAGCAGACCGAGAACGAGCACGTTAAACAGCACAACCGCCAGGATGCAGACCAGGCTGTAGCGCGGATGCTGGCTGAAGTTAACGGTCTGGTAAAAGAGCGTCGCCAGTGAGTAGGCGATGTTTAACCCCCACAGGATGGAGAACCCCATCCAGCCGCGGCTGGACTCACGGGCTATCGCCCCCATCACCGAGATGCACGGAATATAGAGCAGGACAAAGATGAGGTAGCTGTAGGCCGCTGACGCGCTGCCAAATTTCTCGCTCATCACGCCCATGGCACCGGTGGCCATTTCGCCGTCGCCTTTGCTGGCTTCAATCGGGTTCGCCAGTACGCTCAGGCTGAAGGTATCTTTCAGACTCTGCCAGGTCTCTTCCACCGCGCCGAGCAGTTCATCACCGAGGTGGAACGCTGCCGGGTTAAACGCTTCTTCCTGGATATTCTCAGCGGTGTAGAGCGTGTTCAGGGTGCCGACCACCACCTCTTTTGCCATCGCTCCGGTAAACAGACCAACGGTCGCCTGCCAGTTATCCTCATGCACGCCAATGGGTTTAAACACCGGGGTAATGACGCGGCTGACGGAGGCGAGGGCGGAGTCGTTGATATTATCCGCCGCCTGCCCGCTCAGGGTGAAGCTGTTGAGCGCGCTCAGGAAGATGCTGACGATGACAATCACTTTACCGGCGCGCAGCACAAAACCTTTCAGGCGCTGCCAGGTCTGGATCGCCAGGCTTTTCAGATGCGGCACGTGATACACCGGCAGTTCCATCACAAACGGTGACGCTTCCCCGCGCATGATGGTGTGTTTAAGCATGAGCCCGGTCAGGATCGCCATCACGATGCCCAGCACATACAGCGAGAAGACCGCCAGTGCTCCTTGCTGACCAAAGAAGGCCGCGGCGAAGACCGCAAAGATAGCCAGTCGCGCTCCGCAGGACATAAATGGCGCCATCATGATGGTCATCAGACGTTCGCGGGGGGCATCAAGCGTGCGCGCACCCATTACCGACGGCACGTTACAGCCGAAGCCGACAATCAGCGGGACGAAGGATTTACCCGGCAGGCCCAGGGCCTGCATCAGGCGATCCATCACGAAGGCCGCGCGGGCCATGTACCCGGAGTCCTCAAGGAACGACAGGAACAGGTACATCATGCCGATTTGCGGTACCAGCGGCAGAACGGTGTTGATACCACCACCGATCCCCTGGGCGAGGAAAATGGTCAGCCATTCCGGGAAGTGCAGGGTGTAACCCAGCCACTGAATGCCGTGGACAAATATCGCCACCGAACCGGCATCGAACACAGGCTGTAGTGCGCCGCCGATGTTAATGGCGAGCAGGAACATCAGGTACATCACCAGTAAAAAGATCGGCAAACCGAGGAAGCGGTTGAGCACAATCTTGTCCACGGCGGCCGTAAAGCGGCTTGGCTCGGCCGTCAGGGCGTTACTGACCACGTCGCAAATGGCGGCGATGGCCTGATAGCGCGCGTCGGCGATGTGCAGGGCCGGGTCATCGAGCTCATCGCTCAGACGCGCCAGCGCCACGTCCAGTTTGTCGGCGGCATGGCCCGCATAGGCGCGGCTGTAGATATCGCCTTCCAGCATCTGCAGGCCGAGCCACAGGCGCTGTCTGGAGGGCATGCTGTTGTCCATCTCCTGCGCCAGCAGACCGGCCTCGCGCAGCAGCGGTTGCGCATAGTGCACCAGCTCAACGTCGGCGTTGCCCGCGTGGCGGTCAATGGCCAGCTTCAGCGCGTCAATTCCGCGGGCACGGGTAGAAACCAGCGGCACCACCGGGCAACCCAGACGCGCGGAGAGGGCGTCGACGTCGATACGCAGCTTTTGTTTCTCTGCGATGTCGAGCATGTTGAGCGCCACAATGCAGGGGATCCCCAGCTCAAGCAATTGCAGCGTCAGATAGAGGTTACGCTCCAGGTTAGACGCATCGACCACGTTGATTAACAGGTCCGCATCGCCACTCAGAATATAGTGACAGGCAATCTGCTCATCGAGCGAGGTTTGTGACGAAATGGTGGTTAAGGAGTAGGTGCCGGGCAGATCCACCAGCGTGACCTGATTGTCTGTCGTGGTGAACTGGCCTTCTTTACGTTCTACCGTTACGCCCGCCCAGTTACCCACACGCTGGCGTGCACCGGTGAGCTGGTTAAATAACGTTGTCTTGCCGGAATTAGGATTGCCAATTAAGCCAATAGTTAATTTTTTCATTGTTTTCGACTCACTGAAACCGCTGGCTTGTTATTGGGATAAGGCTTCGACTTCAATTAATGCGAGGTCTTTTTTACGCAGTACCAGATTCACACGTCGGGTTTCGATATGAACAGGATCCCCTAACGGGGCCACGCGCACCACCTGGAATGACGAGCCGGGCAGCATGCCCAGCGACAGCAGCTTTTGCCGATAGGCCGGGCTAATTTCGCGGGTAAAACCGGTAATTTTCCATGCACTGTCTGGAGTGAATTGCATAATGCCTGATTCCACGGAAGGTTAAATTATCTACTATGGGATGATAATGAGAATAGTTTTTATCAGCAATATGAAAACTGTGACGGAATGTTGTTAAGCGTATTAATTTACGGCCTGTTTGACCTTGCTCAATATTTGCTGAATTACGGGGCAGGGAATAATAAATGTATTTGTTAACGGAGTGATAAATGGTGGTTTAAATATGGATATGCAATCGGTTTCATCTCTTGCGATATAATTTGTCCTCTCACCCCGGCCCTCTCCCCTTTGGGGAGAGGGTTAGGGTGAGGGGCATTTACAACCTTAGCGTTTCTTACCCATCGCGGCCGCCAGCGCATCCATCATCGCGCTGTTGCCCGCAGGCTGCGCATCACGTCCGCGTGGCTTCGCGCCTTTTGCGGCCGGGCGCTGCTGCTCACGGCCACCGCCGTTACTGCCGCGGCGCGCGTTGGTTTCACCTGGCTGTTCGTCCAGACGCATGGTCAGCGCGATGCGCTTGCGCTGCAGGTCCACTTCCAGCACTTTCACCTTCACGATATCGCCCGCTTTGACCACCGTATGCGGATCTTCAACGAACTTGTCGGCGAGCGATGAGATATGCACCAGGCCATCCTGATGCACGCCGATATCCACAAACGCGCCAAAGTTGGTGACGTTGGTGACGGCGCCTTCCAGCACCATGCCGGGCAGCAGGTCGTTCATGGTCTCCACGCCGTCAGCAAAGGTCGCGGTTTTAAACTCAGGACGCGGATCGCGGCCCGGTTTTTCCAGCTCTTTGATGATGTCGGTCACGGTCGGCACGCCGAACTGCTCGTCGGTGAAATCGACCGCTTTCAGGTTGCGCAGTGCGTTGCTGTCGCCCATCAGGTCTTTGAGTGCCTGCTGGGTCGCTGCCAGAATGCGCTCAACCACCGGGTAGGCTTCCGGGTGAACGGTTGACGCATCCAGCGGGTTATCGCCGTGGTTGATGCGCAGGAAGCCCGCACACTGCTCAAACGCTTTCGGCCCCAGACGGCTTACCTTCAGCAACTGCTGGCGGTTCTGGAACTGGCCGTTCTCATCACGCCAGGCAACGATGTTCTGCGCCATCATGCGGGTTAAGCCTGCCACGCGGGTCAGCAAAGGAACGGAGGCGGTGTTCAGGTCCACGCCCACGGCGTTTACGCAATCTTCCACCACCGCATCCAGCTTACGCGCCAGCTGCGTCTGGCTCACGTCGTGCTGATACTGGCCCACACCGATGGATTTCGGGTCGATCTTCACCAGCTCCGCCAGCGGATCCTGCAGACGACGGGCGATAGAGACCGCACCGCGCAGGGAGACGTCCAGGTCCGGGAACTCCTGGGCCGCCAGCTCAGACGCAGAATAGACGGACGCACCGGCCTCGCTGACGATCACTTTCTGCGCCGTCACTTTCGGGAACTGTTTCTGCACGTCGAGGTAGAAACGTTCGGTTTCGCGGGAGGCCGTACCGTTGCCGATGGCCACCAGCTCAACGTTATATTTCTCGCACAGCGCGGCCACCACAACCGCCGCTTTCGCCGCCTGACCGGTATGCGGGTAAATGGTGTCGGTTGCCACCAGCTTGCCGGTACCGTCAACCACTGCCACTTTTACGCCGGTACGCAAACCCGGATCGAGACCCATGGTCGCACGCAGGCCAGCAGGTGCGGCCATCAGCAGGTCATGCAGGTTACGGGCAAAGACGTTGATTGCTTCGTCTTCAGCGCGCTCGCGCACGGTGCCCATCAGTTCGGTTTCGAGGTGCATCAGCACCTTAATGCGCCACGTCCAGCTCACCACGCCTTTACGCCAGCTGTCTGCCGGGGCGTTATTCAGGCGCAGGCCGAGGTGGTCGGTGATGATCTGCTCGCAGTGGCTCTCTTTTGGCGGCTCATCAAACTGCGGGTCGGCGTTGAGAGAGAGCTGCAGCACGCCTTCATTACGGCCGCGGAACATGGCCAGTGCACGGTGAGAAGGCACGGTTGAAATCGGTTCGTGGTGATCGAAGTAGTCGCGGAATTTCGCGCCTTCCTCTTCTTTGCCTGCCACCACGGTAGAGACGATGTGGGCGTTCTTCCACAGATAATCACGCACACGGGAGAGCAGGGCGGCATCCTCGGAGAAGCGCTCCATCAGAATGTAGCGTGCGCCATCAAGGGCCGCTTTGGTGTCTGCCACGCCTTTGTCAGCGTCGATAAATTTGGCCGCTTCGGTTTCCGGGTCGTGTGACGGTTCGTTCCACAACAACTCGGCCAGCGGCTCCAGACCTGCTTCAATTGCAATCTGCCCGCGCGTACGGCGCTTCGGTTTATAGGGCAGATAGAGGTCTTCGAGTTCGGTTTTACTCAGGGTGCCGTTAATGGCCTTTTCCAGATCGCTGGTCAGTTTGCCCTGTTCGCCGATGGATTTGAGGATTGCCTGACGGCGGTCTTCCAGTTCGCGGAGGTAGCCCAGACGGGTCTCCAGGTTACGCAACTGCGTGTCATCCAGACCGCCGGTGACTTCCTTACGATAACGTGCAATAAACGGCACGGTGTTCCCTTCATCAAGCAGGCGAACGGCAGCTTCTACCTGTTCGGCTCTGGCCTGAAGTTCACCCGCAATAATGCGGCAGAGCGAATCTTTCATCATGGCTTTATCATCTGTTGAGTCGAAAAAATCAGGGGATAGTTATACGGGCTGACACGGCAAAATGCCAGCCGTGGAGGGCGCTCTCGGACTATTTTACGTAGGTGATCTCGTTCACGTACCAGCTGGCTTCGCCGGCCGGGGTCTGGACGACGGCTAAATCACCCACCTCCTTTTTCAGTAGCGCGCGGGCCATCGGCGAGTCGATGGAGATGTAATCCTTACGGCCAAAAATTTCGTCGTACCCGACAATGCGAAAGCGCAGGGTATTGCCATCATCATTCTCGATCTCAACCCACGCGCCGAAGAACACTTTGCCCTCCTGCTGCGGCGAATAATCGACAATTTTAAGATTTTCGAGACATTTGGTCAGATAGCGTACCCGGCGGTCGATCTCACGCAGCCGCTTCTTGTTGTACTGGTAGTCAGCATTTTCGCTGCGGTCGCCCAGGCTTGCCGCCCAGGTCACTTTTTTGGTCACTTCCGGACGCTCTTCGCGCCACAGGTAATCCATCTCTTTTTTGAGTTTTTCGTACCCTTCGCGGGTGATCAGGGGCGTTTTCATACTGTGACCTTCAGACTCGACTTCATTGCAAACATTGCGCACATTACGTATCACGTAGTCTATCAGACAGCGTTAATAATCATTTATGTGATGAATTGTGCAGATAAGCTGCTGTTAAATATGCTTTGTAACAATTTCGACTAGAATTTATACCAGAATTCGCTGGTCGAACCCGTGCACTTTTTTAGAATACGCTGTTATTAGACTATCCGAACCTTTGGGAGTACACACAATGCAAGAGAACTACAAAATTCTGGTCGTGGATGACGACATGCGCCTGCGTGCGCTGCTGGAACGTTATCTGACCGAGCAGGGCTTCCAGGTTCGTAGCGTCGCGAACGCTGAGCAGATGGACCGCCTGCTGACCCGTGAATCCTTCCATCTGATGGTCCTCGACCTGATGCTGCCGGGCGAAGACGGGCTCTCTATTTGCCGCCGACTGCGCAGCCAGAGCAACCCCATGCCAATCATTATGGTGACGGCGAAAGGGGAAGAGGTTGACCGTATCGTGGGCCTCGAAATCGGCGCTGACGACTACATTCCTAAACCGTTTAACCCGCGTGAACTGCTGGCGCGTATTCGTGCCGTGCTGCGCCGTCAGGCGAACGAACTGCCAGGCGCACCGTCGCAGGAAGAAGCGGTGATTGCGTTCGGGAAGTTCAAGCTGAACCTCGGTACGCGTGAGATGTTCCGTGAAGACGAGCCAATGCCGCTCACCAGCGGTGAGTTCGCGGTACTGAAAGCGCTGGTCAGCCACCCGCGTGAGCCCCTTTCCCGTGACAAGCTGATGAACCTGGCGCGTGGTCGTGAATACTCGGCAATGGAACGTTCCATCGACGTGCAGATCTCTCGTCTGCGCCGCATGGTGGAAGAAGATCCGGCGCATCCTCGTTATATTCAGACCGTGTGGGGTCTGGGCTACGTGTTCGTCCCGGACGGCGCTAAAGCATGAGGCGAATGCGCTTCTCACCGCGAAGCTCGTTTGCCCGTACCCTGCTTTTGATTGTCACCTTGCTGTTTGTCAGCCTGGTGACAACCTACCTGGTGGTGCTGAACTTTGCGATCCTGCCGAGCCTTCAGCAGTTTAATAAGGTCCTGGCGTACGAAGTGCGTATGCTGATGACCGATAAACTGCAGCTGGAGGACGGCACGCAGTTAGTGGTTCCTCCGGCGTTTCGCCGTGAAATCTACCGTGAACTGGGCATTTCGCTCTACTCGAATGAAGCGGCGGAAGACGCGGGTCTGCGCTGGGCACAGCACTATGAATTCCTCAGCCAGCAGATGGCGCAGCAGCTGGGTGGCCCGACGGAAGTGCGTGTTGAGGTCAACAAAAGCTCGCCTGTCGTCTGGCTGAAAACCTGGCTGTCACCCAATATCTGGGTGCGCGTTCCGCTGACAGAAATCCACCAGGGCGACTTCTCGCCGCTGTTCCGCTACACCCTTGCCATCATGCTGTTAGCGATAGGCGGTGCGTGGCTGTTTATCCGTATACAGAACCGACCGCTGGTCGACCTGGAGCACGCAGCGCTGCAGGTCGGTAAAGGCATTATTCCTCCGCCGCTGCGTGAATATGGCGCATCGGAGGTGCGTTCGGTGACGCGCGCGTTTAATCATATGGCGGCTGGCGTCAAACAGCTGGCGGATGACCGTACGCTGCTGATGGCGGGCGTTAGCCATGATCTGCGTACGCCACTCACGCGTATCCGCCTGGCGACGGAGATGATGGGCGAAGAGGACGGTTATCTCGCCGAGTCCATCAACAAGGATATCGAAGAGTGTAACGCTATCATTGAGCAGTTTATTGACTACCTGCGTACCGGGCAGGAGATGCCGATGGAGATGGCTGACCTGAACGCGGTGCTGGGCGAAGTGGTGGCGGCAGAGAGCGGCTACGAGCGCGAGATTGAGACTGACCTTCAGGCCGGTGAGATTCAGGTTCGCATGCATCCGCTCTCCATCAAGCGCGCGGTGGCGAACATGGTGGTGAATGCGGCCCGCTACGGTAATGGCTGGATTAAAGTCAGCAGCGGATCGGAACTTAACCGCGCCTGGTTCCAGGTGGAAGATGACGGTCCGGGTATCAAGCCCGAGCAGCGTAAGCATCTGTTCCAGCCGTTTGTGCGCGGCGACAGCGCGCGCAGCACCAGCGGAACCGGCTTAGGCCTGGCGATTGTGCAGCGTATTGTTGATAACCATAACGGTTTGCTGGAGATTGGTACCAGCGAGCGGGGTGGGTTGAGCATTCGCGCCTGGTTGCCGGTGCCGGTGACGCGGGGGCAGGTGAAAGAGGGTTAAAAAAGGGTGGCTTAAGCCACCCTTTTTCGTAGGTCGGGTAAGGCGAAGCCGCCACCCGACAAGGTACGGTCGCTGCGGCCTGATGCCCTCACCCCAACCCTCTCCCACAGGGAGAGGGAGAAGGGCTACAGCTTCGGTCCCGCACTCACCAGCGCTTCACCCGCTGGGGTATCGGTATACTTCTCGAAGTTCTCAATAAACAGCTTCGCCAGCGTTTCCGCTTTCTCACGCCACTGTTCCGGGGATCCATAGGTGTTACGCGGGTCAAGGATATGCGTATCCACGCCCGGCAGCGCCGTTGGAATAGCCAGATCAAACATCGGCAGGGTGAAGGTTTCAGCGTTATCCAGAGAACCATCCAGAATGGCGTCGATAATGGCGCGGGTATCTTTGATGGAGATACGCTTGCCGGTACCGTTCCAGCCGGTGTTAACCAGGTACGCCTGCGCCCCGGAGGCCTGCATGCGTTTTACCAGCACTTCTGCGTACTGCGTCGGGTGCAGCGACAGGAAGGCCGCGCCGAAGCAGGCGGAGAAAGTTGGGGTTGGCTCCGTCACGCCGCGCTCGGTGCCCGCCAGTTTGGCGGTAAAACCGGAGAGGAAGTGATACTGCGTCTGGCTGGCGGTCAGGCGGGAAACCGGAGGCAGCACGCCGAACGCATCCGCCGTCAGGAAAATCACCTTCGTCGCATGACCCGCTTTCGACACCGGCTTCACAATGTTGTCGATGTGGTAGATCGGGTAGGAAACGCGGGTGTTTTCGGTTTTGGATGCGTCGTCGAAGTCGATAGATCCGTCGGCACGTACGGTGACGTTTTCCAGCAGCGCATCGCGGCGGATGGCATGGAAGATATCCGGCTCAGCTTCTTCAGACAGACGGATGGTCTTCGCGTAGCAACCGCCTTCGAAGTTAAACACGCCGTCGTCATCCCAGCCGTGCTCGTCATCCCCAATCAGACGACGTTTTGGATCGGTAGACAGGGTGGTTTTACCGGTGCCGGACAGGCCGAAGAACACCGCTACATCCCCTTTTTCACCGACGTTCGCTGAGCAGTGCATAGAGGCGATACCGCGCAGCGGCAGCAGGTAGTTCATGACCGAGAACATGCCTTTCTTCATCTCGCCGCCGTACCAGGTACCGCCAATCAGCTGGATACGCTCGGTCAGGTTAAAGGCGATAAAGTTCTCGGAGTTCAGGCCCTGCTCTTGCCACTGTGGGTTGGTGCATTTGGCACCGTTCATCACGATGAAATCGGGTTTGAACGTCTGCAGCTCTTCGTCGGTTGGACGAATAAACATGTTTTTCACGAAATGCGCCTGCCAGGCCACTTCGGTGATAAAACGCACGGAAAGACGGGTGTCGGCGTTAGCGCCGCAGAAAGCGTCGACAATGAACAGACGCTTGCCGGAAAGTTGCTGGGTGACGAGCCCTTTCAGATGCTGCCAGGTTTCCGGGGAGAGCGGTTTGTTATCGTTCTTCCCTTTGCCCTTGTCAGCCCACCACAGCGTGTCGCGGGTGGTTTCGTCTCGGACGATATACTTATCTTTCGGCGAACGACCGGTAAAGATACCGGTATCGACGGCGATAGCACCAAGGTTAGTCAACACACCTCGCTCGTATCCTTCCAGTGCTGGATTGAGCTCTTCCTGATACAGCGTATCGTAATCGGGGTTGTAGACGATTTCCTGGACGTCGTGAATACCATAAGCCTTGAGATCTTGCGGGGTTAAACCAGTAACACGCATATCACTGCTCCTTAGCCAATATGTACTGCCTGAAATTGTAGGGTTTTTCTGAGGTTGTTAACCGCGACGGGGCTCATAGATTTACGTATCTGGTCAAAACCCTTACTAACGGAAAACGCTGCGACTCCAGTCACAGGGCAGGCGGATTATCGCAGGAATCACTTTTTTGTTGGGGAAAATGTTCCGAAAAGGTTAATGGCTGGTGATTTTATCGGAAAGAATGTGAATGTAATCGCATACACGTAAGAAAATTACGTAAGGGTTACAGTATGAAAACGATTCATGTCATTCGCGGATTGATGAAACAATATGCTTTTCTGGAAAAGGGATGAGAGATGGAAAACAGTGAAACGTTATCCCCTTCAACGCGCCTGGCCGTCGTGCTGGTGGGTGCTTTACAGGGACTGATTTGCTACGGGATCAGTGAGTACATCGCGTATGCGAAATTGCCATCCGATACGGTGTGGTCGTTGTGCGTGATGCCTGCAACGGTGGCGATGACCGCCACTGTCGCGCTTTCCGTGACGTCATTCAGAAAACCGTTACTCTGGCTGGCGCTCGCGATCGTTGGCGCTGTTGTAGCCGGTATGGGCGCCTGGCTTAAGTGGAGCGTATCGGGGCTTGAACACTGGGAAATCAAAGAAGCCGTACTCGTCTGGGGCTTTCATCTTCTGTTGATGATGCTATTGATGTTGCCATGGCTGCAAAGGCGTCTGTCGCCTGAGACGACGGCCTCGTTCTACAGTGATTTTTACGATAAGCACTGGCACAACGCGCTGACTGTACTGACTATTTTTATCTCCAACTGCCTCTTCTGGCTGGTGCTTTTCCTCTGGGCTGAACTCTTCAAACTCATTGGCATTCAGTTTTTTGATCGCCTTTTCTTCCAGTCTGACTGGTTTATTTCAGTGGCGATTGGCGTGGTTTCTGCCAGTGTCGCCGTGCTGGCGCGCATGCAGGTGCGCTTGATGCGCGCATTACAAAACCTGCTTACCCTAATCGCCACCGGCCTGTTGCCTCTGATGGCGGCCTTAGCGCTGCTGTTTATTGGCGCATTGCCCGTGATGGGCTTTGAGGCCATTTCCGCACGGATATCCGCGGCGGGCCTGCTGACCGCCTTAGCGCTACTGCTCCTTTTTCTGGTGACGATTGTCTGGCATCCGCAGCGTCAGACGCTACCTTACTATGCGCTTCTCAACGGGATGGTTCGTCTCGCCATCGCTATCGTTCCCGCCTATCCGGTGTTAGCAGGGTGGGCGTTATGGCTGCGCATTTCGCAATATGGCTGGTCACCGGAACGTCTCTATGGCGTGCTCATTACGCTGGTGGCGCTGGTCTGGGCGGTAGGATTTTGCATAAGCGTTGTCTTCACCCGCCGCGAAGCGCAAAAGCTGCAGGCTTACGTTATCCCGGTAACGGGATTACTTGCGCTTACTCTTCTTATTCTGGTTCATACGCCGGTGCTTGATCCGTGGCGTATCAGCGTTGAAAGCCACATGTCCCGTTATCATGACGGGCGCATCAACGCGGATCAGGTCAGCCTGTATATGCTCAGCAACAGCGGGCGTAAGGGACGCGAGGCCATGCAGACGCTGCAATACGATCGGCAGTTTATGGCTGAGCCAAAGCGCCAGCGTGAGCTGTACGGCCTTCTCAGCGGAAATCGGGACGGAGCAGGGAAGATGACAGTCGCAGTGCTTGAGAAACAGATCCAGCTCGCACCGGGTACGTCTCGACCCGACAAGGGGTTGTGGCAGGCGATGCTGAATAACCAGTACCGATTTGATTCCTGCAGCCGCGAGCGGAAAACCTGTTTACTGATGTCGCTGGATCTGAACGGCGACGGCAAGCCTGAAGCGGTGATTTATCAGTTTAGCGACCGCATGATTGTGGTGTACACGCAAACCCGTACCGGCTGGAAGCTGGCAGGCGATACCTGGAAAATACCTGATGGTTTATCACGGGAAGAGCTGGAACGCGCAGTGCAGCAGGGGAAGGTGAAACCCGTTGTGAAGCCGTGGGCAGATATTCAGATCTTCGGGGAACGCGTAGAGATAAATTACGATAATGCGCTGGTGCGTTAACAAAACGGCTCCTTGCGGAGCCGTTGCTTTATGATCAGTGGACCTGCGGATCCGCCGGAGAGGCGTTGTTGCGGATCTCAGCGATATCCATCGAATTGAACACATAGTGCGTACCGCAGTAGTCACAGTGCATATCGATTTCACCGTCTTCAGCCATAATGCTGTCGATCTCTTCATCCGGCAGGGTTTTCAGTGCGCCAGCGCAGCGTTCGCGTGAGCAGGTACACTTAAACTCCACGGCCTGCGGATCGTAAACCGTCACCTCTTCTTCATGATACAGACGCCACAGCACATCGGTCGCCGACAGGTTGAACAGCTCTTCCGCCTTGATGGTTTCGGTCAGCGTCGCCAGGTGCTCAAAATCATTGGTCTGCGCATCCTGTGCAGGCAGAACCTGCAGCAGCATACCGCCTGCAGCGGGTTGACCGTCTACTTCACCGGTACGGATGAACAGGCGAGTTGGCAGCTGTTCGGAACGCATGAAGTAATCTTCCAGGCAGGCGGCCAGGGTATCGCCTTCCAGACCGACCACGCCCTGATAGCGTTCACCTTCTTCCGGGGAGATGGTGATCACCAGGTAGCCATTACCCACCAGCGTTTTCAGGTCGGCATTGTCAGGAACGTCGCCCTGAACGCGCGCGACGCCGCGCATCTGCTGCTGATTGTTACCATTGATCACTGCCAGCGACATCGGGCCATCACCCTGCAGCTGCACGGTGATATCACCGGCAAACTTCAGCGTGGCGGTCAGCAGGCTGGTGGCAACCAGCAGTTCGCCCAACAGGGTTTTCACCGGCAGCGGGTAGTTGTGGTTTTCCAGAATCTGTTTCCAGGTTTCGGATACGGTGACCAGCTCGCCACGCACGGCGAATTGTTCAAACAGATAGCGGTGTAATTGGTCGTGTTGGGCCATAATAGTCTCTCGTGCAGGTGAGGGTTACTCGGTCTCACCGTGTTTAAATTTCATCAGATCGCGGCGCTCTTTTTTATCCGGTCGCCGGTCCGGGTGGGGCATGGTCAGCGCATTCATTTTGCGCGCCAGCGCGGTCTTCTCGCGCTTTTCAATGCTCTCAGCCGTCTCTTCATAAAGCTGTATGGCTTCAGATGCGGGCCGTCGTTGTTCGGTAATGGCTTTAATCACCACCGTTCGTTCATCGTTGCCCTGACGCAGCGTTAAGGTGGCATTCAGTTCAACCAGCTTACTCGGCTTGCTACGCTGGCCGTTGTAATGCACCTTTCCGCCGTCGATCATCTCGCGGGCAAGGGCGCGCGTTTTATAAAAACGGGCTGCCCACAGCCATTTATCCAGTCTTACCCCATCTGAGGGTTTTTCTTTCATGGCGTCTCCTTCACGGTCAGTGAGGGGATCATCTGACGATAGTCACCCAGCCCCGGATGCCGCAGATAGCTTTTGTCCGCCAGGCCGGAGTCAGGATTGGTCACGCCCAGGCAGTAGCGAATGCCAAACGCCGCGGCGGAATCCAGAATGGGCTCGCTGTCATCAATGAACAGCGTGCGTTCCGGCTGTAAACCGGTCTCTTCCTTCACCGCATGCCACAACCGCTGATCCTCTTTCGGATAACCAAATGTGTGGGTGGAAAGTAATAAATCAAGGTGTGACGCAAGACCCGTATGTTCCAGCTTCACGGCCAGATTATGCGGATGGGCGTTGGTCAGCAAAATACGGCGCTTGCCGCTTGCTTTCAGCGCATCCAGGAAGGGCACGGTGTCCTCACGCAGTACGGCGCGCGGGCCCTGGGCGGTGGTCATGGCACAAATATCCAAACCGAGTCGTTCGCTCCAGTAGTCCAGACAGTACCAGTTTAGCGTATGTTGCACCGCGCTATATTGCGAACGAATGAATTCCTGCGCTTCTGCCGGGGAGATACCCTGCTGTTCGCCATAGGTTTCCGGGACCAGCTTTTGCCAGAAGTAATTATCGAAGGCGAGATCGAGCAGCGTGCCGTCCATATCCAGCAGGACGGTATCAACCTCCTGCCAGGCGATATCAAGATGCATAGGGGAACTCCAGCCAGAAGAAACGTGCGCGACAGGGTAGCACAACTTGTCGCGCAGGGATGTTATCCGATCAGGCTCTCAGAGGAGGGGACCAGCTTAGGATTGAGGCAATTTTCGTAGTATTGCTGGATCTCGGCAAGCCGGGTGCGTGAACGCTGGTAGCGACGCAGGGCCATGAAACCATTCCAGAAAATGGATGCCAGCATCGCAAACATCAGCAACGATGTACCGATGTAACGCCATAACCCCGCGCTGTCCGGCATCCGGTGCAGGCCGATATGGCGCGTGCCGTTGGCGTCGGTAAAGATACTGGTCACAATCCCTTCGGCGCTGAACGGGGTCTGCATCAGCATCTGCGCCAGACGCTGGAACTGCCCCCATTGCTCCTGTGCCGGGTAGTCATACAGCGCGGTCTGCGGGTAAGGCTGATCGACCAGGTCGCTCCCTTCATCGCTGACAATCACAAAGCCGCCAGGCGCCGGACTGTTCAGCGCCTGGGCCGCACGGGTGGTTTCACGCATCACAAACGGCGCGGTAGAGGTGGCCACCAGGTTATCCAGCGATTCGGCGCTGACCGGACGCAGCAGTACATTTACGCCGTCCAGTCGACCCGCTTCGGCGCGCTTCACCAGCGAGTCCCAGTCCTTGCTATTACCCAGGTTGACGAGCGCGTTTTTAAGGCGAACACATTCGTCCTGCGCGGAACATAAATCCTGCGTTTTCAGCACGATTTCGCCAAAGTCATCCAGCAGTACCATTCCGGATTTCTGAATGGCAGAACGCAGGGCAGGGCTGACGCGTGAATCATCATCGGTTTTTGGGTGCAGCTGGCGGTTAAGCGTCTGGGTAAGCGCGGTGGCTTTATTGACGACATCCGACTCCGGTAGCGGTAGCGGCGGTGCATCGTTCCAGACGATTTGCGAGCAATCGAACGGCATGAACGGTGAGTTCTGACGGGTATTCCAGGCTCCCGGTGTGTGGATGTTACACATCCCGGTTCCCTTCAGACGGAGCGTATCCCCCACCCGTACGCCGGCTTCATCCAGTTGCTTAACGCTGGTGGCTTCAACGGTTTGCGCCCCTTTGATCCACGACAGGGTGAATTTGATGGGCATATCCAGCGGCACGAACAGCAGCAACAGGGCAAAGACCAGCGCTGCGCCCCCGGCGATAACCGTGCTGCGTAGCCAGTGCTGAAGCGGGAAGTTCTTCACTTCATCGTGCAGGGACAGGTAGCGTCCCTGACGTACAACGTGGCGGTCAAGATAGATATCAATATCGGTTTTATGCCCTAAATCCTGGGCGATCCACGGCTGCCAGTGGCGCGGATAGATCAGGTCAATAATCCCGAGGGAGATGTTGTTGATATGTTCCTGATCGTTCTCACCAAACAGGCCCCAGCGTTTTGGCGTACCGCGCAGGCAGTGAATTTCACGCAAAGAGGTTTTGGCAGGAGGCGCAAACAGCCCCCACAGCCCGGCGGCCAACAGCAGCACTGCACCGCCAGCAAGCCAGGGGACAAAGACATCCGGCGTCAGCAGGCAGAAGAAAAAGAGCAGGAAGGCGGCCACAATCAGGACCGCCTCGCGAATGCCATCCGGGCGACTCAGGGCGTGCTCTTCATGCGTCTCCTGACGAATGTTCAGCAGTTCAATTTGCTCGGTCTCTTCGCCACGGATGGAGGCCTGCTTTGAGCTCGCGCGTTCCAGAGCAAAGCGCGGCGCTTCCTGAAGGTATTCGCCCAGAGTATGGCCGTTTAGCGAGATAACCAGCGGCAGCGAATCGGTATGGATCAGCTCGACGCTGTTTTCATCGTTGATGTACTGCTCCCAGGACGGAGGCAGATGCACTTCGACGGAATCCAGATAGTAACGCCACTTATTGGGATCGTCAGTGGTGATGCCATAGCGGGTAATGGAGCGCGTCACACAGAGCACCGTGTCGCTTTGCGCGTTCAGATTGAGGATTACCGGCGCAGCAGTGGCCCCCGTTGGCCCAGGCGTTAACTGGGAACGGTTGAGGGTCTCAAGGTAGTTTTCAACGGCATCACGCTCTTCTTGCGTGAGTTTACGCGTTGTGGCGCCAGCAAAGGCATTTAAAAAGGGCAGCCGAAAACGCCGCTGTACGCGACGCCTGTATAACCACCCTGCAACCAACGCGCCGGCCAGCATAGCAGCGAGAACGATCAAAATGGTGCTCATGCTTTCCCCATCTTACTTTATCTTCTTACAGGTGTAGTCAGTAGCACCTTTAACAATGAATGAGAGTCTGTGGTTGGCTATCGGCAAGCATGGAGTCGAACTTGAGCATTCTGCAGCGCATCCCAGTGACCGATGATGATAGCAAAGCCTGTGATGGCGCGATATCAGCAAATTCCTGGAAACATTTCAACCTCTTGACATTTGTTTTGAATTGAGGATTGATTCCTGTCAGGTTGCACAAATGTAAATAAAGAACAATTGACATTGCCGAAACCGTGCGGCGTATCGCACAATAAAGTCAGTTCACACTGCAAAGACCCATCAAGATGAGCAAACCACTACAAAAACCCACCATTCTCAATGTTGAAACTGTCGCGAAATCGCGGCTGTTTAATGTCGAAAGTGTGGACCTGGAGTTCAGCAACGGTGTGCGTCGCGTTTATGAGCGTATGCGCCCCTCGTCGCGCGAAGCGGTGATGATTATCCCCATCGTCGACGACCATCTGATTTTGATCCGCGAATATGCAGTGGGCACGGAATCTTATGAACTGGGTTTCTCGAAAGGCCTTATCGACCCGGGTGAAACGGTCTTTGAAGCGGCAAACCGCGAGCTGAAAGAAGAGGTCGGTTTTGGCGCGAATGAGCTGTCGTTTCTGAAAAAACTGAGCATGGCTCCCTCCTATTTTTCCAGCAAAATGAACATTGTGGTGGCTGAAGATCTCTATCCTGAATCGCTGGAAGGGGACGAGCCGGAGCCGCTGCCACAGGTTCGCTGGCCGCTGGCGCACCTGATGGATTTGCTGGAAGATCCTGACTTCAACGAGGCGCGTAACGTGAGCGCGCTGTTCCTGGTACGGGAATGGCTGAAGGGGCAGGGGCGACTGTAGTGGCCTGATGCCCTCACCCCAACCCTCTCCCACGGGAGAGGGAGCAAACACAAAAACGGCAACCCGAGGTTGCCGTTTTGCTTTGTTGTCAGAACAGCTCGTGCGTCTCGCCGTTATCAATAATCTCTGTACCCACCTCATGTACCGCCTGCGTGGTAGGCTGCGTACCTTCGATGAAATACTCCTCACGACTATTGCCACCGTTAGCTAACTGTCCGGTGCTGCGGTCGATATTGACCGTGACCACACCCGGAGGCGGCGTCAGTGGTTGTTCCGGCACGCCCTCAAGAACGGATTTCATATAGGCATCCCAGGCCGGTTGCGCACTTTTGGCCCCGCCTTCGTAGCCGGAAATCTGATCTTTAATCGCGCCAGACGCCGTGGTGCGGCCTAAATCGCGGCGGTGATCGTCAAAGCCGATCCAGACCGAAGTCACTACGCCCGGACCGTAGCCGGAGAACCAGGCATCTTTCGAGCTGTTGGTGGTCCCGGTTTTACCGCCGATGTCATGGCGCTGTAAATCACGCCCTGCACGCCAGCCGGTACCCTGCCAGCCCGGTTCACCGAAGATGTTGGTGTTCAGTGCGCTCTTGATCAGGAAAGAGAGCGGGGTGTTGATCACATGCGGGGCATATTCCTGCGCACCGGTTTGTGCGACCAGCGCCTGGTTTGCCTGTTCCAGCTGTGGCTGTGGCACCACACCGTTCCGCTGCTCCTGCGACACGGCAACGTCTTCCATGTCCTTGTTCTCAAGCACCTCAGATTTCGGCGTATTGCCGTAAATTACCGGAATATCGCACTCCGCGCAGGCGATTTTAGGCTTCGCTTCGAACAGCACACCGCCCTGGTCATTCTCGATTTTACTGATGAAGTACGGGTCAATCAGGAAGCCGCCGTTAGCCATGACCGAATACCCACGCGCCACCTGCAGCGGCGTGAACGAAGCCGAGCCTAACGCCAGCGATTCGGTACGCACGATATTCTGTGCCGGGAAGCCAAAGCGTTGCAGATACTCTGCCGCGTAGTCGACGCCCATGGCACGCATCGCACGCACCATCACCACGTTTTTCGACTGTCCCAGACCCTGACGAAGACGAATAGGGCCAGCATATTCCGCAGGGGAGTTCTTCGGCTGCCAGTCGGAACCGGCACCGGCATCCCAGCGAGAGATCGGCACGTCGTTGAGGATACTGGCAAGGGTCAGCCCTTTATCCATCGCCGCCGTGTAGAGGAACGGTTTGATATTAGAGCCGACCTGACGCAGCGCCTGTGTGGCGCGGTTAAATTTGCTCTGGTTGAAATCAAACCCACCGACCAGCGCCAGCACGGCACCGTTTTGCGGGTTAATGGAGACCAGCGCGGAGTTCACGTCTGGCACCTGCGCCAGCCACCAGGCATCGCCCACCTGACGCACCCAGATTTGTTGTCCGGTTTGTACGACATCGGTCACCTTGCGTGGTGTTGGCCCTTGCAGGGTGTCAGAGCGATACGGACGCGCCCAGCGGATACCCTCCATGCGCAGGGAGACTGATGTGCCGTCTGCCAGTGTCGCAATGGCTTCCTGAGGGTCGGCTTGCGTGACCACTGCAGGCAGCAACGGGCCATAGGTTGGCAGCGCTTTCAGCGTACTGGTGATTTTTTTACTGTCCCAGGCGCTTTCACCCACCTTCCAGAGTACGTTGGATGGGCCGCGATAGCCGTGGCGCATATCGTAGTCCATCACGTTATTTCTCACCGCCTCCTGTGCCGCCTGCTGCACTTTGCGGGTGACCGTGGTGTACACGCGATAACCATCTTCATAGGCCTTATCGCCATACCGGCTGACCATTTCCTGGCGCACCATTTCGGTCAGATACGGGGCAGAGAAGGCGATCTCCGGCGCATGGTAGTTGGCGTCGATGACATCGTTGCGTGCCTGCTCATATTCACTCTGACTGATGTAGCCTTCGCTCAGCATACGTGACAGGACGACATTGCGACGTGCGGTGGCGCGATCGAGTGAGTAGAGCGGGTTAAACGTGGACGGGGCTTTAGGCAGGCCAGCAATGGTCGCCATTTCGCTTAAGGTCAGCTGCTCCACGGGTTTACCGAAGTACACCTGAGCCGCGGCACCCACGCCATAGGCGCGATAACCGAGATAGATCTTGTTGAGGTAAAGCTCAAGGATTTCGTCTTTACTCAGCAACTGCTCAATGCGGATCGCGAGGAACACCTCTTTTATCTTACGTGTCAGCGTCTTTTCTGGGCTGAGGAAGAAGTTACGTGCCAGCTGCTGCGTGATGGTACTTGCCCCCTGAGAGGCATGCCCGGAGAACATCGCGACGCTTGCGGCGCGGAAAATCCCCACTGGATCAACACCGTGGTGCTCGTAAAAACGGCTGTCCTCAGTGGCGATGAAGGCCTTCACCATCACCGGGGGAATTTGATTTAAGGTCAGCGGGATACGGCGCTTTTCGCCGTACTGCGCCATCAGCTCGCCGTCGGCGCTGTAGACCTGCATTGGGATCTGGAGTCGCACATCACGAAGCGTAGCGACATCAGGTAGCTGCGGCTCAATATATTTGTACAAACCATAAATCGAGCCTGCTCCCAGCAGAATGCAACACACTGCAAGGATTAATAAATACTTTACGAACTTCACCGGAGATTTCCCATCTGGTTTCACTTGGGCAGTTTCTAAACAATCGCGCGGTAGTATAAAGGCAAGCCTGATTCATTGATATAGCCGTCACGGCGACGGGCGATAAGGAGATCGTGAAGCATGGCTTTCAAAACATGGCAAACGGGCGTTCATATTCAACAAGATAGGGTGCTGATTGTCGCGCTGGTTCGCGAGCGTCTCAGCTGGTGTCTGCGCCGCTGGTGGGCGATACCGCTGACGGAAGGCATCATCCTCGACGGGAAAATTTGTCAGCCAGAACAATTATTTGACGCATTACGCGACTGGCGGCGTACGTTGCCGCATCAGCACCGGGTGTTCCTCTCATTTCCGGCGGCGCGTACCCTGCAACGATCGCTGCCCCGCCCGGCTATCGCCCTTTGCGACAGCGAACAGCTCTCCTGGCTGGGGGCTACGCTCTCGCGTGAACTGGAGATGTCCCCTGACGCGCTGTGCTTCGATTACGCACAGGACACGTTCAGCAACACATTTCATGTCACCGCAGCGCAAAACAAAGAGGTTGAAACACTTCTGACGCTCGCGAAAACGCTGCATTTACGTTTGGTGACGATTACCCCGGATGCCAGCGCGCTGGCAAACCTTCTTCCTGCGGTGGCGCCGGCGCAGTGTGTCGCGTGGCGAGACGAGCATCAGTGGTTGTGGGCAATGCGCCACCAGTGGGGGCGCCGCTTTGCTACCGAGGCCAAAAGCGTGGCTGAACTGGCGGCACTGTTGGCCCTCGCGCCGGACGATATCGTGCTGTTTGATAGCCAGCGCGATCCGTGGGAGACCCTCTCTCGCACTCAGCCCCCGCTGCCGGAATGCGGTGCCGATTATACCGTCGCGCTGGCGCTGGCCATGAGCGAGGTGCCTGAATGAGCATGACCAATCTTCTTCCGTGGCGACAGCAACGACGCGCGCGCCGCCTGAGGTTCTGGGGAGGGCTGTCTGCAGCCGCGTCTGTTCTGACGCTGATAACGGTTTTCAGCCTGAGAATGCACGCCAACCTGAAACAGCACGCCCTGCAGGCTGAACTGGCGGGCATGCAGACCGTGCAGCGCGTGCTGTCTTCACGTCTGCCTCTTGCCACACCGGCGCCCACGCGCCAGCCCCGGCGTAGGGCGTGGCAGCCGGTGCTGACGTCTCTTTCCGATGCCATTCCGGCGCAGGCCTGGTTCACGGAGCTTCGTTATCAACACCCTTCTGTGACAATCAGCGGCTATGCCTCAGCACTGCCCGCCCTGTCGGCAATGGGTGATGTTCTCCGGCACATAGCGGGGTTTACCTCCGGGCCAGCAGGAGAGATACGGCAGGATGGTCACGGGCGCTGGATGTTCACTTTTCAGCTCACAGACCAGGGGTAACGCGTGAACATGATACTGGAACGCTGGTGTGAGAGCCGTCGCCGGTACCGGGTCCTGTGCGGTGGGCTGGGCGTTGCCTTTCTGTGGGGGACCGCATGGGGCCTGTTCCTGAGGCCGCTTAATTCACAGCTTGCTGCACTTCAGATGCAAATGGCCGACGCCGTACAGCGCCATGCGGCGCTGTGGCGTGTCGCCAGCAACGGGCCTCGCCGGACACCAGAGTCTGACGTACGCCCGGTGGTGCGCTTTTCCCCGCTGGACTTTCAGGCTGATGGCGCAACGCTGGTGCACTGGAAACCCCTTCCGGGCGGTGGAGAGTTGGCGCTGGATGCCGACTGGCCGGCAATCCTGACGGTATTCACCCGCCTGGCGCAGCAAGATGTCCGGATTGCCGCCTTTACGCTTGCGCCCCAGGGCGCGGCGTTACGTCTGCGAGTGCAGCTGGAGCAAGACCATGCGAAATAGCCTGCGCTACCTGCTGGTTTGCTCAGTGCTGTTACTCACCGGGATGCGCGATCCATTTCGTCCCCCGGACGATCCCTGTGCCGTTGGCGAGCTGGCGCAGTGGCACTATCGCGGCATGGTCGGTGGGGTTGGCATTTTGCAGGACGGGAAAAATCGCTGGCATCGTCTTTACCTGCAAGAGCGTTTACCGGCGGGCTGGCGGATCAGCGCAATGAATGAGACGCAACTCGTCGTAGACGTGGGTGAAACCTGTGAGCCAACGCAATGGTCGTGGCAACGAGAAGGAACGAAGAAAAATGAATTTAAGGATAACGCTGCTGTTACTGACGATCGTCACTCCGCTGGCCGCCGCACCGAAGCCGGTCACGCTGGTGGTGGATGACGTTCCTGTGGTTCAGGTCCTGCAGGCGCTGGTTGCACTGGCGAACCGTAATCTGGTGGTGTCACCCGACGTGAGCGGCACGCTGTCGCTCAATCTGACACATGTTCCGTGGCGACAAGCGCTGCAGACGGTTATCACCAGTGCAGGGCTCGTGCTGCATGAAGAGGGTGGCATTTTTTATGTCCATACGGCGGCCTGGCAGCGCGAACAGCAGGAGCGTAAAGCGCAGGATCGGGCCCGCCGTGAACTGGATGCTCCGCTGCTCTCGCAGAGCATTGCGTTTTCTTACGCCGATGCTGGGGAACTGCAAAAAACTGCGGAAAAACTGCTCAGTCCGAAGGGCAGTTTATCGCTCGATAAGCGCACCAACCGCCTGCTGGTCCGGGATAATAAGGCCGTACTGGAGACGCTACAGCACTGGGCAACACAGATGGATATTCCCGTCGAGCAGGTCGAACTGGCGGCGCATATCGTGACCATCAATGAAAAAAGCCTGCGGGAGTTGGGCGTGAAATGGAGCCTCGCCGAGGCCACGGAGACGGGCAAGGTGGGGCAGGTGACTGCCCTTGGCAGCGATCTGTCCGTTGCCAGCGCCACTACCCACGTGGGGTTTAATATCGGGCGGATTAACGGCAGGCTGCTGGATCTGGAGTTGTCGGCGCTGGAGCAAAAACAGCAGGTCGACATCATCGCCAGCCCGCGATTGCTGGCCTCACATATGCAACCGGCCAGTATCAAACAGGGCAGCGAAATCCCTTATCAGGTCTCCAGCGGTGAGAGTGGGGCCACCTCTGTGGAGTTCAAAGAGGCGGTATTAGGCATGGAGGTCACGCCGGTGGTGCTACCGGGCGGTCGCGTGCGCCTGAAATTACACATCAGCGAAAATATGCCGGGGCAGGTGTTGCAACAGGCCGATGGCGAAACGCTGGCTATCGACAAACAGGAGATAGAAACCCAGGTGGAGGTAAAAAGTGGAGAAACGCTGGCGCTGGGCGGTATTTTCTCGCAAAAGAATAAAACCGGGAGTGATAGCGTACCCGGCCTCGGTAAAATCCCCTGGCTTGGGCAGCTTTTTCGTCATGACGGTAAAGACAACGAACGGCGTGAGTTAGTGGTGTTTATTACGCCACGTCTGGTGGCTATTCGCTGACGGGTAACGATCCCCGCAATGATTTTGCATTCAGTTTGTTGCAGATGTTTGACGTGGGGCATGAATTAGCATACAAGGAGTACCGATTTGAGTTGGACTGACGTCTTGTTGTCTTATGCGTCTGGCGCGGCGATTTAATCAGTTGCCAAACAAGCCGGAGTATTGAGATAATTTTTAGTCTGACTCTCGCTCTATTGCATATGAGGTTTCAGTTCATGTCCTGCTACGCCGGGTGTCTGCGAAGCGGGGATTATCATTAACGAATAGTCTTAGTAGTACCGAAAAAATGGCAGAGAAACGCAATATCTTTCTGGTTGGGCCTATGGGTGCCGGCAAAAGCACTA
>MTEY01011191.1_pt1 | contig 155004 bp, 132 predicted proteins | sample 1042721 | NCBI WGS metagenome assembly MTEY01 (sample SAMN06185809, study PRJNA358809) | soil metagenome | isolation source: soil biostimulated with seedmeal as carbon source | place: India | collected 2015-05-23 | reverse complement strand
CAGGGCGGCGGCGATTGAGCCGCCCTGGCACGTTCACGGGTCATGTTGTTACAGAGTAGCAAGGAACATAAAGTGAACGGAATGACCTCCACAGCCGTATGTTCCCCCTCACCCCAGCCCTCTCCCAAAGGGAGAGGGAGCCGTCTGTGCAGACATTATTTATGGGAACCCTCAGCCCGGCAGGAGAGGGTTTGGGTGAGGGCACAGCCCGCAGCGGAGTTTAGCGGCTAAAATGTCGGGTAATGGCCCCCTTCCCCGAAGCCGTAAGCACCACCTCCCGATACCCCGCTACCCGCTGGATCCAGCCCTTGCTTTCCAGATGCATGAGCAGCGCCGCACCGGCTTCGCCGCCCAGATGAAACCGCCGCTCGCTCCAGTCCAGACAGGCGCAGCAGGCCTTTCGGCGGGGATGCATGCTTAACGGAATACCGAGTTTCAGGAACTGCTCCCGGCCATACAGGGTCAGTGCCGAACCGTCTGGCTCCAGCCAACTTTCGGCCTGCATGAAATCGTAGATCTGCACCGCCACCGCGCCCGCCAGATGGTCGTAGCAGGTGCGGGCTTCACGCAGGGCTTTTGGCGCGCTGGTTTCCGGCGGGGAAATACGGTGCCACGACAGCCCCATCATCTGCTCGACCAGCTCCGCTACGTCATGCCCTGCCAGGCGATAATAGCGATGGCGCCCCTGTGACAGGCAGGTAATGAGCTTTCCGTCCAGCAGCCGCGCAAGGTGCCCGCTGGCGGTAGACGGTGCCACATCCGCCGCCGCGCTCAGCTCGGTGGCCGTCCACGCTCGCCCGTCCATCAGCGCACAAAGCATTTTCACGCGCGACGGATCGGCCATTGCGGCTGCCACTGCGGCAATGGCCTGCTCCAGCGCCGCGCTGTTATCTGGCGGTAAGCTCGTCTTTAACATAGGTTGCCCAGGATTCGGTGATCGCTGCGGCCAGCTTATCATTATCCGTCAGCAGAATGAGGTGATTCGCGTGGTCGCTGTACTGGGTAAGAATAGACACCCCGCGAGCCGCCAGTGCGGCAGCTATCTCCCCCAGCTCGCCGGGGCGTTCCTGCCGCAGTTTTCTGATGATGGGCCGACGAACCGCTTTCAGGTTAAATCCGGCCTCAAGCAGAACATGGCGGGCTTTTTCGCCGTCTTCCACCAGAAAATGTGCCTCAACGCCGAATACGCCACCGCCTTCCAGCCCAATCCCTTTACTGCCCAACAGTTGACCAAAGCGCGCCAGTTCACCCGGCGTATCGTTAAAAATCACATGAACATCATACATCCGCGTGCCCTCCGTTTTCGGCGCTGTATTCCCGCACCAGCTGTGCCACCCGAATGCGGTAGTAGGTAAAAATCGACTCCCGCCCCTCGGCCTGCGCGGCCTGATGAAAGACGTTCTGCTTCCAGTTGCGGATAGCCTCTTCGTCCCGCCACCAGGAGAGCGAGAGAATTTTGCCGTCGGTGGTCAGGCTCTGGAAACGTTCGATATCGATAAAACCGTCAACATCTGCCAGCAGGGGTTTAAGTTCGGCCGCGAGCTGCAGGTAGCGCGCCTGATGCGCCGGCGCGGCGTTGGCTTCGAAAATGACTGCGATCATGAAGGTCTCTCCGTTGTGATGGTGTGGAGAGAATGCAGGACAGATTACAAGGATGCTTCGGTATGGAGCGAAGTGTTGTGCCGGATGACGCTGCGCTTATCCGGCCTACGGTTTTTGTCGGCCCGGTAAGCGTAGCGCCACCGGGCAGGGTTTAACCCACAATCGACTTCGGCTCCATAAACGCCCCGATCCCCCATTCCCCCATCTCACGCCCCATCCCGGAATGTTTAAACCCGCCAAACGGCGCTTTTGGCTCATGCGCGAGGGTGTTCACCAGCACGCGGCCAGAAACAATCTGCTGCGCCACGCGACGCGCACGCCCGGTATCACGCCCCAGCACCATCGCGCTCAGGCCGTACTCGGTATCGTTGGCCATCGCGACAGCCTCCGCTTCGTCCTGATAAGGAATAATGCACAGCACCGGGCCAAAAATTTCCTCACGCGCGATGGTCATCTGGTTGTTCACATCAGTAAACAGCGTCGGGCGCACAAACCAGCCGTCTCGCGTGCCTTCGGGACGTCCTTCTCCCCCCGCCAGCAGTCGCGCGCCTTCGTCGAGCCCTTTGCGAATATACCCCTGTACCCGCAGCCACTGCTTTTCGCTGACCATCGGGCCAATCTCTGTCGCGCTATCGCGCGGATCGCCCGATTTCACCGCCGCCACCGCCTGCGCGAGGGCGGTTTCCATCTCGGCCTTGCGCGACTGCGGCACCAGAATACGCGTGCCGGCCACGCACGCCTGGCCGCTGTTCATAAATCCGGCCTGAATCACCAGCGGGATCGCCTGGGCCAGATCGACATCATCCAGCAAAATCGTCGGCGATTTACCGCCTAACTCCAGCGTGACGCGCTTAAAACTCTCCGCTGCGTTACGCAGAATCGCTTTGCCGGTATTCGTCGACCCCGTGAACGAGATTTTCGCCACGTCCGGGTGACGGCTAATGGTCTCGCCAACCGTATCACCCCGCCCCGTCACGATATTAAACACGCCCGGTGGCAATGCGGCATCACGCAGCGCCCCGGTGATAATCTGCGTTTGCAGGGCGCTCATTTCACTGGGCTTGATCACCGCCGTGCAGCCCGCCGCGAGCGCCGCCGCCAGTTTGCCGCAGATAAACCCCGCATCGCTGTTCCACGGCGTGATCAGGCCCGCAACGCCTAGCGGCGTCATCTGCACCGATGCCGCCCCCGCTGAAAATGAAAATTCAAACGCCTCCAGGGCCTCAATCGCCTGGGCTATGACATCGGCCGGATAACTGGCCATCCACGCCGAGCGCGCGGCCGGTGCGCCGTACTCTTCGATTATCGCCTCCAGCAGTTGATCGTGACGGGCGGCAACAGCGGCATGCATACGCGTTAACGCAGCAATCCGTTCCTGTTTAGTGGTCTGCGACCACGCCGGAAAAGCGGCTTTGGCTGCCGCAATGGCGCGTTCAGCGTCGACCTCATCTGCCAGACGCACCTGCCCTATGACCTGTGCCGTCGCCGGGTTGTATAAATCAAAACGCTCGGTGCCATGCGGGGGTAACAAACTCGCCGTTAATAAAGATCTGTTCGATGTGATGCATATAAACCTCCTCAGGCTGTGTGGACACAGTCTGGCACGACTACTCCGTTGCGATAATCCACGCTATGCTGCAAGGGTTGTTTCGATTTTCAGGATAATCTATGCATCGTTCAGGGTTAACAGAGCTGGAAGTGGTGATGGCGGTGGTACGACGCGGCAGTTTTCGCGGTGCCGCCCAGGAGCTGGGCATGTCCGCCACGGCGGTGAGTAACGCCATCGCCGGGCTGGAGAGCCGCCTCGAGACGCGTCTTTTTAACCGCACTACCCGCAGCGTGGCGCTCACCGACGCCGGGCAGCGTTATGTGGCGCGCATCGGCCCGGCGCTTCAGGAAATACGTCAGGCCGGGGAAGAGATCCACAGCGACACCGGCGAACCCGCAGGCACCCTACGCCTGAACGTGCCGAACAATATTGGCACCCTGTTTCTGGACCAACTGCTGATCGACTTTATGATCCGCTACCCGAAAATGCGCGTGGAAACGGTGAGCGAGGCGCGGATGATCGATATCGTCGCCGAAGGCTACGACGCCGGGATCCGCCTTGAAGAGGCGGTGCCGCAGGATATGATCGCCGTGCCGCTGACCGGTGAGATCCGCCAGCTCGTAACCGCCACACCGGACTACTTTGCCCGCCACGGTATCCCGTACACGCCGGAGGATCTGCTGCTGCATCAGGGGATCGGGATGCGCATGGCCCACGGCGGGATCTACCGCTGGGAGCTCGCCCGCCGGGGAGAAGAGTATGCCCTGGCCGTGCCGCCGCGTTTTGCGACATCCGATCTTTTTGCCTCGATCCGCGCGGTCAAAGCGGGTCTGGGGATTGGCTTCTTGCCGGAACTCTATATCCGGGATGAACTGAAAAGCGGGGAACTGGTGAGCGTGTTAAACGACTGGACGCAGCCGTTTGCCGGGCTGCGTCTTTACTATCCGGGCCATCGCCACGTACCGCCGGGGTTGCGGGCGCTGGTGGCGATGATCCGCGAGCGCGGGATTATTCCAGGTTAGCCTTGTTCAGCCCGTAAGCCGCGTCCAGCGAGCCGGGCGCCATGCGCGAGGTGATACCTAAACGGTTCCAGGCGTTGATCGCCACGATGGCGAAGTTCAACTCTGAAATCTCCACGTCCGAAAAGTGTTCCGCCACGCTGCGGTACAGCGCGTCGCTCACCCCGTGAACGCCAATCTGGGTCAACGCTTCGGCGAAGGCCAGCGCCGCTTTCTCGCGGGCGCTGAACAGCGGCGACTCACGCCAGGCCGCCAGATGGTAGAGGCGCAGTTCGCGCTCACCGGCAATTTTGGCCTCTTTCGAGTGCATGTCCAGGCAGAAGGTACAGCCGTTCAGCTGTGAAACGCGAATGTCGATCAGGTGCTTCAGCGCCGGGTCGATGGAGGTTTTCGCCACTTCCATGCTCAGGGCGGACAGCGCGTTGGCAAGGGCAGGGGTGGCTTTATGGTGGTTTACGCGAGTGCTCATTGTCTTTCCTCTTATTTACACGGTATGTGTCATGCGATGAGGACAATCTACGCGGATAATGACATAGTAAAAAGGTACAAAAAGCGTGAAATGAGGTAGGACATGAAGCCGGGCTATCACGACATTTATACCCGCTATCGCGACAATATTACCCGCGGCGTGCTGAAGCCTGGCGATAAGGTGCCCGCCATCCGCGTACTGGCCGAAGAGCTGAAAGTGGCGCGCAAAACCGTCGAAACGGCGTATGCCATTCTGATCGGCGAAGGTTATCTGGTGAGCCAGGGCGCACGCGGCACGCGGGTCAATCCGGATCTCTTGCTGCCGGCGACGCCAGCGCCAACGGAACAGACCACCGGTACGCTCCCGGCCTCGCTTATCAGCCAACGTGAACGGGCAGGTTTTCTGCGCCCCGGCATTCCCTCTCTCGACAGCTTTCCCTATAAAAAATGGCTGCTGCTGGCAGGTCAGGCGACGCGTTCCATGCGTCCGGAAGAGATGCTCAACCCGCCGGTTCTGGGCTGGTATCCGCTGCGCCAGGCTATTGCCCGCTATCTGAATATCTCGCGTGGGCTTTCGTGTACCGCCGAACAGGTCGCGATCACCAGCGGCTACAGCGGCAGCCTGCGCCTGATCCTTGATACGCTCGCCAGTCGCAGCGACAAAGTGGTGTTTGAAGATCCGGGCTATTTTATGGGCCAGCAGTTGCTTAAGCGGATCGTCCCGCGTCTGCACACCGTACCGGTCGATCGCAGCGGTATCGACACGGAGTACCTGTTGCGCCATCACCGCGACGCCCGTTTTGCCATCGTCACCCCGTCGCACCAGAGCCCGCTGGCGGTGACGCTCTCGCTGCCGCGTAAACAGCAGCTTCTCGACTGGGCGAGCCAGAAGGAGGCGTGGATCATTGAGGATGACTATGACGGGGAATTTCACTACACCCGCAAGGTGCTGCCGTCGCTGAAAAGCCTCGACCGCCATGACCGGGTGATCTTTATGGGCACCTTCAGCAAAACCATTATGCCGTCCTTACGCATGGGCTACATCGTGATGCCCGCCAGCACGGTTGAGGCGTTTACCGACTGCGCCGACATCGTCGCCAGCGGCCAGCCGGTACTGACGCAAAAAATCCTCACGACCTTTCTCAACGAAGGATATTTTTTCCGTCATCTCAAGAAGATGCGCACGCTGTACCAGACCCGCCGGGAGTGGATGATTGCCGCCCTGCGTGAGGTGTATGGCGATCTGTTTTTCACCGAGCAAAACGACGGCGGAATGCATATCGTGGCGTTCCTGGCAAAAGGCAGCAACGATCGGGAGGTGGCGCGCTGCTGGCAGGAACAGCAGCTGCAGGTGAATGCCCTTTCAGAGTGGTATCGCGGGTCGGGCAAACGCTACGGGCTGGTGATGGGCTATAACAACGTGCGGTCATATCAGGAGGCGGTTGAACTGCTGGAAAGGCCGAAACGGCAGACGCTTGAACTGTTCAACTGAGCATTGCCGGGTGGCGGCTGCGCCTTACCCGGCTTACGGTTTAAATATCATTGCGGGACAATCCAACGTCCTTGAGCTGCTCGTCGCTCATCTGGCTCAGAATGCGGCGGGTACGGTTGACGCGATACCAGTTACGCAGCGTTTTCGCTACCCACACAAACGCGATAAACGGACGTTTTGAACGATTTTCGTAGAATTCCATGATGCTCTCCTCACCGTGTCAGTGGGGCTATGATCGTGGAAAACGGACTTAGCAATACAGACTCAAAAACAACTTTTGTTTAACATACAGATCCGCTAAAACAGTATCTGCATGCCGTTTTTTGCGGCAATCTGTACTGGTTTTGTAATCTGTATGGTGACAACAAAGGATACAGCATGACGCGCTACCAACATCTGGCCAATCTACTGGCAGAACGCATTGAACAAGGGCTGTATCGCAGCGGTGAACGTCTGCCGTCGGTACGTGCGCTGAGCCAGGAGCACGGCGTGAGCATCAGCACCATACAGCAGGCCTATCAGATCCTCGAAAACCTGCAGCTCATCACTCCCCAGCCGCGCTCCGGCTATTTTGTGTCTAAGCGCAAGGCCCAGCCGCCGGTGCCGGCCATGACGCGTCCGGTGCAGCGCCCGGTGGACGTCACCCAGTGGGATGAGGTGATGATGCTGCTGGATGCCCGCGCCGACAAAGAGATGATCTCCTTTGGCGGCGGTTCACCAGACGTTAACCAGCCGAGCCTGAAGCCCCTGTGGCGTGAGATGAGCCGCATCGCACAGCACAACCCCGCCGAAATGCTGAGCTATGACGTACTCGACGGCCGTCTGGAGCTGCGCGAACAAATCGCCCGGCTGATGCTCGACGGGGGCTCCACCGTGGCGGCGAACGAGATTGTGATCACCAACGGCTGCCACGGCGCGCTCTCCATCGCCCTGCTGTCGGTCTGTAAACCAGGAGACATTGTGGCGGTCGAGTCGCCGTCGTTCCACGGCACCATGCAGATGCTGCGCGGGTTTGACATCAAGGCGATAGAAATTCCGACCGATTCGCAAACCGGGATCAGCATTGAGGCACTGGAGCTGGCACTGGAGCAGTGGCCCATCAAAGCGGTGATCCTGGTGCCCAACTGCAATAATCCGCTTGGGTTTATCATGCCGGAGTCGCGTAAGAAGCAGGTGCTGGCCCTGGCCCAGCGGCACGATATCGTAATCGTTGAGGATGATATCTACGGCGAGCTGGCGGCGGAATACCCGCGCCCGCGGACCATTCACTCCATGGATATTGATGGCCGCGTGATCCTCTGCAGCTCGTTTACCAAAACCGTGGCGCCGGGGTTACGCGTCGGCTGGATTGTGCCGGGACGCTACTACGACCGGGTGATGCACATGAAATACGCCGCGGGTGGGTTTAACGTGCCGGGCACGCAGATGGCGGTGGCGGCGTTTATCCGCGACGGCCATTATCATCGCCACGTGCGACGTATGCGCCAGATTTATCAGCAGAATATGGAAACCTATACCTGCTGGGTACGGCAGTATTTTCCGGCAGATATATGCGTGACGCGTCCGCAGGGCAGTTTTTTGCTGTGGGTGGAGCTGCCGGAGAAGGTCGACATGGTGTGCGTCAGCAAGCAGCTGTGTCGCCTGAAGATCCAGGCCGCGGCGGGGTCGCTGTTTTCCGCCTCCGGAAAGTACCGTAACTGCCTGCGGATCAACGTGGCGCTACCGCCGACGGAGAAACATCGCGAGGCGCTGAAGAAGATGGGTGAAGCGATTGTGATTGCGATGGAGGAGGGCTAGTGCGGCCTGATGCCCTCACCCCGGCCCTCTCCCACAGGGAGAGGGAGAAAACCGTACAGCACTACTCGTCGAAGTACCAGTACCCCTGGTTAATCAGCCCGGTGAGCTCCTCGACAAACGCCGGGTTGTTCAGCGCATCGCCCAGCTCGGCCTGACCCAGCTCGGTGTAGCGGCACAGCGCATCCGCCGCCTTCGCGTCTACCGTCTCCAGCTGTTCGCTGTTGATAAAGAAACTGCCGTTGATATTCAGCACGCGCAGGCCGCTCAGGCGAGACAACCTCTCACCCCCCTGCAGCGCGTCCAGCACCTCTTCCGGCGCATACGGCGGCTCGGCGGCGGCGATATCCAGCTCGTGACGCGGCGTGGAGACAAAGCTGCCGAACCATTTTGTGAAATCCTCAGGCTTACCGATCATGTCGATCATCATCTGGCGAATGCGATCGAGCTCGTACTGCTCAATGCGCCCAGGGTGTTCGCGGCAGGTCAGATCCGGATCGCTGTAATGCTCTCCGCCCAGATCGTTTTCCAGCGCGTAATCGGCAAAGCTGCTGATCAGATCGCGGCCGTTTGGCCCCCGGAAACCCACAGAGTAGTTCAGCGCGGTTTCATGGGTGAAGCCGTCGTGCGGGAATCCTGGTGGAATGTAGAGAATATCGCCCGGGGCCAGATCTTCGTCGATGATCGGTTCAAACGGATCCACGTGCAGCAGCGCCGGATGCGGGCAGAACTGACGCATCGGCAGCTTGTCACCCACGCGCCAGCGACGGCTGCCCATCCCCTGAATGATGAACACATCGTACTGATCGATATGCGGCCCCACGCCGCCGCCCGGCACGGAGAAGGAGATCATGAGATCATCCAGACGCCAGTCCGGCAACACGCGGAACGGGCGCACCAGCTCCGCCGCCGGCATATGCCAGTGGTTTACCGCCTGCGCCAGCAGCGACCAGCCGCTTTCGCCCAGACCGTCGAAGTGCTCAAACGGACCATTGCTGGCCTGCCATTTGCCGTTGAAATGGCTCACCAGACGGCTATCGACCTCCGGCTCCATCGCCAGGCCTGCCAGCTCGTCCGGGGTAATCGGGTCGACAAAATTCGGGAAGGCATTTTTCAGCACAACGGGTTGTTTTTGCCAGTATTTCTCAAGAAATTCCGGCCAGTTCAGGTTCAGTTGATACGCCATGGATAGCACCAGTGAGAGGGGAAACAGGCGCGATTATGGAAGAGAGCGCATCAAACTGCCTTGTCATGGGTCAATGTCAAAAGCTCCTCAACGGACGGAATTTCCGATCACATCACATCTTTTCCCGTATGCGCTTCAACAATGCGTAAAAACTCATCCCGATATGGACTGATTATTTTAGGATCCCATGCCACACAAATTTCCCAGTAAAGTGATTCCAGGTCAGGAGCAATCAGTCTTACTCCTTCTGGTGAAAAATGCCTCACGCTTTCAGGCAAAAAAGCGACTCCATTTCCACCCGCGATCAATGCCAATAGGGTTGGCATATCATCTGTCACCGAGACAGGGTCAGCAATTAATTGGTTGGCAAAGAGAAACTGAGTCGTTTGTTCTGCAAGACATGGACCTACAGCAGGCGTCAATTGGAGTAAAGGATACTGAGCTAGCACATCGCGGATATGTGGAATGTCGTTTTTATAAGATGATGGTATAGCCAGTATCAACTTTTCTTTGTACAACACCCTTGAGGCTAACTCATTGCCAGCCGGCATCCGAAAAAAACCGATATCAAGAGTTCCTTCAAGCAGCATCTTACGCTGCACACTTGAGGGGAGATTACTGATGTTTATCTCACACTCCGAAAATTTATTCCGAAAGGTATTTATCCATAATGGTACTGTATGAAAAGTTGAAATACCAAAACCAAGCATCAGATTTTCCTGGCTATTTTTAAATAGCTTTTTGGCATAATTTAAAAAATCAGCGTGAGTCTTAAGCAACTCATTCGCCTTTAAAAAAATCTCACGGCCGGGCTCAGTTAACATTGCGCCATGTCGACCACGGGTAAAAAGTGGACCACCAATTAGAATCTCTAACATTTTTATCTGTTTTGATAACGCAGGTTGCGTCAAAAACAACAACTGCGAAGCTCGACGATAACTTCCCTGCTCTGCAAGTGTTACGAACGCCCGTAACAACTTGATATCGATTCCTTTCATTTATCAAACCCTGAAAAAATGGAATTTTACAAGAACGCGTCATAAACACATTATAAAAAATACCTGTCAAACAGGAAAGCTTGTCTGATAGTAAGATTTTTTAATTCACAATATGAATATAAAGGAATATATAAATGCCAAATGTTGCTGTACTGACTAACGATCTACAGTATGAATTCACTTATAAGATTACAGATTCTGAAGAAGAACTCGCGCAAAAGTTGAAAGCTTTCAATGCCTTTTTAGAGGGTGTGAGAAAACAAAATCAAACGGTCATTCATCTGCAACTCATAAATGACCCCAAAGATCCAGCTGTTCAACGTCGCTATAAAAACCGCGCTGCGGGCATTCCTGCTTTAGCCGGAAGACCTGAGAATCAAATTATTAGCAGCATATGCCATTCATCAGACCTTATTGTTGTAAAAGGGCGAGATAGTGGTTTTTTCAACAATAACCTTGATGAGACGCTACAGGAACTCGGAATCAAGACGGTCATCGTTACGGGTTTGCAAACCCATGTTTGCGTACAAACAACTGCAGCAGATGCATTTTTTCGCGGATACAACGTTTGGGTCCCGGAAGACTGTGTCTTCGCTCCTTCCACAGAAGATACTGCCCGTGCTCTGGAATGGCTTTCTAATTATTGCGCTACTGTCGCCTCCTCCTCTGAGATTCTTTCTTTGTTAGAAAAACATGGCGATCTTCCGGAACGTAGTGAAAGGAGAAGATCATGAGCAACTTATCAAATACTGAAGGTAATACAACAGAAACCGTCGTGCTGGATCATGGTACTGGAGCTCGCTTAAGTCGTGAATTGGTTGAGTTGATTGCGCATATTCTGGGAGACACTTACCTTGGAACAATGGAAGATAGCGCACTGTTGGAACTTCCTTCCCGCAAGCTCGCATTCACTACGGACTCTTTTGTCGTAACGCCAATCATCTTCGGTAATGGCGACATAGGAAAAATTGCGGTATGTGGTACCGTCAACGATCTCGCTGTGAGCGGAGCAAAACCACTTTATCTGACGCTAAGTCTGATCATTGAAGCTGGCATGTTAATGTCAGACTTGATCAAGGTTATTGAATCAGTTCGTGAAACAGCTAAAGAAGCTGATATTAAGATTGTCGCAGGAGATACAAAAGTCGTAGGTAAAGGTGAAGCCGATCAGTTGTTTATCAATACCGCAGGCATTGGTATATTCGAAAATCCGTCGGTCTCAATCAAAAATGTACGTCCAGGGCAAAAAATCATTCTTAGCGGATACATTGGAAACCACTCAATTCACCTTTTATCTATCAGAGAAGGTCTGGGATTTGAAAGAAATATTCTGAGCGATTGCGCACCTCTCAACCATATGATTCGATCCCTGCTCAATAATCTTCCCGCCGGAAAAATAGCATCCATGAGAGACGTCACGCGTGGCGGATTATCTGCCGTTCTCCATGAGCATGCCCGTGCTTCCGGAAGTGAGATTCGTTGCGAGAAGCAATCCTTGCCGATACAGCCTGAAGCAGCAATGGCTGCCAATATGCTAGGAGTGGATGTAATAAATCTTGCTAACGAAGGTTGTCTTTGCTTGTTTGTGGAGCCAGACATCGCAGATGACGCGCTAGATCTTTTACGGGCCCATCCGCTCGGCCAAAATGCGGCGATTGTCGGCGAAGTTCTTCCAACCATTGAGTCAAAAGTCACCATGCTTGAACCAGATGGAACACTGTCAACAATTGAGGAACTTTATGGTGCTGAACTCCCACGACTCTGTTAATCAATTCGATGCCCTTTTAATACGGCGTTATCGTGTATGTGGCATCGTCCAGGGGGTCGGATTCAGGCCCTTTGTCCATCGCCTGGCACAGTTATTTGATGCTACAGGCTGGGTCCTCAATGATTCGGAAGGCGTATTAATTGAAATACAAGCAACAGAAGGCAATCTTACCCGTTTCCTTGACGAACTGATATTAAGCCCTCCTCCTATGGCCAAAATTATCAGTATTCAGGAAGTACAAAGAGAAAAAAGCGAACAGCGGTATAACGAGTTCAGCATTCGTGAAAGTCATCTCCTTAGCAACATGAATACTATTATCCCCCCAGATTCAAATGTGTGTAGTGACTGTCTGGAAGAAATGAACACATCAAACAATAGACGCTATAAATACGCGTTTATAAATTGTACGAATTGTGGACCGCGGTATAGCATCATTAAAGGGATGCCTTACGATCGGGAAAAAACCACGATGCGTACCTTTTCTATGTGTAGCGCATGTAAGCATGAATATGATGATATTGAAGATCGTCGCTATCATGCCCAACCAAATGCCTGTCCCGAATGTGGTCCACAATTACAATTAACCCAACGCGACGGCTCAATAATCGTTACCGATGATATTATCGATTACACCCTCGCACGGTTACAAGAAGGAGCCATAGTTGCCGTAAAAAACTTAGGTGGATTCCATCTCGTCACCGATGCAAGTAACGAAAAAGCTGTTCAGGAATTAAGAAAACGTAAACGCAGAGACGCAAAACCTTTCGCGGTAATGCTCTTAAATAGTGATACTGCATCACGTATTGCTTATATAAATGTGCAGGAGCAAGAAGTACTTGAAAGTTCACAGCGACCAATCGTATTGCTACGAAAGCGACACAATATGCTCGCAAACTCTGTTGCGCCTCATAATCCCAATATTGGCGTAATGCTACCCTCAACCCCGCTTCAATACCTTTTACTTAGCGACCCCAAAATACCAGCACTGGTGATGACGAGCGGGAATCGCTCCGGCCACCCTATTGTTTGTGATAATGCTAGCGCAATAGAACAATTAGGAGATATTGCTGATTATTTTATCCTCAATAATCGTGACATATATACACGTGTTGATGACTCTGTCGTTCGTGTTATGTCGTTACCAGAGGGAAGGCATAGTCACCTTTCTTTCATTCGACGCTCGCGCGGGTATGCTCCTTACCCTGTTCATCTGCCGTTTAACGTAGGTAAAACTATTGCGCTAGGTGCTGAATTAAAGACCACGGTGAGTATCGCTAAGGGTAAAGAGGTTTTCATCAGCCAACACATTGGCGATTTAAAAAATGACCAAACTTTCACTTCTCATATCGAATGTGTAAACCATTTGCAGAAATTGCTTGGCACAAGTGCTGACGCAATAGCCTGCGATCTACATCCTTCTTTTCGATCTACACGTAACGCACTAAAACAATCAAAGCTACAAGTTATTCAGGTACAGCATCATCATGCACACATGGTGTCATGCATGGCAGAAAATGGGCTTTCTGGTAAAACTATCGGCGTTATTTTCGATGGTACGGGATATGGAACAGACGGCACAATATGGGGTGGAGAATTCCTTACCGGTGATGAAAATAGCTTTGTAAGGGCTGCACACCTTCGTACATTCTCTCTTCCGGGTGGAGACAGAGCTGTTAAAGAGCCTATCAGGGTTGCTATATCTTTGCTAACAGCAATATATGGAGAACATTTAGAGGGAGTGAACCTTCCTGCACTCGACGCGCTTTCGGTTCAGCAGATTAGCGTGTACGCTAAAATGGCTGCCAGACATTTCAACTCACCGCAAACCAGCAGTATGGGCAGGTTATTCGACGGCATATCAGCGTTAATAGGTATTTGCTCGTACGTGGAATATGAAGCACAAGCTGCTATTGAGCTTGAAGCCTTACTGAACCGCGATCTCCACATGTCACAACCATTTTCATATTACATTCATGAAAGAAATGGTCATCTGGAAGTGGATTATCGTCCAATGATAAGGGAATTAGTTTCTGAACTTGCAACGACGGTACCTAATCTCACCCTATTGAGTAGGCGTTTTCATTCCACAATTGTGGACATGATCATCTCCGTCTGTAAGCACTTATCAAAAGTGGCAGCAACAAGACAGGTTGCATTAAGCGGAGGCGTATTTTTAAATGAATTTATTCTACTTAATGCTGTGGACGGTTTGAATACCGCTGGCCTGAAACCTTACTTCCACCAGTGTGTTCCCACCAATGATGGTGGTATATCACTAGGGCAAATTGTCGTAGCGATGGGGAAATTACAGACAAAAGATATTAATGTCAGGGAGAGTGAGCATGTGTGAATACGTAAATAATTTTTCAGCCGTATTATTTGACATGGATGGTGTGCTTATTGATTCAAACTCAGTCATTGAAAAAGGCTGGCGAGAGGCTGCGGAAATATTTGGCAAGACAATTTCTCAAGACGACATTATCAAGCACATACACGGACAGCCGGGACCTCATACTATCCAGGCACTTTTTAGTGACCTGCCTGTTGAAGCGCAGAGAAAAATTCAGGCTCATATTATTCATGTTGAGAATACAGCCGAATATGATCCTATTCCGGGCGTTGCAGAGCTAATCACTTCACTTGATTCAGCAGGGATCCGTATTGGCATAGTGACTAGCGGTTGGAAAGCGAAAATTGATCGTGTGACTGCCATGCTAGGGGTGCAACATTGTATTTCGGTTATCGTTGAACGTGATGATGTCAAAAAAGGGAAACCCTACCCTGATCCCTACCTACTTGCAGCAGAACGACTTTCAACTCCACCTGATAAAATCATTGTTTTTGAAGATTCAAGGAGTGGAGTGACTTCTGCAGTGAGTGCTGGCACCTGTTGCGTTGGAATAGGTGGGATTGAACTGATTGCTAAAGGAGCCAGGTGCGTTATCCCTGATTTTACAGGAGTAGAGGTATTGACTCGCATGGATAATAACGTCGCAATTTCATTGAGCCCTGGGCACGTATTAGTTGCAGAAAGATTTATTGAGTCTGACGAGTAGCGACATGCTTTGGATTTTTCTTGCTCCCCTTGACCAGGGAGCAAGAACTTTCTGGCTAAAAAAATTAATCCAGCTTCAGATCGTCATAATGGGTAATCAGTTTACCCACAATGCCGTAATCCAGCGCTTCTGCCGGAGACATCCAGAAGTTGCGATCGGTATCTTTTTTCACTTTTTCCAGCGGCTGGCCGGTGGCATCAGCGATCAGCTTGTTCACGCGATCCAGCATGCGGATGATCTCGCGCGCTTCAATCTCAATATCCGTCGCCTGACCGCGCACGCCGCCCAGCGGCTGGTGGATCATAAAACGGGTGTTTGGCAGCGAGTAGCGATGTTCTTTTTTCGCCGCCAGGAAGATGGTGATCCCGGCGCTTGCCACCCAACCAGTGCCGATCACGTGCACGTCCGGGCGGATGAACTTGATGAAGTCGTGAATGGTATCACCGGCTTCCACGTGACCGCCCTGGCTGTTGATGTACAGTTTGATCGGATCGTTGCTCACGCTTTGCAGCAGGATCATCTGGGTGATGACCTTCTGCGCCAGCTCCTGGTTGATCTCACCGGAGATCACAATCGAACGGGACTCCAGCAGTTTTTGCTGCAGTGCGCCCTGTGTCCCTTCCGCTTTATCCTTGTCGCCGTCTTTCAGTGTGTAGTGCATTGTTATGTCCTCAGCATTTAGCGCTCAAAACCAGAGTGTAGCCTGTTTTACCCGTGAAAGTCCTCAGGCGCACACAATGCGAATGTCCTGTGCCGCAAACGCGTCGACAAGGTCCTGCGCCATCGCCTCTTCCACCACCAGCATATCGATGTTCTGGCACGTCGCCACCACAAAGCGCGCCACGCCGGGAAGTTTATCTGCCGTCAGGGCCACGATGGTCTGGTTGCTCTGGGCGATAACCGCTTTTTTGAATTCGCAGTCGGCAAAGTCAAAGCCAGTGAGCCCCATCTGCGGATCCATCGCGCAGCCGCCAATAAAGGCCTGATCGAAGATAATCCCCTGGATCTGACCAGCGGCCGTGGCGCCCACCGACCCGCCGGATGCCCGCTGGATCTGCCCGCCGGTGATGATCACCTCGCACAGGGGATGGCGCAGCAGCTCCGTTGCGATGGCCGGGGAGTTGGTCACCACCGTGACGTGGAGATCCGCCGGGAGGGCTTTCGCCAGCGCCAGGTTTGTTGTCCCCGCGTCGATAAAAATGCACCCGTCCGCCTGAACCAGCGTTGCTGCTTTCTGCGCGATTGTGTGCTTTTCTGCACTTATTTTCTGCTCGCGGCTTAAAAAATTACCCGCATCCGGAAGCTGAAGCACCGCGCCGCCGTAGACCTTTTTGCAATAGCCCTCTTTGCTAAGTTCATGTAAATCACGGCGAATCGTGTGCTCGGATACGTTCATCTGGCTCGCCAGCTCGGTACAGACCACCCTTCCGCTCTTCTGAAGGATCTGGCGGATCCGCTCTTGTCGCTGTTCAGGAAAAGCTGCATAATCGAGCATTGAAAGTCCTTTAAGAATTCTAATCGAGTATCAATGCGCATAATGTTGCATAACCGCGCAACACAAACAACGAGGGTTACAATGAATATTGCACATGTCGCACTCTGGACCCGCAACCTGGACGCGCAGGTTCAGTTCTGGGAAACGGTGTTTAATGGCCGCAGCAACGCACGCTACGTCAGTAAAAATCGTCCGGGCTTTGAATCCCATTTTATTACCCTGGACGAGGGGCCGACGATTGAGCTGATGACCATTCCGGACCTGCCCGACGCGCCTGCCCACCCGGAATTTATCGGCTGGGCGCATATCGCCCTGCACGTTGGCAGCAAAGCCACGGTGGACAGCATGGCGGAGACGGCACGGGCAAACGGCACGCTGCTCAGCGCGCCGCGCATGACGGGAGACGGATTTTATGAGGCGGTGATTGCCGACCCCGACGGTAACCGGATTGAGCTTGTTGGTGCATAAAAACAGCGCTTCGTCACTCACCACCTGGCCACATTTTGATTACACTTCATATTCATATCATTATCATATTGTTAAATGATAATGGTCGCTAATGTGTTAGTATAAATGAGCATGGCAAACCGTCTCTTTCCATCGAAAGGGACTGTTTTTACTCTCAAATTTTGCTGATCACACACCGGGGCGGTGAATGGAACACATTGTGTATGTGGTTGATGACGATGACACCGTCAGGCACTCGGTCGCCGGGTTGCTGGAATCGGCAGGCTTACAGGCCATCGGATTTTCCTCGGCAGAAGCGTTTCTTCAGCACCGCTTCGAGGACCTGCCCTCATGCGTGATCCTCGATATGCAAATGCCCACCATCTCCGGTTTCGAGGTTGCTGATGCCCTCAGGGACAGCGGACGCGAGATCCCGATTATTTTTCTCACCGGCCACGGTACTATTCCCATGTCGGTTCGCGCCATCAAAGGCGGAGCCTACGAGTTTCTGACCAAACCGGTTGAATCCGCCGCGCTTATCGACGCCATTGAATCCGCGCTCCGGCTGGCGGAAAACAACGCCGCACGCAATAAAGAGCACTATGCTCTGAAGCAGCGCCATATGTCCCTCACCCCGCGCGAACATGAAGTGCTCCAGCTGGCGATTAGCGGCATGCTGAACAAGCAGATTGCCGCCGAGCTGGGCGTCAGCGAAATCACGGTGAAAGTCCATCGCCGCCGCGTGATGGAGAAGATGCAGGTGCGCTCCGTGGCAGAGCTGGTCAGGGTCGTGGAACGCCTGAGCAAAAGTCTGCCAACGGAGTAACCGTTACCCTTCCTGTGCCGCAAGCGGCAGCGCAAAGGCAAAGACGGTGCCGTGCGGCTCCCGGCGGCGCGCGCTCAGTTTCCCGCAGTGCCGCTCAATGATGCTGGCACTGATGGTCAGCCCCATCCCCATGCCCTGCGCTTTGGTGGAATAGAACGAGTCAAAAATCTTCTCCAGCCGCTCAGGCTCAATGCCGCTGCCGGTATCGGCTATCTCAACCAGCACTCTCCCTTCCGCGTTGCTGGTGGTAATGGTGATGGTGCAAGGGCGATCTTTCACCTCGGCCATCGCCTCTACTGCATTCATCACCAGGTTGAGCAATACCTGCTGGATCTGCACGCTATCGCCGGTGATAAAGCTGTCACTGGCCTTCAACAGATAATCAACGCTAATGTGTCGCTGCTCAAGCTCGCTGCGCGAGAGTGCGATGATATGGTGGATCAGGTAGTGCAGATCGATGCGTGAGAAGGTCGGATCCTGCTTACGCGTCAGAGACTGAATGCTGCGGATGATCTCCCCCGCCCGCGCGCCTTCAGCGGCGATCTCCTCCAGCCCTTCCCGCACTTTATCCAGCCGGGCAGGCTCCCGGCTGAGCCAGCGCAGGCTCGCCCCGGCGTTGGAGACGATCGACATCAGCGGCTGGTTGATCTCATGGGCGATGGAGGAGGTCAGTTGCCCGACGGTGGTGGCCCGGGAAACGCGCGCCAGATCTGCCTGTGCCACCCGCATCGCATCCTCCGCCGCACGCTGGCTGGTGATGTCGGTGATGATGCCGTAATACTCATTCACCTCGCTGCCCACGCCCACCGGATCGCCAATGCCGAGAATATAGCGGATTGAGCCATCGGTACGGTTGATGCGGAACTCCGCCCGCATGGAGAGCCCTTCACCTACGCTTTGGGTGACAATGGCGCTGATCCGGGCGTAATCGTCCTGATGCACAAAGGTCAGAAACTCGGCCATCGAGATCATTTTTTGCTGTTCAGGCAGGCCGAGGATGCGGGCGTACTCCTCAGAGATAAACATCAGATCCTGCTCCAGCTCCCAGCGCCAGCTGCCGGTGTGGCTGATTTGCTCGCCCAGCATCAGCGAGGTCTGGCTGGATCGCAGCTCTTTCTCCACGCGGCGACGCTGGATGTTTTCCGCCAGCAGTTCGGCATAAAGACGTGCCGTCTCCAGCGAGACCGCCGCCTGCGCCCCCAACAGGCTCACCACGCGGGAGTGCTCGGCGGTAAAGACCTCCGGCATCAGGCGGTTTTCGAGGTAGAGCACGCCCACCAGCCGCGCCTGTTTGAACATCGGGACGCACATCACGGCCGCCCCCGAGGTCACAAGATAAGGATCCTGACTGAAGGGGTGGAAATCTTCCGGCTTGCCGGTGCGGATCTCCTGCCCGGTGCGGATCACCGCCGCCAGCACCGACAGCGGCATATCGGTCGCCATCGGGACCTCTTTCAGGATCCGCACCCGCACGCCGTCGGTACTGGTCCACGCGCTGGCCTCGATCTCCGGAATATGGTTGTCGCTCACGCGCAGCAGCAGGCCGCGCTGCGCCCCGGCCCGTTCAAGCAGCAGCGTCATCAGGTTTTCGATCAACCGCTCAAGGTTAATTTCTTCAGACAGCGCGCGTGACGCCTTGATCACGCTTTGCAGATCGCGGATCACTTCATTCTGTGCGAAGGCCACCGTGTCGTAGGCGCTGGCCTGCGCGGAGCTCAGAAGATGCGGGAAATCCTGCTCAAGCTGGCGCACTTTGGCCTGTGCGCCGGCGCGACCCCAGGCGGCGATCGCCCCACGGAAGTGGGCGTCCGATGCGGTCGGGTAGCCGCAGGCAAGGGCAAAGCGCCCTGCCAGCTCGTGGGCCAGGGCATTCAGGGGATTAAAACCGCCCTCCCGCGAGAGGCGCACCGCTTTCTCATACTGCTCAAGCGCAATGCTGTTCATCCCGTCCAGACGCACGATTTCGGCGTAGATGAGTGCCTCTTTGTCGGCAAACGTGCCCGGATTAATCCGCGCCCAGAGGGCAATTTTGTCGTAATGGGCGTGAATACTGCGCCGGTGATCCGCCGAGAAGGTCTCCGGCGTCAGCTGTCTGGAAAGCGACAGGGCGCTGTAGAGATGGTAATCCAGCAGGTGAATGTGGCCAGGCGCAGACCATGCGAACCAGCCCGCCTGCTCCAGCTCCGCCTGCGCGGCGGCATACTCCCCGCAGGTAAAGTGCGCCATCCCACGGTATAGCCAGTACCAGAACAGCATGGTCGAGGTCTGCTCCGGGGCCTGCTCAGGCGCCGCTGGCAGCATCGCTTCAGGGAGTACCTGCGCGGCGCTCCAGGTGCCGATGACCGGCGTACGCAGAAACTCAACGTAGCCGCGCTGGAGCATCAAAATCGTTTCGATGTCCTGGAAGTGGGTTTTACGGACAAAGGCCAGACCGCGATCGATGCTGGTCAGCACCCCGTCCAGATGATCGCCCCGCGAGAGGAAGTTGATCACCTGATGGCAGGCCGCAAAGCAGGCCACCGTCATATCACCGTGAGTGACGGCGGCGGTAAAGCAGGCCTTGGCGCACTCGATGGTGAACGACAGCGGCTGGGTCCAGACGCTGAGCTGATCGAGCGGCAGCAGGGTTTTGGCTTCAAAGGCATCGTAGCCGTGACGGTTTACCAGCTCGCGGGCCAGCGTGCCGTACTGGAACCCAAGGCGATACTCGGCGTAGCGTTGACCAATCAACACCCCAAACCAGGCCATCGCCGTGGTGGAGGCGCCGGTGATACCGTGGTCGAGAGTCAGGTGCATCATGCGGCAGAGCAGCAAAAAGTGCAGGCGCGGACAGATAAAGCTGGCGCAAATGCTGGCACTGTAGAGCAGATTCATCACCGCTTCGGTTTCCGGGTTGTCCATCTGCGAGAGCTGAACAAAAAGAGGGTGCGGCGCGTCACCCGCGCGGTTGCAGAACTGTTCCCAGGCCTCGTCGCATTCGTTGTCTTCCGGGTAGTGGCTGATCTGGATACCAAAAATCCCCAGCCAGCACAGCGCCGCCTCCAGCGCCAGACGGCTGTCGGACTTTCGGATATACACTTCCACCAGCAGGTTAGCCGCCAGCGCTTTTTCGGTCAGACCGCCGGGGCAGCCGAGGATCAAATCACACAGTTCTCGGGTACGCTCCAGGTGGCCGAGCGCAAATTCACAGCCCGCCTCTTCGATGTCGAGCATAAAGTCAGACACCGTCCCGGTATTGCCCAACGCCTTGGCGGTCTGTATGTAGTTCAGTGCCGAATGATAATCGCCCGTGCGCTTCGCCCGCCGTGCGGCCAGCAGGCTGAGTTCGCGGAACATCTGCCGCTGCGGAGCGGGCTGGATGCTGTCCAGAGCAGCCGACACGTGGTGCACGGCGCGGAACAGCAGTTCGTTCCCCGCCGCCTGGCGCGCGGCCTCGGCCAGCAGGCTGGCGGTGGTCAGGTGCAGGTGGCTTTTTTCACCCGGGTCCAGCAGCGCAAAGGCGGCTTCCTGCACCCTGTCGTGGGTAAAGGCGTACTCTTTTTCCGTCAGCACAATGAGCTGCGCCATCACCGCCGGGTGCAGCGCGTAACGGATTTCCGCCACCGACATCCCGACCACCCGGCACAGCATCTCCAGCTCGCCCGTGCCGCCAAGACAGGCAATGCTGCCCAGCAGTCGACGCGTTTCGTCGGGCATCTCTTCGAGCTTTTCCAGCACCAGGGTGACGACGTTTTCGGTGTAATGCCGGGCTCGGATCGCCTGCAGATCGTACTGCCATTTATCCTGGTACTTGTTGTGGACCACCAGACCGTCATCAACAATACGGCGGAAAAACTCATGCACGAACAGCGGGTTGCCGCCGGTTTTCTCGTGGATAAGCGTGGCGAGGTCGGTTGTCGTAGCGCTGCGCACACGAAATAGCGTGCCCAGCCAGCGTGCTACCGCCTTCACCGTCAGCGACTGCGGAATAACCTCGATGGTGTTTTGCGCCGACGCCGGCAGGCTCGCGAGCTGCTGCTGTAGCGTCGGGTCGGATAACGACGCGATGTCCCGGTGCGCCACCACCACCAGCAGCGGGATGGCACCGCAGGTCACCAGCAGGTGCTTCAGCGTTTGCAGGCTGGCGGCGTCGCTCCACTGGAGATCGTCAAGCAGCAAGACCAAAGGACAGCCCTGAGAGGCAAAGGTCTTCACCAGCGCCAGTACCATATGGCTGAAGCGCGCCCGGGCATCAATGGAAAAGGTATCTGCCGAGAAGCGGGGTTTACTCTCCAGCAGCAGACCCAGCTCGGGCACCAGGCTGACGGCCAGCTCCTCATACCCCTCCAGGGCGCGTGAGAGACGGATTTTCCACTTCGCCACCTCTTCCGCGGGCAGCCCGAGCAGGTGCAGCGTCAGGGTGCGAAACGCCGAGCTTAATACACCGTAGGGTAACGTCGGGGAGAACTGATCCACTTTACCCACTGCCAGCAGCACCTTGCGCTGCTGCAGCGTTTTTAGCGCCGTCGCAATGATCGACGATTTACCGATCCCCGAGGGCCCGCCGATCGTCACCAGCTCCGGAACCATATTCTGCGCCACCCGCTCAAACGCGGCGATCACGTCGTTTGCCTGCGGATGTGCCGCAAAGAGAGAGTCCGCCAGATGGATCGCCGGCGTCCGGTCCTGCTGGCCGGGCGTAAAGGCGACGATTTCGCCCTCCGAGGTTAACGTTGCCTGACAGCGTCGTAGATCGGCAATCAGCCCGTCGACGGTCTGGTAGCGGTTATCGGGATTCTTCTCCAGCAGCTTGAGAATGATGGTTGACAGCATGCCGGGCACATCCGGACGCATCACGTCAGGAGAAAGTGGCTCAGACGCAATGTGGTAGTGCGCCCAGTTGGTCTGCTCGTCCGCGCCCAGCTCAAACGGCAGGCGTCCGGTCAAAAGCTCGTAAAGCACAATGCCGAGGCTGTAGAGATCGCTGCGGCAATCGACAGCCCGCTGTGTGCGGGTAGTGTGCTCCGGCGACATATAGGCGGGCGTTCCGCCAGAGACGGCCAGCCGGGTCTGGGAAAAGGCCCCGGAGATACTGCATGAAAGGCCAAAGCTGCCCAGACGGCAGGTGGCATCGTGATGAACGAAGATATTGCCGGGTTTGATATCGCCATGAATCAGGTTTTGCAGATGCATCTGGCGCAGCGGCGCGCAGATCTGGATCGCCAGCTCGATAAACCGCGCGATCCCGGAGATCGCCCTGCCCGCGCGTCGCGCCAGCAGCTCAAACGAAAACGGCGCATAGACCAGCGCAAAACGCCCCCGGTACTGGGTGGAGGCCACGGCGCGGATGGCCCAGTTGTACTGCAGGTGATCGCGCAACGCGAACTCATTTTTGAGCAGCCGGGTGGCCCGCTCTTCCTCTTCGTCGCTGACCGCGGTGGCAATGATAAAGGAGCCGCCAGAATGGGGATGTCGCGCATTCATCCAGGAGATCCCACCCTCCTGCGCCAGCACGGTAAAAATCACATCCTCTTTCAGGACAAAAACCCGCCCATCATGGAGATTTCCCTGGGCGGGCCAGAATGCAGGCAGCTCGTGTTCGTTCATCCGCGATCCTTATTGTCGGCGGGCCAGCTCCCGCTGAATATGATCCAGCAGAATATCGATGTTAATGGGCTTACGCAAAAATGCAGCGGCGCCCAGGCTAAGGGCGTACCGCTGCATATTTTCATCAGCATGACCGGAGATAAAGAGCACGGGCGGTGGCGGTGCGGCCAGCAGCCGCAGCTTTTCGAACAGCTCCAGGCCACTCATGCCCCGCAGCTTGATATCGGTGATCACCAGGGCCGCATTCGGCAGCGCGAAAGGGTGGCTCAGAAACACCTCTGCCGAATCAAAGGCATGGGTCGCATACCCTTCCGACTCCAGGAGGTTACTCAGCCCGCTGCGGACAGAACGTTCGTCATCAATGATGGCAATGCGCCACGGCAGCGTCATGCGGTCTTTCCTCAAACAAATCATTAAACGTCGCGATTTTCCTTCGCAGGCGCGGGAGGCGCCGTGCCGCTGATTTTCGGCACACATTCGTGACGAAACCAGGCAAGAGTCAGCGGCTCGCGACTCATCAGCCGACGTCCCACCGGGATCAGCTGTTCGCCGACCAGCATACCAAACAGGCCAAGCAGGGCGACAACCGGCGGTGCCGGAGAATGGACATCGAGCAGAGCGTAAATTACCCCAGCCACTACGCCGCACACCAGCGAAATTATCCAGGCCTTCATGACGACTCTCCTGCCGGATGGTGAACCACTACCGGAACACTGGCTACGCTGTCGCGGGCTAACAGATGGCGCGTCGCCTGCTCCCCGGCCAGCATCCCCAGCAGACCAATCAGCGCCAGCGCAGGCGGCGCGGGAGAGCGTACCTTCAGCACGGCATACATCAGGCCGATCAACACGCCTGCCGCAAGGGATATCAACCCTGTACTCATAGAGAACTCCAGAAAGCAGTCAGTGGCAGGCCGGATGAGGGACCAGCCTGCCGCCGGGACTTAGCGGGCCGGAACTGGCGCTAAGGTACGGTGCTCGCTCTTCTGGCGAGACGGCGCTTTGTGCACCATGGTGTAAGCGTAATCGACGCCCATGCCGTACGCACCGGAGTGCTCACGCACGATGTCCATCACCGCGGTGTAGGTCTCTTTACGCGCCCAGTCACGCTGCCACTCCAGCATCACCTGCTGCCAGGTCACCGGGATCACGCCCGCCTGGATCATGCGCTGCATGGCGAAGTCGTGGGCTTCTTTTGAGGTACCACCGGAGGCGTCCGCCACCATATAGATCTCGTAATCGCCTTCCAGCATCGCGCACAGGGCAAAGCTGTTGTTGCACACTTCGGTCCACAGACCGGCAACCACCACCTTCTTCTTGCCGTTGGCTTTCAGCGCGTCACGCACTTTCTGGTCATCCCAGGAGTTCATGGAGGTACGCTCCAGGATGTCCTGGCCCGGGAACACGTCCAGCAGCTCCGGGTAGGTATTACCGGAGAAGCTTTCGGTCTCTACGGTGGTGATGATGGTCGGGATGTTGAACACTTTGGCCGCTTTCGCCAGCGCCACGGTGTTGTTTTTCAGCACCTGGCGGTCAATAGACTGCACGCCAAACGCCATCTGTGGCTGGTGGTCGATGAAAATAATCTGACAGTTCGCAGGGGTTAAAACTTCGAGCTTTGAAGTGGTCATAGCATTTTCCAGTGGTTAAGGGTGAAATCGCCGTGAGTGCCACGACGATAAAGTCACCCTCATCCTGCGGTTTTCCGTCCCTGTGCGTAATTATCTCTTCGTATAGTTAACCTTAGGTATAGTTATACTTTGGTATACCTATCCTATTGTATAACTGGATCTTTGCCGAAACCGGTTCCCATAATCCTGACCATTCCCCTCTCAGTCAGGAGCAGTTATGGTTACCCCTGGAAAAGCCGATCTCATTCTGGTTAATGGCCAGTTTCACACCGTCGATCGCGAGAATCCTGTCGCCGAAGCCGTCGCCGTGCGCGACGGTAAATTCCTGGAAGTGGGTACCGTCGCCGAGGTGATGCAACACCACTGCGACGGCACCAAAGTGGTCGATTTAAAAGGCCACACCGCCATCCCCGGCCTGAACGACTCCCACCTGCACCTCATTCGCGGCGGGCTGAACTACAACCTCGAGTTGCGCTGGGAAGGTGTCCCTTCGCTGGCCGATGCCCTGCGGATGCTGAAAGAGCAGGCCCTGCGCACGCCGTCGCCCCAGTGGGTGCGCGTGGTGGGCGGCTGGACCGAGTTTCAGTTTGCCGAGCGCCGCATGCCAACTCTGGATGAGATCAACGACGCCGCGCCGGATACTCCAGTCTTCATCCTGCACCTGTACGACCGCGCCCTGCTCAACCGCGCGGCGCTGAAGGTGGTGGGCTATACCAAAGACACGCCGAACCCGCCGGGCGGTGAGATCCAGCGCGACGCCAACGGCAACCCGACCGGGATGCTGATTGCCCGTCCTAACGCCATGATCCTCTACGCCACGCTGGCCAAAGGGCCGAAGCTGCCGCTGGAGCAGCAGGTCAACTCCACCCGCCAGTTTATGCGCGAGCTGAACCGTCTGGGGCTGACCAGCGCCATCGACGCGGGCGGCGGCTTCCAGAACTACCCGGAAGATTACGAGGTGATTGCCGAGCTGCACGAGAAAAAGCAGATGACCATCCGCATCGCCTACAACCTCTTTACTCAGCGTCCGGGCCACGAACTGGAAGACTTTGAGAAATGGACCGACATGCTCACGCCGGGCCAGGGCAGCGACTTCTTCCGCCATAACGGCGCGGGCGAGATGCTGGTCTTCTCCGCCGCCGATTTTGAAGATTTCCTCGAGCCGCGCCCGGACCTCGCGCCGGGCATGGAGGATGAGCTGGAGCGCGTGGTGCGCCATCTGGTAGAGCACCGCTGGCCGTTCCGCCTGCACGCCACCTACAACGAATCCATCAGCCGCATGCTGGATGTGTTCGAAAAAGTAAACGGCGACATTCCGTTCAACGGTCTGCACTGGTTCTTCGACCATGCGGAAACCGTCACCCAGGCCAACATCGACCGCATCAAAGCGCTCGGCGGCGGCATTGCCGTGCAGCACCGCATGGCCTTCCAGGGCGAATACTTTGCCGAGCGTTACGGCATTGAAGCCACCCGCCATACGCCACCGGTGGCAAAAATGCTCGAGACCGGCGTACCGGTGGGCTTAGGCACCGATGCCACCCGCGTGGCGAGTTACAACCCGTGGACCGCCCTCTACTGGCTGGTCTCCGGGCGCACCGTCGGCGGGATGCAGATGTACGATCACAGCGCCCGTCTGGATCGCGACACCGCCCTGATGCTCTGGACCCAGGGCAGCGCGTGGTTCTCCAGCGAGCAAAATCAGAAAGGGCAGATCAAAGTCGGCCAGCTCGCCGACCTGGCAGTACTGAGCAAAGACTACTTCCGCGTGCCGGAAGAGGAGATCAAGGGCATCGAATCCGTCCTGACGGTGGTCAACGGCGATATCGTTTACGCCGCAGGTACCTTTGGCCCGCTGGCCCCGCCAGCCATTCCGGTTCTGCCCGAGTGGTCACCGGTGGTAAAAGTCCCAGGCCACTACCGCAGCGCACCGCCACAGGCCACCCGCGTGGGTATGAACGCCGTCCACCACTGCAGCGGCCCGTGCGGGGTTCACAGCCACCAGCATGACTTTGCGCGCACGTCAGAGATGCCGGTGTCCGACGATAACGCTTTCTGGGGGGCGCTGGGCTGCAGCTGCTTTGCATTCTGATGAAAAATACCATTGCTCCGCCCCGGATCGACCTGGGGCTGTTCTTCCTGCGCCTGACCGGCAGCCTGCTGTTGTTGTACGTGCATGGCCTGCCGAAGGTGTTGCACTTCAGTGAAGAGCTGACGCGCATCGAAGATCCGTTTGGCCTGGGGCCGTATATGAGCCTGATCCCGGCGATCGTCGCGGAGGTGATCTGCCCGCTGTTTATCATGGTCGGCGTTTACACCCGCCTGGCCTGCCTGCCAATCATCGCCGTGCTGCTGGTGGCGATGCTGGCGGTGCACCCGGACTGGTCGATTGCCGAAGGGCAGTTTGGCTGGCTGCTGCTGATCATCTTCACCACTCTTGCCCTGACCGGGCCGGGCCAGTGGCGGCTGCAGCGTAACGCCACGGAGAGGTTCGCATGACTCAGGTTAACGACGTTCGCGACGCACACGTTGAGCCGACATCCGCGCAGACGGTCTCGCCCTGGCAGCCGCTGAGCCAGCCGGTGTTCCGCATGCTGTGGATCGCCACGGTGGTCTCTAACGTCGGCTCATGGATGAGCGACGTCGGCATCAACTGGAGCATGCTAAGCCTGAGCGCCGATCCGCTGGATATCGCGCTGGTACAGGCGGCCAGCAGCCTGCCGATGTTCCTCTTCGCCCTGCCCTCAGGGGTGATGGCGGACATCGTCGACCGACGTAAATACCTGCTCTTCTCCCAGCTGTGGGTATTTATCGCCGCCGCCGGGCTGGCGGTGCTCTCCTTCACCGGCCACGTCACGCCTGCGGTTCTGCTGGTAACAACGTTTCTGCTGAGCGTGGGCGCGGCGATGAGCTCGCCGCCGTTCCAGGCGGTGGTGCCCGACCTGGTGAGCAAGCCAGAGCTGGGGGCCGCCGTGGCGCTCAACTCGCTTGGGGTGAACATCAGCCGGGCCATCGGCCCCGCGCTGGGCGGTTTTCTGCTGTCGCTGGCCGGGCCGTGGATGGTGTTTGCCCTGAACGCGCTCTCCGTGGTCGGCGTGGCGTGGGTGCTGTGGCGCTGGCGTCCCGCACCGACAGTGCAGCGTCTGCCGCCGGAGCACTTCTTCTCGGCGGTGCGCTCTGGCATCCGTTACGTGCACGCCGCGCCGGTGCTGCGCAACGTGCTGGTGCGCACGGTGGCCTTCTTCGTTTTCGGCAGCGCGGGCTGGGCCCTGCTGCCGCTGGTGGCGCGCCGCGAGCTGGGCTTAGGCCCGGCGGGCTACGGCGTGATGCTGGCGTGCATTGGCCTGGGGGCGATTGCCGGGGCGATCCTGTTGCCACGTCTGCGCCAGCGGCTGAATGCCGATCGGCTGATGGTGGCTGCCAGCCTGACGTTTGCTCTTACCATGCTGGCGCTGGCGTTCGTACGCCACTTCTGGCTGCTGAACCTGTTTGAGTTTTTCACCGGCTTCGCGTGGATTGCGGTGCTCTCCACCCTCAACCTCGGCGCGCAGCGCAGTGCCGCACGCTGGGTGAAGGCCCGCGCGCTGGCGGTTTATCTGACGGTGTTCTTCGGCTCGATGACCGCAGGCAGCGCCCTCTGGGGACAGATCGCGTCGCAGTTTGGTACCCCGACCTCGCTGGTGGTCGCCACGCTGGGGATGGTGCTGGCGAGCACCACGGTGTTCCGCTGGAAGCTGGAGAAAGATCCTGATTTAAATCTCGACCTCAGCGGCCAGCCGCTGGACGGCGTGGAGATCGACCTGCCGAACGAGCGCGGCCCGGTGCTGGTGTCGCACGAGTACATCGTCGAGCCGCACAACGCGAAAGCGTTTTTGCAGGCGGTGCACGAGCTGCGCCGGGTACGTCGTCGCGCCGGGGCGATGAGCTGGGCGGTATACGAAGATATTGAGCGCCCCGGTCTGTTTATCGAGACCTTCCTGATGGGCTCGTGGATTGAGCATCTGCGCCAGCAGGAGCGCCACACCATGAATGACCTCCTGCTGCAGAGCCGCGTTCTGGCTTTTCATCAGGGCACAACATCACCGGCTATTCGTTATCTGGTCGCGCCGGTTTAAACATAACAATCACCTGTAGAGGAAGACACTATGGCAACGTTTAAGGCAAAAGACGGCACGCAGATTTACTATAAAGACTGCGGCGCGGGTAAACCGGTTCTGTTCAGCCACGGCTGGCCGCTGGATGGCGACATGTGGGACAGCCAGCTGAACTACCTGGCCGAGCGCGGCTTCCGTGCCATCGCCTTTGACCGTCGCGGCTTTGGCCGCTCTGATCAGCCGTGGAACGGCTACGACTACGACACCTTTGCGTCCGACATCAACGACCTGATTACCACCCTGGACCTTCAGGACGTCACGCTGGTGGGCTTCTCCATGGGCGGCGGCGACGTGACCCGTTACATCAACAACTACGGCAGCGCACGCGTCGCCGGTCTGGCGCTGCTGGGCGCGGTCACGCCAATCTTCGGCAAATCGGATACCTTCCCGCAGGGTGTGGATCAGAGCGTATTCGACGGCATTCGCGACGGACTGCGTAAAGATCGCGCCCAGTTCATCAGCGACTTCGCCACCCCGTTCTACGGCATCAATGCCGGGCAGACCGTCTCTGCCGGTGCCCTGACCCAGACGCTGAACATCGCCCTGTTGGCATCCCTGAAGGGCACCATCGACTGCGTGACCGCGTTCGGCGAAACCGACTTCCGCCCGGATATGGCGAAAATCGACGTGCCGACGCTGGTGATCCACGGCAGCAACGACCAGATCGTGCCGTTTGAAAGCACCGGCAAGCTGGCGGCAGAGATGATCAAAAACGCCACGCTGAAGGTGTACGACAACGCGCCGCACGGCTTCGCGCTGACCCACCAGGACCAGCTCAACGAAGATCTGCTGGCGTTTGTGAAGTCGTTGTAATTTTTTCCAGGCCGGGTAAGGCGCAGCCGCCACCCGGCGCTTTCGCAGACGCGTTCCGCTCCGCCAGCAGCCGACAAATCTCCGCGTGCTTCTCCTCGGTAAAGGTAAAGCGCGACATAAAGCCCATTCGGATCAGCGAGCCGATAGCCGGTAACAAACAGATCCCGAAGAACAGCCCCGACAGCACGCCTTCGCTCTGAAGTTGCGCCTGCGGCACGTAACCGATCATCGTCAGAAACACGCCGATGAGCCCACCGCCCACTGCCACCGACATCTTGCCGGTAAAGGTCTGCCCGGAGAAGGTGATCGCCGCGCAGCGCTTGTGGGTGTGGTACTCCGCGTACTCGATGGTGTCGGCAATCATCGACGAGGTGAGGATGTTGGTCATCATCACGAACAGCGTGCTCAGGCCGAGCAGAATAAACAGCATCGTCACCTGCTGATAGCCGATGAACCACATCACCACGCGCACCGCCACGTCCAGCCCGCAGAGGATCATAAACAGCTTCCGCTTCTGCATCCGGCGCGTCAGCATCGGGGCGACCAGGCACAGCACCGCCGCCACAATCCCCATCACGCCAATCGCCATCTGCAGGCTGCCGTCGCCCAGATTATTGATAAAGAAGTAGATATACAGACCGCCCGCCACATTGTGAAACACGCAGAAAAAGAACGACAGCAGGACGATAAACAGCGGTTTGTTCTGGCGCAGGTTATGGAATGTGTCGCGGATGGTCACCTTTTCCGGGCTCGGCGGCACGCGCTCTTTGATCTGCATAAAGCCGTTAAGCATCAGCGGCAGTCCCACCAGCATCATCACCAGCGCCGCCATAAAGTAGCCTTTATCATTGCTGTACTGGGCGAAGAACGCCGCCAGCTTCGGGAAGAAGATGTTGGCGCAGGCAATGCCCGCGTTCACCCCGAGCATCGCCGCCGTGACCGCGCGGGTGCGCTGGGCGGAGTCGTTAGTCATCACCGACGACATCGACCAGAACGGGATATCGGAGATGGCGTACAGCGTCCCCCACAGGATATACGTCACCCCGGCGTAGAGGATTTTGGTGGTCATGTCCGCTTCGATTTTATAGAACGACAGCAGCGTGACGCCGGTGATCAGCAGCGGGGCGATCAGCAAAAAGTGGCGAAACTTGCCGAACCGGCTGTTAATGGTGTCCATAATGCTGGCAAACAGCGGATCGTGAACCGCGTCCCACGCGCGGGCAATCAGGAAGATGGTACTGGCCGCCAGCGCCGAGATCCCCAGCACGTCGGTGTAAAAATAGTTAATAAACGAACCCACTAAACCAAAGCTAAAACACTGACCTAAACCATAGCCAAAATAAGACCACAACTCGCGAGACGGTATTTTCATTGTCATTGCCATTGTTATATGCCTGCCTGGTTGCCCGGCGGTCGGCCGCCGGGTCGATATTATTAGCCCTGGACTTTCGGGGCGATCTTGCGCAGCTGCTGCATTAATGCGATTTCACGGCGTGAGAACGGAATGCCGTTCTCCTCGAACACGTCGTGGAACCAGAGGCGGCAGTAGTCCGTGGACTCCTTCATCACCACCGGCCACGGCAGCCACGTCTGGGTTTTGCCGCGCACCAGCCCCCATTGATACGGTGCGACCTTCGCCGCGTACATCAGCGGGAGCTGCTCTTCAATGGTGCTACCCACGTGGCGCGCCAGCCATTCGGTGCAGAACAGCGGCCGACCAAGCTTTTGCAGTTGCTGAATAATCGCCGTCATACGGCCGGTGTGGGTGTAGGCGTGGAAGCTCACCACGTCCGAGAGTGCCAGTGCGGTCTGGTCCAGCGGATGCTGGAAGAACGTCTCGCCCTCCTCTTCCGGCGGCAGACGCCACGCGCAGACGGTGAGCGGCTGGGTCGGGTCTTCTTCACGCACCCACTTGAACGCCAGCTTCATCAACTCGTGCGCGCAGGTCTCCAGCTTCGCGTCGTACTGCACCTCCTGCGTGCCGGTCGCGAAAATGCCGCGGTTGCCCGGCTCGTTATAGAGATCCCACAGCAGCACGCGCTTATCGTCGCGGAACTGGCGAACAACGTCGCGGATATAGCGCTCAATGTTTGCCCAGCAGTCAGGATCGCACACCTTGTCGCGCCCCGGGCTCGCCGCCGCCTGGCTGTTGTGCTTGCCTGGTACCGGCGGCTTTTGCGGGCCGAGGTACGGCTCGTCGCCGGAGAAACCGCAGTCATCCATCAGGGTCAGCATGGTGCTGAAGCCGCGACCGTCGGCAATCGTCAAAAAGCGGTCGATGCGCGCCATCAGCCCGTCGCGGTCGTGCTCCCAGACGATAAACGGCAGATTAATGCGCAGGGTGTTATAACCCGCCTCCGCCGCCCAGCCCAGCTCGCGCTCGATGGTGGCGGCATCGAAGGTCTCTTCCTGCCAGATATCGGTCCAGTTCACCGCCGTCGACGGCAGGTAGTTAAACCCGCACAGCCAGCCTTTTTGCTGATACCACGCCTGTGCCTGCTCCCTGCTCCACTGCTCTTTCATTACGCATCCTCTTACTGATAATATTTAGCTAATAAATATTAGCTGCAGGATAAATGCGCAAATCACGGCGTTTAGAAAAGCGACGGCCCTCACAAAGTTCACGCTTCGATGAACGAGAAACGTGATCGACGGCGCTAAAGCGTGCGGTTAGGGTATGATGCGAAATCGCGAAAGGGAGAGGACGGATGAAGCGAAAAACGAAAGTGACGATGAACGATATTGCGCGGGCGGCAGGGGTATCGCAGGCGACGGTATCGCTGGTGCTTAACCAGTCCCGCAACATCAAGCTCAGCGACGACACCCGCCAGCGGGTGATTAACGTGGCCACTGAGCTCGGCTACGACCGCCTCCCCGCCGTTCACGCCCCGCGCAACCAGGAAGAGATAGCCCTGCTGGTGAGCTCCATGCAGAGCTTCGACCCGTTTATCGACGCCATCAGCCAGGCGCGGGAAGCCGCGTGGCGCAACGAGACCCTGCTCACCGTCTACGACTACGGCGACGACATCGAGCTGGCGCTGAACATCATCCGCCAGCTGGAGAAGCGCAACTGCATCGGGATTATTCTCGCCTCTCCGGTCACCACGCTGGTGGACATGACGGCGTTCCAGGACTGCACCCGCATCCCGCTGGTGCTGCTTAACCAGCGCGACCCCGGCTCGCCGCTGCTGCCGTCGTTTATCCCGGACGACTACGCCAACGCCTTCCAGGTGACCAAACACCTTATCGCCTGCGGGGCCACGCGCATCGCCCACATCACCGGCGAGAGCTGGATGGAGGCCTCGCGCCAGCGTCTGGCGGGCTACCAGGCCGCGCTGCAGCAGGCCGGACTCGCGTGCGACGACGACCTGGTGCGCCAGACCAACTGGCAGTTCAGCGAGTCCTTTACCGCCACCACCTCCCTGCTGGAACTGGCCGAGCGCCCGGACGCCATCTTCTGCGCCAGCGACTGGCTGGCGATTGGCTGCTATCAGGCGCTGGCGGTGAACGGCGTGCGCATCCCGCAGGACATGCTGCTGGCGGGCTACGACGACCAGAAGATCTCCGAGCAGCTCACCCCACCGCTAACCAGTATCCAGCTGCCCTACAGCGAGCTGGGACGGCTGGCGGTGGAGTACCTGTGCAATCAGGAAGATGCCGCCACGCACGTGACGCTGGCGGGCAGGCTGAAGGTGCGCGCCTCAAGCCTCGTCTGAGGTAAACACCATGCCCGCATAGGGCTTCTCGCGACACGCCGCCAGCCGCGCGGCGAGGCTGCCCACGTGCAGCTCCAGCTTGTGCCCGTCCGGGTCGAGAAAATAGAACGATGCTCCCTCGCTTTTGTTCTGCTTCCAGACGGTAACGCCCGCCTGCTCCAGCCTTTGCGAGAACGGTTCAAAATCCGCCTCCGACACGGTAAACGCGTAGTGGGTATAGTCGCTCTCCTGCGGCGGCACATACTGGCGCGCCTCGTCGTACGACAGGCAAACCCACAGATCGCCGCAGGTGAGATAAGCCCCGGTATTCCAGCGGGCATGCAGCGCAAGCCCCAGCAGCTCGTGCCAGAAAGTGACGCTTTTTTGCAGGTCGCTGACCGCGAGGGTCAGATGGTTGAGTGATTGCAGCATGACGTGCCCTTTTGTTTTTCACGCCGGACGTGGTACGGTAAAGAGATGAACATAAACCACGCCGTGCTCACCGTAAACCGCTGGTGGCTGCCTTCTTAAAGGCGGCACGGAGTAGTTTTCCCCATTTTCAGATAGCCGCCGAAAGGCGGCTTTCACATTTCTAAGACCCCTTTCGGCAATTGCACATTAAGGAGTCTTTATGAACCCGCAAACCATCCTCACCGGCGACCGCCCAACCGGCCCGCTGCACCTCGGCCACTTCGTCGGATCGCTGCGCCAGCGCGTGGCTCTGCAGCAGACGCACAACCAGTTTGTGCTGATTGCCGACCTGCAGGGGCTGACCGACAACGGCAGTAACCCGCAGAAGATCCGCGACAACATCCCTGAAGTGCTGGCCGACTACCTCGCCGCCGGTATCGACCCGAACCTGACTACCATCTGCCTGCAGTCCGCCCTGCCCGCCCTCGCCGAGCTGACGATGCTGTATATGAACATCGTCACCGTCGCCCGCGTGGAGCGTAACCCGACGGTGAAAAACGAGATTGCGCAGAAGGGTTTCGCCCGCTCGCTGCCGGTCGGGTTTATGGCCTACCCCATCAGCCAGGCGGCGGACATCACCGCGTTTAAGGCCGAGTGCGTCCCCGTCGGCGACGACCAGCTGCCGATGATTGAGCAGACCAACGAGATTGTGCACAAGATGAACAGCCTGCTGCCCGCCCCGGTGCTGCGCCACTGCAAGGCGATGCTGAGCGACACCAGCCGCCTGCCCGGCATCGACGGCAGCGCCAAGATGTCGAAATCGCTGGGCAACACGCTGCACCTTTCTGCCAGCGAAGAGACCATCCATCGCGCGGTAAGCGCCATGTACACCGACGCGAACCACCTGAAGGTGAGCGACCCGGGGCAGATTGAGGGGAACGTGGTGTTTACGTACCTCGACGCGTTTCATCCGGACAAGGGCAAGGTGGCGGCGATGAAGGCGCACTATCAGGCAGGCGGGCTGGGCGACCGGGTGTGTAAGAACGAGCTGGAGGCGTGTTTGCAGGAGCTGATTGCGCCGATGCGGGAGCGGAGGGCGATGTATATGCGTGACAAGGGGGAGCTGATGGCGATGCTGAAGCGCGGGACGGAACGGGCGCAAGGGGTGACCCAGGCGACGTTGAGGGAGGTGAAGGTGGGGCTGGGGGTGCCGGTGTTTAGTTAAAGTAGGTTTAGCGGTGGAGTGCGTGGAATTGGCATGAAGCCGCTAACTTGATCATTACGGAAATCAGCGAGGCGCAATAAATTCTGAAATGCATTATTAGCCATCGTTGTTTGTCATTCTGTTGAGAGCGCTATATTCATAGACTCTTTATTTTTCAACCGTCTCGGCAAAAGCTATGAGCAAGTTTATTATTTACATGCTGAATATATTATTTTGTGGTTATGTACTGGCTACATGCCTCATTTCTTTGGTTAGTTTTGATAACTGGGAGGACCGTACAATCGCAATAACAATCATATTAGGAAGTGCACAACTTATTGCGACATTACTTAATCGGGTGCTGCCTCATAAGTTACATATTTTAGGGGGGATAGCTGAACTGATAGAAGGTCCGCTATTAGTGATTGGCGCAATTGTGTGTCTGGATGTGTTTGAACCCTGGCCGATAAAGATTATTGGGATGTTTACGTGGATTGTTTTGATTTTCTTTGTACCTTCAATAATAAGTCCCAGGCGTTAATTCGGTCTCTTTATAAATGTCTGCGCCATTTCTTCCCCCATGGAATCCAACATAATGAATCCCACTCTTTCGCAGGTCATAGAAGTTGTACGTCAGTCCTCAGGACATCATCGCAAGCGCATTAATGAGAACACCCTAATCGAAGCCGACCTCGATATATGCGGCATGGATGGCGATGCCCTGATTGAAGACTGCGAGGAAGCGTTTGGTGTTACGCTTGTCACTGAAGAAGATGGTTATGAGAAAACTTTTTCTCTCGCTGAAAACGAGTTTCTTTTTAGCACCGAGGGCATAGATTACTTTGGTATCTGCCGTTTAATTCGCAGGTTGCGAGGCATTCCCGAACCTGTGATACGCGATTTAACCGTTGGCGAACTCCATGCTGTACTGGTTAAGGCTGTTAGAGAACAAACACATCATGATTGAGTGACTTTTAGCATAGCACGGGCATGTTCTTACATGCCCGTGCAGGTTAGTCTTAAGTTTAAACAGCCTGCCCACTTCCGCGCTTAATCACCGGAACATCACCTGTATCATTTAGCGCTCCCGGAAACGTCTTCAACCACTGCGCGACTTTCTGTTTATTTATATTCACCACGCTCATCCCTTCCAGGCATCCCCATAATTCTCTTGTATGCTGCGGCGTAATAACGATGCAGTCTTTCATGGCGCGGATTTTCACCGGCATTCCGTTGATAAAGCCTGCACGGGTTAACCATTCGCCGCCCAGGAGAAGATATTTCATGTCTATGAGAGCATACAGTTCGCAGCAGGCTGCACTGTCCTGCGGCGTTTCTGCGCGGGGATGGACGGGCGCCGCGTTGGGCTGGTTGCCGTGAAGACGGCGGGCGCTGTTTTTGCGTACCAGCTCGCGGTTTTCATTCACGCCGGTGAAAGCGTCTGATTCTGTTTTGCAAACAGTAAACTCTGGCTTAAAATTCGTCGCAGCCATTTTCAACTCCTCGATAGTTGGTTGTGGTTAGCGGTATGGGGGTGTTGCAGCACCTTCATATCGCGAATTCCTCGTTAAATTCTCTTTGATACTTCCTTTGCCGTTCGGCTTAATTTCTGGTGCTCATTATACAGGGCTGAATATAAATACAGCGGTTTGGTGTGGGGTAAATTTGGAATTTGCGAGGGGGATTCAGGAAAAAGGTTGGGTCAGGGAAATTACGCAGCGAGGGCTATCAGAATATAAGGTGAGCGCACGCATGAACCTCAGAGCAACCATTCGCCGATCTGCGGGCTGGCAATGAGTCGTTTTATTATCAAGTTCGGTGACCGACTGAGCGATCACCTTTAATACGATGGCAGTTACACAGAATTACGGACAGGCTTCCTTGAGAGGATAAGCGTTAATAAAGAGGAGGCACTCAATGCCTCCTTTCGATTTGTTACGCTCTTACGTTCCAATCGTCCGTATACTGGACATTACCATCAACATAACGCCAGGTGATTTTGTCATACATCAGGGAAACAGATTCCATGTGGTTGATCTGCGAGTTTCCTGCCATTTTAGCGTTTGGCATCCCTGGGTTAATGCCCGTCACTTTCACGCCCTCAATGGTCATGACGAAGTAGCACTCTTCTTGTCCTGCATGGTTAATGCGATACCAGCGAATTTCCGCACTTTTCAACGTTTGACCGGTGGCAACGGCTTTGTATAGATACGGGCTGGAGCTATCAAACTCCTTTTCAATCATCATCGGAGAATGTGAACGCTTACCAGTAATCTTCCCGTTGGCACTGTCTACTGGAATGTTCAGACCATGACTAAAGCCAACAATCTCTATACTCCCCTCACGATCCTGAACGTCTACAGCTCCTTTAATATCTGCGCCGCCATCGTCCTTAAGCCACATGTAAGCCGGAATAGGCATTTTACAAACTCCTTTTAGTTGTGATTTTCTTCGTGATGAACCAGTAGCAAACAATCGTTAAGAGCAACTGAAAGCCCACAATCGCCGCCATTGTGAAATTTGAATACGTTTGATCTGGGAATAAAGACTGATAAGGCAGCAAGCGAAACAACGCCCAAAACAGGAAGGTAAACCCGAAGATTTTAGCTAACCGTCGCAATGTGGAACTGAACCACTCTCTGGGGATGCCTGCTGGACTAACTTTTTGTGTCGCGCCACTGTACGCCGTGGTAATGGCGCTCATGACAGGTACGCTGATTAATGTATTAATTAAGATGCTAAAATAGTCGTCTAACGATTCCCAAACTTCTAAATCAGGTTCACCCAAAATGAAGCGGGTAAACTTGTCGGCGCTCTGGAAATCAAAAAGCCCCGTAATAGAATTAACTAATCCATCATACGGAACCATTTCAGCAACGATCAGCACAACAACAGCGAACAGCACTATCTTGATGAATAAACTAAGGGCATGTTTTGCCATTGGAGATCACCTCAATCGTGCCGTATGCCTGTAGCTTCCTCATGCAAGGAACATCTATTCTCTGGCTTCTCAACAGAGCATTACGCAACATGGCAAAATCAGAATCATGTGGGAGAGTGATACAACCTTCTGATAGTACGCCTGGATGCAAACGGAAATTGCCACGCTGAACGCTCTCAATCCATGTGTAATCGTCGATCCCCCAATCATCACGCCATAATGCGAACCATTCAGAATGTTTGAATGTTGCACCATTGGCGAAGTGATTATAAATGTCTCTTCCCACTGTGTTTAGCTGTGACTTGAGTCCACCTTGAGGGCGGTCAACAATCCAGTATTTACCCGCTGGTACAGGCCCCTCTTTGGGGATCATTCCACATGCCCCACGGTTACGGTAGGCACCATTACCAGAGAATGCTAAAAACGTGCCTATACCAGGAAACGATAACGGGGAGTAGTACGCATCATTAATTACGAACTTTCCATGTAGAGCCATAGATAACCCTTTTATCTATAATGATTTGTTGGCTTATCGTACTCCTACGCAATCGGACATAAGAAGGTTTTCTTCCGAGAGACCTCTGATTTTCAGACAATAGCCCGTTGGTGGTAAGACAACCTGTAAGGCCGTTAGGCGGTAACATCAGAGGTGTGTCAGGAAGCGAAGTTTATCAAGTTGACCATATACCCTCAGGGGCGAGACCGAACCGTTGGCAGAGTGACCTGCTCCCTGATGTTAGTAATGTCTTCATAAGCCACATGAGGACACCCCCATGAAAAGGCGTTTTTCCGACTGGCGTAATTACTGCTGCCTATTATATAGAGCTGAATATAAATACAGCGGTTTTGCGATGGGTAAATTGGGGAAATACGAGGGGGACTCAGGAAATAGGGGTTGGTGTGATACTGGAAATCGCAGGTTTGAAAATCATTTCTATTTGCCTCATCCAGAAATCTATTCTTTCGCTAAATTACCTTTAACGACAAATCCGTCGCATCCAGCCCTTTTTCTCAGATCCCACAAAAATTCATCAAACCTATAGATTAACGATTTACATCACCCTGGTTTTGTTATGTGATCCTGTTACAGGCTTTAGTAACGCCCTGCCCAGCCAACCGTAACAGGACTTCATCGATGGAATTTTATCAGGCCGATCCGACGCTTGAGAACTACTGGCGTGGTGTGATCCTCTTTGGAAGGAACGTCGCATCTTACAAGTTCGCGCTGGCGTCAGCGTTGTATGAAGTGGATAAGACGGGCAGCGATTTGATTACGCTCGACCAGCTTGCCGTGCCGTTTAGCCGCTATCTTTGCGAGCACCTGAAACATGCGCCAAAACAGATCACCTCCAGTAGCAGTCAATTTCTGGAAACCTGTCTGAAGTACAACAGAGGTGAAATCACCCACGCCCAGCTCATTGAAGCGACGGTGCGCCTTGGCTTTAACAACGTAATCGATGCCTTTCATTATGTGAACCAGGGTGAGATCGATAAACGTTTTTTTCTTGATGAGCGCAAAACCCACAACGGGATCCGCCTGACGGATAACTTCTATTTACTGGGCGAACGCCTGCAGTATAAAAACCTCGCCTTTGAAACCAATGCTCGCTGGAACCTGGTGGAACAGGCCTGGTCGATGGGGATTTCGCGTAACCTTGTGGGCGTGGAGTTCGACGAAGATAATCAGCTGCTGTTCACGAGGGTGAATGCGCGTCGCGTAGACATCACCAGCTGTCGCAACAGCCTGAATGGTTACCAGAAAGGACGGTGTTTTTACTGCTTTAAACCCATCAGTCTGGTACCGGGAGATGCAGAACTGGCGGACGTCGACCACTTTATTCCCTGGGCTGCCCGCCATGAAGTGAGCAATATTAACGGCGTATGGAACTTAGTGCTGGCCTGTCGATGTTGTAACCGTGGCGTTGAAGGCAAATCTGCACGCATTCCCGAGCTCAGGCTCCTGCAGCGGTTACACACCCGCAATGAGTATTTTATTCAGAGCAAACTGCCGTTACATGAGACGATTGTTCTACAGACAGGGCAACGTCCTGAAGCACGGAGAAGCTTTCTTCAGCGTAACTGGCAGGCCGCGCTGGACAAACTTATCCATACCTGGAAACCCAACGCGGAAGGCGAGGCAACGTTTTAATGACACTTCACTACTATCAGAACCACGCGCAGGATTTCTTCGATGGCACGGTCAATGTCGATATGACTCCTCTTTACGAGGCCTTTACCCAACATCTGCCTCACGGTGCCCGGGTTCTGGATGCGGGCTGTGGTTCAGGCCGGGACGCAAAAGCCTTTCATGAGATGGGTTATCTGGTGGATGCTTTTGATGCCTCTTCCGCGATGGTGGAACTGGCAAGGCAATATACCGGGTTACCCGTGCAGTTGATGACGTTTTCAGAGATCGACGGTAAAGCGCAGTACGATGGGATCTGGTGTTGTGCCTCTTTGTTGCATGTCCCCTCTTCTGAGCTGCCTGCGGTGATGCAGAAGCTTGCGGATTCGCTTAAGCCTGGCGGCGTCTGGTACGTGTCCTTTAAGTATGGCAACGGTGAGCGTGTGCAGGGTGAAAGACGGTTTACGGATCTGGATGAAGAGGGGTTGCAGGAGTTGCTGAAGGCGGTTCCGGGGATGGAAATAGCTTCGCTGTGGGCGACTCAGGATAACCGCCCGGACAGGGATGAGACGTGGCTGAATGGGATACTACGAAAAAACGCCGCTTGATCATCGGGCGGTGCTAATCGACACGGAGTAAGTTAACTCAGTCACTCATCACTTTGGTCAGCTCAACTTCACCCGTAGCGGTATTGAAGTACAAATAGAAAAGATCCCCGTTTACCTGATCGGGTTTTGACCAGATCTCCTTATCCCCCAGGCGACGCTTTTCCTTTGTGTATCCCAGCGTTTCGAGATACGTGCGCAACGGTGCTACACCAGTGGCCCCTTTAAAGAAGATGCTATTTGAAGGGGCATAACCATCGCCGGGATGCGCCTCGAAATAATAGTCGTCCGTTACACGCGGAGCGTTTTCAATATCCTTGTCAGTCAGCGTATGGTAGTGGAAAAAGTCATTTTCGGTGTAAACCGTCGTTTCATCCGAACCCGGTGCCACGAGCCAGACAAACAGCCATCCGAGGATAAAGACGGTGACAACAGAGAGTGCACACCACTTCAGGATTTTTAAAAAGATAGTCATAGCTTAGCTCCCATGAATAAGAGCGATGTCCCATCGTTTGTAATGACCTTCACCACCCCGGATGCGAAATCGTCCCACGGCCGAAGACACGTCATAAAATGCGGAAGATTGACCGTATACGGCTGGTGCCGCACACACTGATCCTCAGGATCAGGAAAGAGAATCGGGCGAAAGCCATGGTTTTTATGGGAACCGATAGCGCCGTAGTAATCCCAGCGGCGAACGGCTGATTCATAGCTCACGGGTTTGAGACGGTAGCCGTACCGGCCAGGAATAATTGCCCGATAGAACCCGAACAGGTCGGAGACCAAATCCTCACCGCTAAAGCCGCTGTCCGTATACCACGAGAATGATCGCAGGCTTTGCAGACCTTCGAATCTGGATGCGGTGTTCATCATCATCGCCAGCATGATTCTGTTAATGTCTTCGGTACTCCGGCCACGCTTAATTTCCCAGTGAGAGAACTTCCCGATGCCGAGCCGCGATTTGAATTTTAAGACGCCCATATCTTGCCGATACATGACGGAATAAGATGGCTTACTGCTACGCTCTCCCTCGACGAATTGACGTTTGAGCGCCGCCACGTCATTGCCACGGGCATGTCCCATATCAAGCCAGCCCGACGCCTCGGTGTAGACGAGCCCTCTGTGGAGAATGCCAAACTGTGCCCCATCCTTTATCTCGCTTCTTGTGCTCATACTTACATCTCCATATGTAGTCTAACTGGCTATGTTATAGACGATTTTTCAGGCAGTCCAGATACCAAGTCGCAGAAGGGTTTGACGGAAAATAATATGTGCTGGTGAGCAAAAATAAAAAAACTGGTCGACTCCCTTGCCCAGCGATTGCGCTAGATTCGTGGACTGATATGCAACTCATAGCTCGAGAAGATGATCGATTTTGTCTCGTAATATAGATGTCGAATTGGGTAAAAAAGGAATCCCACCAATTTCTACCTGATCCAAACTCTTGTGAAAACGATGCCCTTTGTAATCGTCTTCATCAGGGTGGGGGAATAAGACTGCAGCGCCAATCACTACGCCTCGCCGGTATTGCAACGTCGTGGGATGGGGGATGGCTATGGCATCTCGGTAGCGGTGCATCGTATTGATGTCCTCTTCCATTGGACCGGGTTTGCCGTATTTCTTTAGATAGTCCTTATCAAATTTGATTCGATATTTTGCATCGAAGATATAGAAGCGTTCTTGGCTTGCAAACTGGATGACGTTGTCAGGCTTCTGGGAAGTAGTAGGTAGATTGTTAAACATCCGATTATAAATTACGAATAATTCCTTACCAGTTAGCTTGTGCTTGAACCGAATAGTGGAGGCTTTGCCCTTTTCTAACGTCACAACAGTCCGCATTCTCCTGATCTGTACTATCGATTGCTCCTCGAGATCAAAATGCTCTTTGAGCAAGCTAATTATCTTCAGGAAGCACCAATATTCGTAAAGAAGGGCAGTGTCTTTAACACCAATAGGAACTAGGTCACCGGAGAATGACAAACCTCCATTGAGGAGCCTGCAAAGCATATCAAAGCGTGCATATTGTGAATGTTTTTGGAATACCATCGAATTAGGTTTTTCCAGTGTTGCATCAGCAACTTTACCTAAAAACGGCAAGTGCAATAAGAACCCAACCTGACTTTCCATTGCCTTTAGCTCACAACGAATCGAATCGAAGAAATGACTATCTGAGTCTCTTTCTGCATCTTCATCTCCAGATTCGTATGTACGAATGAGTGTCCGAATTTTTCGATGGGTCTCACATAATAATGCTTTGAAATACCGGTTTTCAGGGGTATCGAAAGTTGTTTCCGATACAACCTCTTGAATACGTCTTGGGAGGCAAAATCCTGTACCTAGATGCAGTGGGCCAGTATTTGGTCTACGTGTTACTCGTGCGAGGGTTTGTCGGGTGATTCGGCGTGCTCGCCCTGTTTCAGTTGTTACATTTTTTTTCACTAAGCTCAAATGAGGATTCTTGGCAATGCCTTGAGCGAGCTTTACAAATTCTTTGAAATAACTGCGAATAAGTGAGAACCACTCTACTAAGGTTGTATTTCTATCGCGTACTGGGGCGGCTAGCCCGTAGGTTTTGGAGTTAGCTGCCATGGCTAGATTACGAAGTATTCCACTAATCTCTGTGCGCATCGCCAAATAATCCGTTCGATAGTCAACTTTGCGCGAGAAAACTTCAAGACGAATTCCTGCCTTACCTGCTAACCCACGGATAACGATGTCGGCAAAACCAACGTTATTGCCAAAGTTGAGGAAGTGATGTTCAGCATTAGGGCCAATACGCCGGGGGTCAGCTTTAGCGGGCAGCGTAATGGTCACGGAGGTATCATCTTTCTCAAAGTAGATGTCATAACCCACAGATTCGTAAAAAAGGGGCTCCATCACTTCGCCAGATCTAATAGGCTTGAGGCTACCACTTTCAGTATCAATTCGTGCCATCTCAATGACCCCTTGAGCCTCTATAAGCGAACTTGGAGTGTTCTTTAAAAACGGAGGCAATTCGGGAAGTTTCCCGATGATCTCGAGTCTCCACCCTATTCCACTAGCTCGAAAGAGTGTTGCCATCAGGTGCCCCAGTAGTGTGTTGTACCGTTAAGGTCTAGAAGAGAAAGCATTCGAGACAGCTTTTCCCGGCTGCGCTCTAATGGCCCAGTAAACTCTGCATCGATGCCCTCAAGATTATGATTTCGTTCGGAATGGGTGTCGATCCAGTTAGCGAACTGTTTTAAAGCTGATTCGAGTGTATCCCCACTACCAGATATCTTCGGCAGAATTTTTTGTAGCAAGCAAAAGTCCAATGCCGCGTATCCGGTTAGTACGTCAGAGAGACCAAATTCACGCCAATGATGAAGATACAGGAGAATTGCGTCTCGGGTACGGTATCCGAATTTGATACCCGCTGGAGACAGAATGCCTTGGATTTCATTAAGCCATATTGCAACATGCTCGAAAAGATCTTGGCTTCTGTTCTGAGCCTCTAAAATATTGATCGCATTGGTGGGGTTGATGACAGCACGAGCAAGGCTTTCAAATGAAGTTGCTGCAACACTTTTGTTACCGGCAAAGGCAGTTAGGTCAGGATCATCGAATTCAATGGTAAATGCCCGATCAAGCACCTTTGGACTGAACGAGTGGGTGGTCTCATCCATATTTGCCGTACCAACAACTCTCAGATTATGCGGGAGATGAGTTTCCCGTAACTGCGCGCAAAGGTCTGAGAACTGTTGATCGACGACTATTGGCAAATCAAGAGGTAGCGGGTCTGAAATTATACCAAAATCAGTTCGCTCGCGAGACTCAGCTACTGATAAAAAGTCACTAAAGTAGTGCTCGACCGGTGCCAAGTTCATCTCATCCAGTAACGCAATATACAATGAGCCAGGATTACTCTTGGCATCAAGGATCGGATCAATGAGTTTACCTTTAACAAAGGTGCCACTGGCTAGCGATGGAACGTAGCCAAATAGATCGCTGTTGTCAGCCCATTGCGGCTGGACGGGAATGGGCTGACAACGGGAGTTTGTAAATTTCGCAAATTTGCGGGGCAGTAAACTCTTGCCGGTACCGGAGATACCTGAAAGAATTACAAGCGGACTAACAGTCATAGCCAGGACGAAATTAGCAAGCTCGGCGGGGGAAATCATATATCCTTCCGCTTCGCAGGCTTCTGTAACACCCATAATTGAAAGACTATGACTAATAGCAGTTGCTCTTGATTTGTCCGTAAAATGCGTATTGTCCAGGGAGGCTGGAGCAACATGTTCTGGAACAAATAGATGACCAAAACGATATTCAGTCGTGGGGCTTCCAGCACGGGGACCGGACTGCGCTTTGGTCTTCGCTCCTGTTTCCTGCAGATAACCTTCCCTCACAAGTCGTTTAGGCTGGTGAGGCTTCTTCGTTGAAAGAATCTCAAGTTCACCAGGGATGTATTGCCATATCGCATCAGTGGGGAAGCGATAGCTGGGACCAAACTTGGCAAGCATTGAATGTAGAGCTTGGATGGCCAAGTCGTGGATTTGTTCGTTGTCTGAGACTTGTCTTGTCATGGTCCCTCCTTAAACTGTGCGATCAAAAAATATTCTTTTTCACTGTCTTGGAGCAGTTTGCGTCTAGTGCGGTTGCTAAATGCTCTGCGATGGCCAGTGATAAGTTTGGCGGCACGGCTTCACCAATCATGTCCATACCCACTCCAATGCGGCTAGTGTCGTCGCCATTTAACGAAGTGATGAAGCGAAAATCATCGTCAAAGGACTGTAAGCGAGCGGCTTCGCGCATAGTGATTCCCCGCATCTCAGTAGGGTGCGAAAAGCGTCCAGAGCCCAGGAAATTTGCATTTGCTGTTATGGTTAACGCGGGGGCGTCCCATGCCAAGCGAGAATACGCACTCCAGTAATAGTTGCGATAAAAAACAGGGTTGATCAGCCCTAATTCCTCTAATTGTATTTTGGCAAGCTCGAATGAAATATTCTCAGCTTCAACCTTCCTAGAGATTACTCGCTTGTATTCGTCTCGCATACGTGCGCTCTCGGAATCCCAAGTCTGACCTGGTCGCATTTCCTTAATGATATTCAGAACTTGTTCTTTATAAGTACGAGTTATGTGGTTATAGGGGAATGACTTGGAATTACGCATCGAGCGTGCATAGTCGCTTATTTTCTGGCCGTATAGACTTATTGGGCCGCCACCAAGACTGTCTTCTTTCAATGATGGTTGTGGTAAGTCGCTAATGGCATCCGCGACAGTGACCCAAGGCTTCAGGCCCAGACTGATGGTTTTAGCGTCTTTAGGGTCTCCATGAGTCTTGGGTGGTAATGAAGCGGGACCTACAGAACTAGCAATAAAAATTGCACGTTCGCGAAGCTGTGGAACTCCGTAGTCAGCGCAGTTGACGACAGCTACTTCCACTTTGTAGCCCAAATCCTTCTCAAGCATTTGAATCACGACTTCAGAAAGTTTGCCTAGGCGTCCTTCAAAACCGTGATTGAGCATCTGTGGTACGTTTTCGATGACCAGAAACTTCGGTTGCAAGGCTTCGGCGACTTCAAGGTAACGAAGTACTAAGTCATTTCTCGGGTCATGGGCAAGTTGACTATAGCCAGAAAACTTGACGATCTTTCCTTTATCATGAAGCTCACTGCGTCGTAGTTGAGAAAAACCTTGACAAGGAGGACCTCCAATCATCACATCAAGATCGCCTTTGTTAATGCCGCGCACTTTCAACGCAGTATGGATGGTATCAACATCCAGTAAGCGGATATCCTCGCAGACAGTGGCAGGGGAAATATCATCGTGAGCATGGTTGAACTCAAAGGTCCGTAATGCTTCTCGTTTCACATCGTTGCCGAACGCAACATTGAAGCGTCCAGAACGGGTAAAGCCTCGGGATGTCCCGCCACAGCCGCAGAAGAATTCCGCTAGAGTATATTTCTTAGAGTTCATGAGTAAATATTATAATTGAGTATGTTAGTTTCCAGTTTTACGGCCTATCTCTCTTTCGCTGGCCTTTACAACTCTAAACGCTGCTGATTTTATCAGTCTAACTTCAGCGGATTTCCGTGAGAACTTGAGAGTTCTACCCTTTCGGAAACTTACCGAGCGCAGCTATTGAAAGTTGTAATCAAGATTGCACGAAAACTGCATTCATATTGCTCTTTCAGGTGGCTTGATGTATGTCCAGATATCAATAATCACAATCACGTTGACGAAAACGGCTAACTTTCCTTATGTGTTTCAGAAATAATTGCCAATGTCAAGGATTTGAAAAATCATCATCAGGATTGTTGAGAGGATTTACTGCCTTTGGAACATACCAACACCATCACTTCAAAACGCTTCCCAGCTGACCTGATTTCAGTCATCTTTTGCAGTTAAGCCCAGTGCAAATCCAATAGGCTTTATTGGTCGTCTTTGCGGCAGATGCCATCCTTGAATGCTTTGCATTCCGAAGTCGATTTCGCACCTGCAAGCACGATTGAACGATTATAGAGTTTTAGTTTACTCCTGTCTCGGGGCTTGATTGAACCCTATGCTTGTAGTGATGTGATGGCCACCAAAGCGAAAACGGAGCCGCCAGTATTTTGAGCCGTTAGGGTGGATAAGCAAAAACATGCCATCCCCATCGACAAGGGTGTACTCCTTTTCCTGCGGTTTTGCAGAACGCACTTTGATATCTGTAAGAGCCATAACAGTTTCCTTCCATGCACCGCTGTGAGTATATAATCATTATCGAACCAGCATATATACTCGGTTCTATACTCACAAGCGACTTGATGTGGATAGACACAGTTGACATCAGTTGAATGAAATTTGGCGGAAAGCCTTGCGGATACTGGATTTCAGGCACAAAAAAAGACGTCCGTTGACGTCTATTGATGTTCCGATGGTGCCGAAGGCCGGACTCGAACCGGCACGTATTTCTACGGTTGATTTTGAATCAACTGCGTCTACCGATTTCGCCACTTCGGCACTGAAGGGGATGCGGAAACGTTGTGGATTATACCTGTCACGCGTCGCCATGCAAGCGACGACGCGCGAAACCCGCGCTAAGTGCCCAAAAAACCAGCGCTACCGTCAGTCCAGCTCAGACACCGCCAGCCGAATCACCCTCGCCGCCTTCTGCTCCGGCAGCGCCAGCACCTTGGCCCACATCTCCTGCACCATATCGCAGGAGAGCTTCTCTTTGCCCGCCGCTTTCTCCGGCATCTGCAACAGCTGGATGTCCTCACCGTACTTGTCGGCAAGCGCCTTCATAATCGGCCGCACGTCCTCGACGGCCGCCTCGCGTTCAGCGGGGGTCACGGTGTGGCGGTTTTTGCCGTAGGCCGCGCGCATCATGTCGGCGTCGGCCTGCATGCGCCGGGCCATCAGGTCTTTATCCAGCATGCGCATCGGGTTGATGCCGCCCTTCACCATCGGATAGAGGAAGCGGAAGCAGGCGTCGTCGCTCACCTTCTGGATGGCGGCGGTCTGCTCCATGTTGATGGTCATGTAGTTCACCACGTTGGCGTCCGGGGCATTTTGCAGGCGCGACATCTGCAGATGCAGGATCTGCGGCTGGATGGTGTCGATAATCTGCTGCTCCGGCTCGCCCGCTTTTTGCAGGGCGGCCATCTGGTCGAGGATGCGCTGATGCAGCGCGGGCTCCTGCTCCTTAATCACCTGCCAGGCGGGCATCGCGTTGAGGGCGTTATCCATCTGCCGTTCCGGGGCGCGCTGCCTGTCGAAAAACACCCAGAACGCCACGGCGGCAGCCGCAATGACGACAATCACAATACGGGTCCACTTTTTATTCATCTCGCATCCTTATCCTTGAGTTATGCCGGTTTACACCGGCACGCCGCTGTGGAAGCGAAACTCGTTGTCCGGTGTCGAGATAAGTGTGGCTTCAATTTCGCCAAAAAGCTTTATACGCGGTGAGATATCGTCGTCGCTCACCTGCCGGGCCAGCGTCAGGTAGTCCTGATAGTGGCGCGCTTCCGAGCGCAGCAGCGAGAGATAGAACTTCTGCAGGTCGTCGTCGAGGAACGGGGCCAGCGCGGCGAAGCGTTCGCAGGAGCGGGCTTCGATGTAGGCACCACAGATGAGCTTGTCGATCAGCGTCAGCGGTTCGTGGGTGCGCACTTCCTTTAGCATCCCTTTGGCGTAGCGGCTGGCGGTGATTTTGACGTACGGAATATCGCGGGCCAGCATCGCCTCGCGCACCTGCCAAAAGTGGTGCAGCTCCTCTTTGATCAGCAGCACCATGCTGTCGATGAGCGCCTGCCCCCACGGGTCGTCGGTTTTGGGCATCACGCTTTTGCCAATCTGCCTGTGCAGGGCGATGAAGTCCGGCTCCGGGCCGTCGCGGAAGGTGAACAGTTCATAGGGTTTGAGCCAGTCGAGCAGCGCTTCAGCACCGCTTTCGTCGGCGACATATTTTCGCACCAGCAGCAGCGCGGTCTGGGCGGCCTTGAGCTCGCACACCATGTGGTCGGTGAGCAGCAGCGGCAGGTTCGCCGGGTCGCGGGCTTTATCAATCCATGCTTGCGGGGTCGGGCACTGGAGGAAGTTAAGTACGGGGGCGAGTATCTGCGGGTAATCCATGGTTCTGCCTTGAAAAAGCGGTGGCGTGCGCCACCGCCTGAAACGCTTAGTGACGCACGCCGTCGTCGTCTTCGTCGACGTAATCTTCGTCGTCGCCTTCTTCGCCGTCTTCACCGTTCGGATCTTCGAAGTAGGTTCCCCAGCCGTCGTACTCCACGTCAAACTTCTCGGCCAGGTTCATCAGCTGTTCTACCTGCGCGTCGATCAGCTCCGCCTTCAGCGCGCCTTCGCTCAGGATGTCGCAGCAGATGACGGTATCGCCCTCTTCCACTTCCAGCTCTTCCGGCTCAGTCACTTCGTAACCCAGTTTAAAAGCTTCCACCGCCATTTTTTCCAGCGCGTCGAAATCATCCGCAGAGAAATGGTGCTCGATGGTGTACAGCGCGTCCGGATCGCTACCGTCTTCCAGCAGTTCTTCAATAATCAGACGCGTCTCTTCGCGTTGCTCTTCCAGGTGTTCCGGGTTTGCCATGGCTCATTCCTCTTTAAAGTGCGGCAGATACTTCTATTTTCACACACGGACGTGTTTGCCTCCACCTTTGTTGGAAAGATTTGTGAAACGGGGTTGCAAATGAATAATTACACATATAAAGTGAATTTTAATTCAATAAGTGGCGTTCGCCATGTGAGGATAAAATGTCTGATCTGTACAAGAAACACTTTCTGAAATTGCTCGACTTTACCCCTGCACAGCTCACTTCTCTGCTGACTCTTGCCGCACAGCTCAAAGCCGATAAAAAAAATGGCAAGGAAGTACAAAAGCTTACTGGCAAAAACATCGCGCTCATCTTCGAAAAAGACTCAACCCGTACACGATGCTCTTTCGAAGTTGCCGCATTTGATCAGGGCGCACGCGTCACGTATTTAGGGCCGAGCGGCAGCCAGATTGGGCATAAAGAGTCAATTAAGGACACCGCTCGCGTGCTCGGGCGGATGTACGACGGCATTCAGTATCGCGGTCACGGCCAGGAAGTGGTCGAGACGCTGGCGCAGTACGCGGGCGTGCCGGTGTGGAACGGGCTGACCAACGAGTTCCACCCGACCCAGCTGCTGGCGGACCTGCTGACCATGCAGGAGCACCTGCCGGGCAAGGCGTTTAACGAGATGACGCTGGTCTACGCGGGCGACGCGCGCAACAACATGGGCAACTCGATGCTGGAAGCGGCAGCGCTGACCGGACTGGATCTGCGCCTGGTGGCGCCGAAAGCCTGCTGGCCGGAAGAGAGCCTGGTGGCGGAGTGCAGCGCGCTGGCAGAGAAGCACGGCGGGAAGATCACCCTGACGGAAGACGTGGCGGCGGGCGTGAAGGGTGCGGACTTTATCTATACCGACGTGTGGGTGTCGATGGGCGAAGCCAAAGAGAAGTGGGCGGAGCGGATTGCGCTGCTGCGCGGGTATCAGGTGAACGCGCAGATGATGGCGCTCACCGGCAACCCGGACGTGAAGTTCCTGCACTGTCTGCCGGCGTTCCATGACGACCAGACCACGCTCGGCAAGCAGATGGCGAAGGAGTTCGATCTGCACGGCGGGATGGAAGTGACGGACGAGGTGTTTGAGTCGGCGGCGAGCATTGTGTTCGACCAGGCGGAAAACCGGATGCATACGATTAAGGCGGTGATGGTGGCGACGCTTGGGGAGTGATTGGGTCCTCTGCGCGCTGGTGCCCTCACCCCGGCCCTCTCCCACAGGGAGAGGGTGCAAACCGGCTCTGCTTCATTGATTTTTCACCCCGAAAAAGGTACGTTTTCGCCTTAATTCCAGCGTGGACATACCAGCATTATGCCGATTATTCAGTCTGTTGAACGTGCGTTGCAGATCCTCGACCTGTTCAACGAGCAGGCCACCGAGCTTAAGATCACCGACATCAGCAAACTGATGGGGCTAAGCAAGAGTACCCTCCACTCGCTGCTGAAAACCCTGCAGCTTCATGGCTATATCGATCAGAACCCGGAGAACGGCAAGTATCGCCTCGGCATGAAGCTGGTCGAGCGCGGTCATTTCGTTGTGGGCTCCATCGATATTCGGCAGAAGGCGAAAGGCTGGCTGACGGAGCTGTCCCAGCGGACCGGGCAGACCACCCATCTGGGGATCCTGGACGGGCGTGAAGGGGTCTATATCGAGAAGATTGAAGGCAAGCTGGCCGCCATCGCCTATTCGCGCATTGGCCGCCGCCTGCCGGTTCACGCCACCGCCATCGGCAAGGTGTTGATTGCCTGGCTGGGCGAGGCCGAGTTGAACGCCCTGCTGGAGGGCTATCAGTACACCACCTATACCCCTTCTACCCTTGCCTCTCGCGAAGCCTTAATGAGCGCCCTGGCGCAGACCCGAGAGCAGGGCTATGCCCTGGATAGCGAAGAGAACGAGCAGGGCGTGCGCTGCGTGGCGGTGCCGGTGTGGAACCATGAATCCCGCGTGATTGCCGCCCTGAGCCTGTCGACGCTGACCTCCCGCGTGGACGATGCCGGGCTGGCTGATTTCCGCGAGCAGCTTCAGCAGGCCGGGCTCCAGCTCTCACGCGCGCTGGGCTACCCGGCCTGAGCCGTTAAACCGGCTCGTAGGTGAAGTAGTCGAAGTCCGCGTGGCAGCCGTCGCCGCTGATGTCCTCGCAGTGCAGTCCCACAAACGCGCCAGTAAAGAAGCCGCGCCCGCCGATGTAGTCATCCGACAGTTTCCACGCCTCATACGTTACCGGCACGGTGTGCCACGTCTCGCCGTCAAACGAGTAGCTGTAGCGGTAAACCAGCGTATCCACATCCACCCGCAGCCAGACGCTCTCCGCACTCTCCGGCACCGGAATCGGTTGCTCGTGCAGCGGCCATGATGGCACGTTGTGGTCGAGCTGGATCACCTTGATGGTTCTCCCCTGCCCCTCCTCGTAGTCCACAAAGCAGTAGCTCCAGTTTTTGCTGTTGTAGTAGCAGGTCAGCCCCGCGCTCTGCTGGAAGTGGACCGGCGAGAACTGCATCCGCGTCTCCGCCCGGAAGACGAAGTGCTGCCATCGGCGCGCCACGGTCGACTGGGTAAAGGTCGAGTTGAGCGAGTCGTTGCCGTAGAGCCGTAAGTAGCCGGGCCGCGCGGTGAGCGAGCCGAGGGTGTCGTCGAACGGGATGCGCAGGGTCTGCAGTTCCGGGTCGAGCGTGCTGCCGTCGAAGTCCTCCCGCCAGTTGTGCTGAACGGCAGCGGGCTGCTCGTCCACCTGCGGGCCTTTCACGGTCAGCTGCGCGTGCTTGCCGCCTTCCACGTACGGCCAGCCGTCGCGCCATTCAATGCGGGCGATGCCGGTCTCGCGCCCCAGCGGACAGTAGCCGCGCCCGCCGGAGGCCAGCAGCGGCACGCCGGGCAGGCGCAGCGGGCGGCTGGTGAGGTAGGCCATGTACCACTCCCCGGTGTGGGTCTGCAGCAGCGAGCCGTGGCCGCTCTTCTGCAGCGGGTTCTCCGGCAGGTGCCAGCTGGTCATCATCGTCACGTCCGGGTGCAGCTCGTACGGCCCGTCGAGGGTTTTTGAACGCAGCACCACAACCGCGTGCTCGTAGCTGGTGCCGCCTTCGGCCACCATCAGGTAATACCATCCCGCGTGACGATACAGGTGCGCGCCTTCGGTATAGCAGAGCGGCGTGCCGGTAAACAGGGTTTTGCGCTCGGGCGAGAGGGTGCCGGTCTGCGGGTCAAACGCCTGCAACACGATGGTGTTGTGCGGGTTGCTGTGGTGGCGCGGCCCCCACGGGCGGTAGATATAGTATTTGCGGCCGTCGTCGTCGTGGAACAGGGACGGGTCAAACCCGCCGTTGCCCATCGGGATCGGCTCGCTCCACGGCCCCTCAATGGAAGGCGCGGTGACCAGGAAGTTGCGGCCGTTTTTCCACGGCGAGTCGACAATCTTCACGTCGGTGTAGAGCAACCAGAATTTGCCGTCGGCGTAGCTCAGACACGGTGCCCAGATGCCGCCGGAGTCCGGGTTGCCCTTCATGTCGAGCATCGACACGCGGTCCAGCGGCGTGCTGACCAGCGACCAGTTTTTCAGGTCGCGGGAGTGGTAGATGCGCACGCCCGGGAACCACTCGAAGGTCGAGGTGGCGATGTAGTAGTCCTCGCCCTGACGGCAGAGGGACGGGTCCGGGTTGAAGCCGGTGAGGATTGGGTTGGTGATTTCCATAGTGCCTCCGGTTAATGGGATGCGGCTGTCGCAGCGTCGGGTACGGCCTCGCCCTGCGCCGCGCGGTGCTTGATCAGCTGCTGGCTGATGGCCTCCACGCGGGCATCGGTGAGCTTATAGAACGACAGCATGATGAACATGCCCACGTAGAGCACCACCGGCACCACGCAGAACAGAATTTTGATGGTGGTCAGCACCTCAACCGGCTGCACGCTGCTGCTGGCGGAGTAGTTGACGTACGCCAGGATCCAGCCCACCACCGCCCCGCCAATTGCCAGGCCAATCTTCAGGCTGAACAGATAGGTGGAGAACACCAGCCCGTCGAGGCGTCGCCCGCTGCGGCTTTCTTCGTAATCCACCACGTCAGAGGCCATCAGCCACTGCAGCGGCGTGGTGGTGTTGAAGACGAACAGGAACAGGATGTTGAGGGCGAAAATCAGGGCAATATGCTCCGCCGGGGTGACGAAAATCAGCAGGCTGATCAGCGAGTAGGCGACGATGATCCACTTGAAGGCTTTTACCCGGTCGAAGCGGCCCAGCAGACGGGAGGAGCAGAGCGAGCCGAACATGGTGGCGAGGCTGCCGTAGAGTAAAAACTGGGTCGCCATCTCCGGGTGATCCATCACGTATTTGACGAAGTAGAGCGTCGCCCCGCCGCGTACCACGTTAGAGCAAGTCGCCATCATCTTGAACGCGCACATGATCCGCCATTGTCCGTTGCCCAGCAGCAGCTTAAGGTCTTTCGCCACCGACGAGCCCGGCTGCACCTCAAAGGTGTAGCGCTCTTTGGTGGTAAAGAAGCAGACGTAGAGCAGCACCACGCCGGTCAGCCCCAGCACGCACATGGCGCCGAAATAGCCCACCTGCTCGTCCCCTTTGCCGATGATGCTCACCAGCGGCAGCGCGATGCCGCTAATGGCAAGCGAGCCCGCCGCCGCCAGGAAGAAACGCCACGACTGCAGGGCGTGACGCTCTTTCGGATCGGCGGTAATCACGCCCGGCATGGCGCAGTACGGCACGTTAACGAAGGTGTAGACCAGGGTCAGCAGAATGTAGGTTACGCAGGCGTAGATGATTTTGCCCTGCGCAGAGAAATCCGGCGTGTAGAAGGTCAGCATGCAGACGATGCCAAACGGGATCGCCCCCCACAGCAGGAACGGGCGGAACTGGCCGTAGCGCGTGCGGGTGCGGTCCACCAGCAGCCCCATCAGCGGGTCGGTCACGGCGTCGAGCACGCGGGAGACCAAAAACAGCGTGCCCATAATGCCCGCCGACAGGCCAAACACGTCGGTATAAAAGTAGGCCAGCAGGAACATGGTGGCCTGCCAGACAAAGCCGCAGGCGGTGTCACCCAGCCCGTAGCCAATTTTATCTTTCATGGTTAATTGCATCATCATCGCACCTTTATTTTCGTATGCTGATTTCACAACATCGTGTTAATGGAGTGTAATGAGCTGTTCAATTAACCAGCAATGGTCATATCTTATTTCCGAATTACGATATTTTGCTTTTGTGATGCCACCGATATATCACAACACATTGTTTATATTGATAAATTTAAGATACGCGAAAACCGTCCACGGGATATTTCCCGTAGACGGCATCGCTCAGAAAATAATTAAAGTCCGAGTGCTTTTTTACCGGCGTTAATTACCTCGATAATTTTATCGGTGTCATAAATACAGCCTTTCCAGGTGCCGCCGCTCACCGACTGCAATGCCGCCCACAGGCGGGTATCGTCCGGCAAAAAGTCGTGAGCGTGCAGGTCCGGGTGCGTCTGTCTTACTGCCAGCTCGCGCGCGCCCTCTTCCGGCGTCAGCGGGTTTTCTGCGGTGCCGATAAAGTTGACGCTGCCCGTCAGGGTCAGGCGATCCACGGCAATCTCAATGATGTCGTTGTCGCGCAGCTTGCCAATCGGCCCGCCTGCCAGCGCTTCCGGGGAGACGTGGCCGAAGCAGGCGCCCGTCGACACGCCCGAGAAGCGCGCATCGGTGATTAACGACACCGTTTTGCCCCACGAGATGTGTTTGAGCGCAGAGGTGAGCTGGTAGGTCTCTTCCATGCCGGTGCCGGACGGCCCGCCGCCGATCACCACCATGATATCGCCCTGTTTAATCTCTTCCTGCTTGATGGCCTTAATAGCCTGTGCTTCCGAGACAAACACCCTCGCCCGGCCGGTATGACGGTAAACGCCATCGGCACCCACCACCGACGGGTCAATGGCCGTGGCCTTGATCACCGAGCCTTCCGGCGCGATGTTGCCCGTCGGGAAGCAGACCGTCGAGGTCAGCCCTTTCGCTTTTGCCTTCTCCGGCGGCAGGATCACATCATCCGGATCCACGCCGTCCTGCTCGCGCAGGCACTGGCGGAAGCGCTTACGGCGCTCGGACGCCTGCCACCAGTCGAGATTCTCACCCACCGTCTGTCCGGTGACGGTCATGGCATCCAGATGCAGCAGGCCGAGATCGCGCAGGTGGAGCATCACCTCCGGCACGCCGCCCGCGAGGAACGCACGAACGGTCGGGTGATAGTCCGGGCCGTTGGGCAGCACGCTTACCAGGCGCGGCACCCTGCGGTTGACGCGTGTCCAGTGTTCTACGTCCGGAATAGTGCAGCCCGCCGCGTGGGCGATGGCCGGGATGTGCAGCAGTAAATTGGTGGAGCCGCCAAACGCCGCGTGGATCACCATCGCGTTTTCGATGGCTTTATCGGTGAGGATATCGCGCGTGGTGATGCCGCGGTTATCCAGCTCGCTCACCGCCCGCGCCGACTGGCGGGCGATCTCCAGCCACACCGCCTGACCGGACGGCGCCAGCGCGGAGTGCGGCAGCGCCAGACCGAGCGCTTCCGCCACCACCTGCGAGGTGCCCGCCGTGCCGAGGAACTGACATCCGCCGCCCGGCGACGCGCAGGCGCGACAGCCCAGCTCGGCGGCCTCCTGCAGGGAGAGTTCATGGTTGGCGAAGCGCGCGCCGATGGTCTGCACCTTGCCCGCGTCTTCCCCCACGGTCGGCGGCAGCGTCGCCCCGCCCGGCACCAGAATGGTCGGCAGGTCGTGCATCGCAGCCAGCGCAATCATGGTAGCGGGCAGCCCTTTATCGCAGGTTGCCACGCCTATTACTGCCCGGCGCGTCGGCAGGGAGCGGATCAGACGACGAAATACGATCGCCGCGTCGTTGCGGTACGGCAGGGAATCAAACATGCCGTGCGTGCCCTGAGAACGGCCGTCGCACGGATCGCTGACGAAGGCCGCAAACGGGATCCCGCCGTTGCGGGTGATCTCCTTCGCCGCCGCCTGCATCTGCATGCCGATCTCCCAGTGCCCGGTGTGGTAGCCCAGCGCAACCGGCCGTCCGTCTCCGGCCCGGATCCCGCCCTGGGTGCCAATAATCAGCACCTCTTTGCCGGTGAGCTTGTTGGCGTCCCAGCCCATTCCGGCATTCTGGGTCATGCCGAACAGATTGCCGCTGGGGGATTCCATCAGCATCTGCGGGGTCAGCGGCAGCGCGCCCTGCGGCCCCGCCGCATGGGTGATGACGGCATAAAACGCATCGTCCTGCGGGGTGTAAATGTTCTCGATGGTCATGGTTATCGTCCGGCTCAGCAGAGCTTGAGCTGTTGCAGCAGGGTTTTCAGCTGCGCCTTACGCGGCTCGTCCAGCGCAGAGGCGGGCGGCAGCACGTGGGTAGAAATCGGGCGACCGCAGAGCACAATCGCCTCTTTAATGACGTTCACAAACGGCGTATCCAGCTGATACATCTGCGGTATTTGCAGTAAGGTCTGATGATACTCAGCCGCTTTCGCCACGTCTTTCTCCCGCCAGGCTTTCAGAAGATCCACCGACACCTGCGGAGCAAAGTTGCCGCTGGCCGAGATCGCCCCGTCGCCGCCGAGCAGCAGGGTATTGAACAGATGATCGTCATAGCCGCACAGCACGGTGAAGTGCGGATGGGCGGCTTTGACGGTGTGGATCATGCTGCGCAGATGGGCCACGGAGTCGATGGTGTCTTTAATGCCGACGATGTTGCTGCGCGAGTCGGCCAGGGTTTTCACCAGCGCCGGGGTCAGATCCTGCCCGGTCAGCGCCGGGAAGTTATAGAGCATCACCGGCAGCGTAACGCTGTCGGCCACTTGCTCGAAATAGCGGATCAGGTTCGCTTCCGACACCTTCCAGTAGTAGGGGTTGATCACCACGATGCCGTCCGCCCCCGCCTGCTGGGCGTGCTGGCTCAGTTCAATGGTTTCCCGGGCGTTGGTGCCACCGGTGCCGATCAGCACCGGCACACGACGATCGACGTGATCGATAGCAAAGCGGGCAATGGTTTTACGCTCTTCGGCGCTGAGCTGGGAGAACTCGCCGCCGCTGCCCAAGAAGAACAGGCCGTCAACGCCTGCCGCGATCAGATCGTCGATCAGCGCGGCGGTGCCCTGCTTATCAAGCTGGCCATCGGCGGTAAAAATGGTGGAGACAGGGGGAATGATTCCCGTAAACAACGCGGACTGCGGCATGAGATCTCCTTGCTGAATCATTTTGTTCTACATTATAGAACAGTGTTCATTAATTTAACGATCATACTATGACGCAGAAAAAGCGCAGGTAAATGGGAAGGGAAGAGGGAGTGTGGGAAATTTAAGCTGGATCACATTATGCGTGGGTGCGGTCTGGTGCCCTCACCCTAACCCTCTCCCACAGGGAGAGGGAACTTTTACACCCTCTCCCCTTGGGAGAGGGCCGGGGTGAGGGAAAATTACCCCACCAACATCTTAACAACCACTTTCCTGACCTTAGTAGGCGCGCCCACCGCGCACAGCGGCTTATGCACCTCACCCGGCCAGAACACCACGAAATCCCCTTCGCTCAGCACCACGGTTTTCTCCTGCTCGCCTTCCGGCAGGAACGCGATGTCTTTGTCCGCCAGCCAGTCGGTGTCCGGCGTGCCGTGTGGCAAGGTACTGAACGTCATCCCTTCCTGCCCTTTGAGCACAATCTGAATGTCCAGATAGCGCGCATGGTACTCCGCGCGGCGCTCGGCAAACGGCTGGGTCATGTCTTCGGAGACCAGATAAAACAGGTTGTTGCCGTTGATATCGTGTTTGCCCGGCGGCGTGGCGTCGGTGACGTGGGCTTTAACGTGCTCAATGGCCTGACGCAGGGGTTCTGGTAGCCAGACTTGCAGATGGTGGATGTTGCCGATAATCATAATCAAACCCTCATTATAAAACACCGTTTCATTTTTATCTTTTATACGAGAATTCAAACTGCCATACCAGCCCTTTTTCGCGGAGAGTTGCGCGAACGCATGTTTATCGGGAATGGTGTTAATTTGCTGTTAATCCCTCACAGGCATTTATGCAGTTGTTATGCATAACCTCAGCGCGTCGTGACGATGCCGTGGCGCTAACTCACTGATCGTACTGCCTTCATCATAAAACTCGCGCCAGCTTCACACTTTATCATTTTGATTATTTGCTATTAAATTCCATAATTATTTATTGATTTTTCTTAAGTCAAAAATAGTTAATTGGCTATTCTGCATAGCCATTCCGCGACCGGAATTAAATCATTTTAAATCAAGAACATAACTAAATATGTCAAAACATTAAATTCTACAAAATAATAACAACTTCAAATAATGCCAACGGATCCTGCTTAGCTATTCACCGGTTAATAATATCAAATTAATCATTATCTGATGCGAATCATGCAAATGAAAACAAACCCCTCAATACCTAATTTCACGTGAGCAACGTCACAATACGGTTTATTTAAGCGCCTACTATTGACCACGAAATCAATTGAGCTTAGCCGCCATATCATTACACGAATATGGCGCATGCCCTTTTTATTCTGAAAAACAGTTAAAGGAATAATTATGGAAAAGCATTATGTCGGTTCTGAAATTGGTCAATTGCGTAGCGTGATGCTGCACCGCCCTAATTTAAGTCTGAAACGCTTAACGCCATCAAACTGTCAGGAGCTGTTATTTGATGATGTGCTCTCGGTTGAGCGGGCGGGTGAGGAGCATGACATTTTCGCAAACACGCTGCGCGAGCAGGGTGTGGAAGTCCTGCTGTTGACCGACCTTCTCACCCAAACGCTTGATATCGCAGAGGCGAAAGCCTGGCTGCTGGAGACGCAAATCTCCGACTACCGTCTCGGCCCAACCTTTGCCAGCGACGTGCGCGGCTGGCTGGCAGATATGCCGCACCGGGAACTGGCGCGCAGACTGAGCGGCGGATTAACCTACGGTGAAATTCCGGCAGCGATTAAAAATATGGTGGTAGATACCCATACGGCGAATGATTTTATTATGAAGCCGCTGCCAAACCATTTATTTACCCGCGATACCTCGTGCTGGATCTATAACGGCGTCTCCATTAACCCGATGGCCAAACCGGCCCGCCAGCGTGAAACCAATAACCTGCGAGCCATATATCGCTGGCACCCGGCATTCGCCGATGGCGAATTTATTAAGTATTTCGGCGACGAGAATATTAATTATGACCACGCCACTCTGGAGGGCGGCGACGTATTAGTCATTGGCCGCGGCGCGGTATTAATTGGCATGTCTGAACGCACCACCCCGCAGGGCGTAGAGTTCCTCGCTAACAGCCTGTTTAAACATCGCCAGGCCGAGCGCGTGATTGCCGTTGAGCTGCCAAAACACCGCTCCTGCATGCACCTCGACACCGTCATGACCCACATCGACGTGGACACGTTCTCCGTCTACCCGGAAGTGGTGCGTAAAGACGCCCAGTGCTGGACGCTCACCCCGGACGGACGCGGCGGCCTGCTGCGCACCCAGGAAACCGACCTGCTGCACGCCATCGAGAAAGCGCTCGGCATTAATCAGGTACGCCTGATCACCACCGGCGGCGACGCCTTTGAAGCTGAACGCGAGCAGTGGAACGACGCCAACAACGTGCTCACCATCCGCCCGGGCGTGGTGATCGGCTACGAGCGCAACGTCTGGACCAACGAGAAATACGACAAAGCGGGGATCACCGTGCTGCCCATCCCGGGCGACGAACTGGGACGCGGTCGCGGCGGCGCGCGCTGCATGAGCTGCCCACTGGAACGCGACGGAATTTAAAGGAGCCACTATGGAACGAAAACCCACTCTGGTTGTGGCGCTTGGCGGCAACGCGCTGCTCAAACGCGGCGAGCCGCTGGAAGCGGAGATCCAGCGCCAGAACATCGAGCAGGCCGCCCGCACCATCGCCGGGCTGACGGCGCAGTGGCGCGTGGTGCTGGTGCACGGCAACGGGCCGCAGGTCGGGCTGCTGGCGTTGCAGAACAGCGCCTACGACAAAGTCGCCCCCTACCCGCTGGACGTTCTCGGCGCCGAAAGCCAGGGGATGATCGGCTACATGCTCCAGCAGGCGCTAAAAAACAGCCTGCCCCAGCGCGAGGTGAGCGTCCTGCTCACCCAGGTGGAGGTGGACGCCGACGACCCGGCCTTCAGCAACCCGACCAAGTACATCGGCCCGGTCTACAGCGAAGCCCAGGCAAAAACGCTACAGGCGGAAAAAGGCTGGGTGTTCAGGGCCGACGGCAGCTACTTCCGCCGCGTGGTGCCCTCTCCCCAGCCGAAGCGGATCGTTGAGAGCGATGCCATCGCGGCGCTGATCCAGCGCGACCACCTGGTGATCTGCAACGGCGGCGGCGGCGTGCCGGTGGTGGAAAACGCCAACGGCTATCACGGCATTGAGGCGGTGATCGACAAAGACCTCTCCGCCGCCCTGCTGGCGCGTCAGATTGAGGCGGATGCCCTGCTGATCCTCACCGATGCCGACGCGGTGTACCTCGACTGGGGCAAACCAACCCAGCGCCCGCTGGCGCAGGTGACGCCGGAACTGCTCAAGGGCATGGCGTTCGACGCCGGCTCGATGGGGCCGAAAGTGGCCGCCTGCCGCGAGTTTGTTGAGGCCTGCAACGGGCTTGCCGGGATCGGCGCGCTGGCCGACGGCGCGGAGATCCTCGCGGGCGAGAAAGGCACGTTGATTCGTAACTAAATCGTTTTCCCCTCACCCGACTCTCCCTCTCCCCGTGGGAGAGGGAGAGTCGGGTGAGGGCACCAGACAGCTAAATTTTAAAAAGGATTTACCCATGACCATCAACCTGAAAAACCGCAACTTCCTCAAACTGCTGGACTACACTCCGGCAGAGATCCAGTACCTAATTGACCTCGCCATCGAACTGAAAGCCGCCAAAAAAGCCGGGCGTGAGAAGCAAACCCTGGTCGGGAAAAACATCGCCCTGATTTTTGAAAAAACCTCCACCCGCACCCGCTGCGCCTTTGAAGTGGGCGCATTTGACCAGGGCGCACAGGTCACCTATCTCGGCCCAAGCGGCTCGCAGATTGGCCATAAAGAGTCGATGAAGGACACCGCCCGCGTGCTGGGCCGCATGTATGACGGCATCGAATATCGCGGTTACGGCCAGGCCATCGTCGAAGAACTGGGCGAGTACGCGGGTGTGCCGGTGTGGAATGGCCTGACTGACGAGTTCCACCCCACCCAAATCCTCGCCGATCTGATGACCATGCTCGAGCACTCGCCGGGCAAAACCCTGCCGGAGCTCAGCTTTGCCTATCTGGGCGACGCGCGCAACAACATGGGTAACTCGCTGATGGTCGGCGCGGCCAAGATGGGGATGGATATTCGCCTGGTGGCACCAAAGTCCTTCTGGCCGGAAGCGGGGCTGGTTGAGCAATGCCGCACCATCGCCAAAGAAACAGGCGCACGCATCACCCTTACCGACGACGTGGAAGAAGGCGTGCAGGGGGCCGATTTCCTCTACACCGACGTGTGGGTCTCCATGGGCGAGCCGAAGGAAGCCTGGGCCGAGCGCGTCAGCCTGATGAAACCGTATCAAATTAACGCGCAGGTGATGAAGGCCACCGGCAACCCGAACGTCAAGTTTATGCACTGCCTGCCGGCGTTCCACAACGAACACACCAAAGTGGGCCGCGAAATTGAGATGGCTTACGGCCTGAAAGGGCTGGAGGTGACGGAAGAGGTCTTTGAATCACCAAACTCTATTGTCTTCGACGAAGCAGAAAACCGTATGCACACCATAAAAGCCGTCATGGTGGCGACACTCGGCGACTAATCACCGCCCGGCGCGCCACGGGGTGCGCCGGGGTTCAGGAGAACATCATGGGCAAGTTTAAGTTTCCCTCCGCTTACACCATTCTCTTTTTTCTGATTGCCGTCGTGGCCGTGCTGACATGGATTATTCCGGCCGGACAGTACCATATGGCAATGAACGAGGCGCTCGGCAAGGACGTGCCGGTTGCCGGGACCTACGCGCACGTGGCGGCCCACCCGCAGGGGCTGGTTTCCGTCCTGATGGCTCCCATTGCCGGGCTGTACGATCCGGAGTCCGGCCAGGCCGGGGCGATCGACGTGGCGCTGTTTATCCTGATCATCGGGGGATTTCTCGGGATCGTCACCAAAACCGGGGCGATCGACGCCGGGATCGAGCGCGTCACCACGCGATTACGCGGGCGTGAAGAGTGGATGATCCCGATCCTGATGGCGCTGTTCGCCGCGGGCGGCACCATCTACGGCATGGCCGAAGAGTCACTGCCGTTCTACACCCTGCTGGTGCCGGTAATGCTTGCCGCCCGTTTTGATCCGGTTGTCGCGGCCTCCACCGTGCTGCTCGGCGCGGGGATCGGCACACTCGGCTCCACCATCAACCCCTTCGCCACGGTGATCGCCGCCAACGCCGCCGGGATCCCCTTCACCAACGGTATCGCCCTGCGCGTGGCGCTGCTGGTCATCGGCTGGATCATCTGCGTGGCGTGGGTAATGCGTTACGCCCGTAAGGTGCGCCAGGATCCGTCTCTCTCCATCGTCGCAGACAAACAGGAAGAGAACCGCGCCCATTTCCTTGGCAACAAGGGGGAACAGTCGCTGGAATTTACCCCGGTGCGCAAAATCATCCTGGTCATTTTCGCCCTCGCCTTCGCGGTGATGATTTACGGCGTGGCGGTGCTGGGCTGGTGGATGGCGGAGATCTCGGCGGTGTTTCTCGCCAGCGCCATTATCGTCGGCCTGATCGCCCGCATGAGTGAAGAGGAGCTGACCTCGACGTTTATCAACGGCGCACGAGATTTGCTGGGCGTCGCGCTGATTATCGGCATTGCCCGCGGTATCGTAGTCATCATGGATAAGGGCATGATTACCCACACCATTTTACACAGCGCGGAAGGGCTGGTCAGCGGGTTGTCCACGGTGGCGTTTATCAACGTGATGTACTGGCTGGAGGTGGTGCTGTCGTTTCTTGTGCCTTCTTCATCCGGCCTGGCCGTTCTGACGATGCCGATCATGGCACCGCTTGCCGATTTCGCTAACGTCAACCGCGACCTGGTAGTCACGGCTTACCAGTCAGCCTCCGGTATCGTTAACCTGGTGACGCCCACCTCCGCGGTGGTTATGGGCGGGCTGGCTATCGCCCGCGTGCCCTACGTGCGCTACCTGAAATGGGTGGCGCCGCTGCTGGCGATCCTGACGGTGGTGATCATGGTGGCGTTAAGCCTGGGGGCAGTGTTGTAATTTGCCGGATGGCGCTGCGCTTATCCGGCCTACGGATCGGTGCGGTGCCACCGGTTATTTCGGGAACTAATATGGGAACTATGATGGATTACGAAGAGTACTCTCCCAAAGAGCAACTGCAGCTTACGGTGTGCCAGCGTCTGATCGCGGAAAAGAGCTATCTCTCCCAGGAAGAGATTCGCCGGGATTTGCAGGAGCGTGGTTTTGAGACCATCAGCCAGTCCACCGTTTCACGTCTGCTCAAGTTGCTTGGTGTCATAAAAATTCGAAATGCCAAAGGGCTAAAGATTTATTCGTTGAATCCTCTTCTGCGCCCTGCCCCCGACGCCGCGCGTACCGTTTCCGAAATGGTGGTCAGCGTGGAGCATAATAGCGAATTTATCCTTATTCATACCGTGGCCGGATATGGCCGCGCGGTGGCGCGCATTCTGGATTATCACCAGTTACCGGAAATTTTAGGCGTGGTTGCCGGAAGCAGTATTGTCTGGGTCGCCCCCCGGGTGGTGAAGCGTACCGCGCTGGTGCATAAGCAAATTAATTATTTACTCAGAACGCATTAATATTCATAAAGAACCGTTTGCATTGAGTAAAGCGTGCATTAAATTGCTTGATCCGGACATCGGGGTGCGTATAATGCCCGACAATTTGCCGGGAGGAAGCATGGTCAAGCGTGTTCGACATAACGTCTTACCGCGTCTGAAATCAGACGCTGGCCTGCCGTTTTTCTTCCCGTTGCTAAACCTATTCCCAGAGCCCCTCATTTGAGGGGCTTTTTTTTGCCCGGCGTCAGGAGATAAACATGAATCCGCTTTATCAAAAACACATCATTTCCATAAACGACCTCAGCCGCGAAGAGCTGGAACTGGTTCTGGAAACCGCGGCAAAACTGAAGGCCAATCCGCAACCGGAGCTGCTGAAGCACAAGGTGATTGCGAGCTGCTTCTTTGAAGCCTCGACCCGCACCCGCCTCTCCTTTGAAACCTCCATGCACCGCCTGGGCGCGAGCGTGGTGGGCTTCTCAGACAGCAGCAACACGTCGCTGGGTAAAAAAGGCGAAACCCTGGCGGATACCATTTCAGTGATCAGCACCTACGTTGACGCGATTGTAATGCGCCACCCGCAGGAGGGCGCGGCCCGTCTGGCGACCGAGTTCTCCGGCGGTATTCCGGTGCTGAACGCCGGTGACGGCGCCAACCAGCATCCAACGCAAACCCTGCTGGATCTGTTCACCATTCAGGAGACCCAGGGCCGTCTGGAAAACCTGAACATCGCCATGGTTGGCGACCTGAAATATGGCCGCACGGTTCACTCCCTGACCCAGGCGCTGGCGAAATTCAACGGCAACCGCTTCTTCTTCATCGCCCCGGACGCGCTGGCGATGCCGCAGTACATTCTCGACATGCTGGACGAAAAAGGCATCCCGTGGAGCCTGCACGCCAGCATCGAAGAGGTGATGGGCAACGTGGATATTCTGTATATGACCCGCGTGCAGAAAGAGCGTCTGGATCCGTCCGAGTATGCCAACGTGAAGGCGCAGTTTGTGCTGCGCGCCAGCGACCTCGAGGGCGCGCGCGACAACATGAAGGTGCTGCACCCGCTGCCACGCATCGATGAGATCACCACAGACGTGGATAAAACGCCGCACGCCTGGTACTTCCAGCAGGCCGGAAACGGCATCTTCGCCCGCCAGGCGTTACTGGCACTGGTTCTGAATCGCGAATTGGCTCTGTAAGGGGAAACGACAATGACACACGATAACAAACTCCAGGTTGAAGCCATCAAACGTGGCACCGTGATTGACCACATCCCTGCGCAGGTTGGTTTTAAGCTGCTGACGCTGTTCAAACTGACCGAAACCGACCAGCGCATCACCATTGGCCTGAACCTGCCTTCAGGCGAAATGGGCCGCAAGGACCTGATCAAGATCGAGAATACCTTCCTGACCGACGAGCAGGTTAACCAGCTGTCGCTTTACGCGCCGGACGCCACGGTGAACCGCATCGACGATTACGACGTGGTGGGTAAATCACGCCCAAGCCTGCCGGAGCGGATTGAGAGCGTGCTGGTTTGCCCGAACAGCAACTGCATCAGCCACGCGGAGCCGGTTTCCTCCAGCTTCGCAGTGAAAAAACGCGCCGATGACATCGCACTCAAATGCAAATACTGCGAAAAAGAGTTTTCTCATTATGTGGTGCTGGCCAACTAATTGAGGTTGGTAAAGGATCCCGGCCTCCCTATAATGGCCGGGACTCTTAAATCAGCTGTTATTCTGGAGAAATCATGACCAAAGTACTCGCGACGGAAAATGCACCAGCGGCTATCGGCCCATACGTTCAGGGCGTTGATCTGGGTAGCATGATTATTACCTCTGGCCAGATCCCGGTGAACCCGAAGACCGGTGAAGTGCCAGCCGACGTAGCGGCGCAGGCGCGTCAGTCGCTGGAAAACGTGCAGGCGATCGTGGAATCCGCAGGCCTGAAAGTGGGCGACATCGTGAAAACCACCGTTTTCGTGAAAGATCTGAACGATTTCGCCACCGTTAACGCCACTTACGAAGCGTTCTTCACCGAGCATAACGCCTCTTTCCCGGCGCGCTCCTGCGTGGAAGTGGCTCGTCTGCCAAAAGACGTGAAAATTGAAATCGAAGCGATTGCCGTACGTCGCTGATTGATAGCAGCAGAGAATGGGCAGCTTCGGCTGTCCATTTTTTTTGGTTATTTTTCCTCTCACCACAGCATGACCTTCCCCACCCGCCATTAATAACATCACCCTGCGTATTTATTATTAATGGACTAACAATGAAATTATCAAAGATTGCCCTTGCGATGGCGACCCTGACCGTTGCCTCATCCGCTTTAGCGCACGGATATATTGAATCCCCTGCCAGCCGCGCTTATATGTGCAAGCTCGGTCAAAACATTGACTGTGGCTCCGTTCAGTATGAACCGCAGAGCGTGGAGAAAACCTCCGGCTTCCCGGACGGTGCGATGCCGCCAGACGGCCAGCTTGCCAGCGCGGGGATTGCGAATTACTCCCAGCTGGATAAACAGAGCCTGAACGCGTGGACGAAAAGCCCCATGACTGCCGGCCCACATGAGTTTGTCTGGTATCACACCGCGCCGCACAAAACCACCAACTGGCGTTACTACATCACCAAACAAAACTGGGATCCGAATAAACCCCTGACCCGCGATCAGTTTGAATTAACCCCGTTCTGTACCGTGAATGGAAATGGCCAAGCCCCCGCGATGCGGAAAGCCATGACCTGTAATGTACCTGCGCGAACGGGTTACCAGGTGATTTATGGTGTCTGGGAAATAGCGGATACCTCAAACAGTTTCTACCAGGCCATTGACGTTGATTTCGGTAACGGCGGCAATGTTACCCCGGATGACGGTGCCGGTATCGAATCAGAGTGGAACAAAGTCCTCAGCGGCCAGATTGCGGGAAATAACCTGAACGTCGGCGATAAGGTCATTGCCCGCTTCTTCGATGCGCACGGTGAAGTGACGTCCCTGCGCACGGAAATGACGATAGCCACGGCCGCGCAGGGGGATGCCAACCAGTGGTCGTACGATCTGGCGCAGAAAATTAACACCGCGCACCAGGACATTCGCGTCGGGGTGAAGGATGAGGGTGGCGAGATTAGCCCGGTCCATGGCGCGAACAGCGTATTCGTCAAAGAGGGCAGCGCCCTGCAGTCCGTTGCGATTTCATACGAAGAGCAGAAGGCGGAGGTCAACGAAACCATCGCCGTCAGCAATTTGCACTACAGCAAAATCGAGAACGGCAATGCGACCGTCACCTTCCATGTGAATACCCACGGTAACGTCGATTTCGAAGCCCACGTCATGAACCATCACGGGGCGGAAAAAGGGTATCTGAAGCAGGAGATGAACAACGCTAATCAGGACATCACTCTGACGCTGACCGGCGTTGAGGCGGGTCACCACATGCTGAAGTACTACGCCACCAATAAAGACGGCACGCTGTTTGCGCAGGATGTGCTGAACCTGATGCTGGAAGAGGAAGCCGCGGCGGACAACAGCACCGGTCAGCATGACTACATCTTCCCGGATAACATCGCGTCGTACAAAGCGGGCACCGTGGTGCTGCAGCCAAAAGACGGTAAGACCTACCAGTGTAAGCCTTTCCCGTACAGCGGCTACTGCGTGCAGTGGAGCAAGTATGCGACCCAGTTTGAGCCGGGCACAGGTTCACACTGGAAAGAGGCGTGGGTGCTTAAGCACTGAGTCGTCTGATTCCCTCACCCCGGCCCTCTCCCAAAGGGAGAGGGTGTATAAATTCCCTCTCCCCCTGGGAGAGGGTTACTGATTCCGCGTCGCGCGCAGCAGCGTCTCCAGCGGGTACACCGCCGCAATCACCACTTCGTCCTGAACCTTCGCCGCGTTATCCAGCTCACTCTGAATCGAGGCGATCTCTTTATCGTCCAGCGTGCCCTGACGCGCCACCAGATCGGTGAGCCTCAGGCCAATCGAGGCCAGCTTATCCACCTCCTGAATCACCGGCTTGATCGCCTTCAGCTGATAGCTGTTTTCACTCAGTGCCAGCGCGTCGCTGGTATTGCTCTGCCAGCGGTTAAACACATGGCGCAGCGCGTCGGCACTTTCCGTATCCTCGGCGTCGCTCACCAGACGGTCGGCCCATTTGTTCATCTGGCGCACGGTGGCGCTTTCGGCGTTCAGCGCATCCGCGAAGCGGTTGAGCGGCTCAAACTGATGGTAGTTTCCGGCCTGGAATTTGAGATGCTGACGAGTGTAATACTGCGCAGGCTCCACCGCCTGGGCGAGGATTTGCAGCGGCAGCGTATCGGCATTCCCGGCAAGGCGCGTGAACTGCACCTGCTGCTGGGTGTGCTGCTGCAGCCCGACCGAGACCGTCGACCAGCTGTCCATCGCCTGCAGGCGGGTGTACATGTTGTCGACATCGTTGACGTCCTGCGCGGACCACAGGCGCTCCGCCACCGCAAAGGTACGCGGCCACAGGCGGATATCCAGCACCGGCGCGACCACGGTTTCCGCCCACAGCGCGGCTTCGCCGCCGAGGAGGTTGGTCTGATTTGCGCTATCCGGCACTACCGGCGGGGTGCCTTTGGGGACCTCGTCCAGACGCGTGCCGCTGATCGGGTAGCGGACGTTCCCCACCAGGAAATACCCCGCGAGCGTATCGTTATCAACCGACACCACCGGGCGCGTTTCGCCCATCCAGGTATCAACGGTAAACGTCACCTGATTGTCATCGCGCCACGCAATGTTATCCACCGCACGGCGGGACTTGCCGGCAAAATCAATAAATCCGCGCCAGCCGGACTCCCCTTTCACCAGCGTGAAGCTGCCTTCGACCGGCTTGCCTTTCAGACGCGGCATGGAGAAGGCCCAGCTCTGGGCGCTGTCGGTGTCGGCAATCACGTCCACGCCGTTTAAGGCCTGCGGCACGATCTCATTGCGGTAGTGGTAAGCGGTGGACTGGGGCTGATCGAGATAGAAGCCCGTCGAGAGGATCCCTTTGTAGCCGTTCTGCGCCACCTGTCCCAGCGCGTCCTGCCCCTGCCACGACTGGATCAGAATGCTTTTGGGCAGATCGGGATGGTAGATCTCATCCCAGCCCACCATCTGCCGGTGGTGTTTTTCAAGGATCGTTTCCAGCTTGCGGTTGAAATACGCCTGCAGCGCGTGGCTGTCCGCCAGCTTGTGGTCGCGCATAAACTGCTGAATGGCCGGATTCGCTTTCCACTGGCTGTCGTCCACCTCATCGCCACCGATGTGCAGATAGGGATCGGGGAAGATCGCCGCCAGTTCGCTGACCATCGCGTCAGCAAAGGCGTAAGTGGCCTCCCTGGTCGGATCCAGCACCGGCTTTAAAACTCCCCAGTGGCGCTCCATTTCGTACGGCCCCGGCGCGCTCATCAACTCCGGGTAGGCCACGGCAATGGCCGAGGCGTGGCCCGGCATATCGATCTCCGGCACGACGCGGATACCGCGCGCGGCAGCATAGCGGACAATCTCGCGCATCTGCTCCGGCGTGTAGAACAGCCCGTCGCTGGCAAGCTGGGTCAGCTTAGGATAGCGCGTTGAGCTGAAGCGCCAGCCCTGATCGTCGGTTAAATGCCAGTGCATCACGTTGAGTTTTGCCGCGGCCATACCGTCGATCTGGCGTTTGATATCCGCCAGCGGGATAAAGTGGCGCGCCGAGTCCAGCAGCAGCCCGCGCCACGGGAAGCGCGGGGAATCTTCAATGGTCACCCACGGTACAGAGGTGTTTTCCGCGCCGTTTTGCACCAGCTGGAGCAGCGTTTCCATAGCGCGCAGCGCGCCGAAGCGGGTGTTGGCGGAGATATCCACCCCGTTGGCATCCACCGTCAGCCTGTAGCTTTCGTCGCTGTCCGGCAGCGGCTGCGGCTTCACTTTTTTGGCGATGGCAATGCGGATGGTCGGTTTTTCGGGTTTGTCGGTCTGCGGCTGCAGCGTCCAGCCGGTTTGCAGGGCAATACGCTGGCGCAGGCGGTTAACGGCGTCACCGAGATCGTCTCCGCTGACGCTTACGGAGAGTTGATTATTAAGCACCAGCGCGCCCTGGGTGGTCGGGCGTTCAACCTTCGCAGGCCAGGGCATCAGGGGAAGATCGCCTGCCGGGGCGGCAAACGCTGACGCGCCGAGCAGCAGCCCGGCGGTTAAGAGACTGTACCGTAACATGAATGTTCCTTATCTGACGGGCCAAATACAGGCAAAACATTCTGGTAACATGCGCTCAATTTGTCGTCAAGCGAATGCGCCGACGGCGATCACAGGTTGTTGAATTTGAGAGGAAAGCCAGTCCCCTCTCCCCAAAGGGGAGAGAGTATGTTTTTACTGCCACCCATACCGACGCGCATAAAACCCTTTCACCATCTGCGTCAGCACCATATAGCCCGCGAGGATCGCCACCAGCCACGGGAAGTAGCTCAGCGGTAAGGCCTGCAGCTGCAGGTAGCTGGCCAACGGTGAGAACGGCAGCGCGATACCCAGCGCCATCACAATCCCCGTCATCACAATCAGCGGCCAGGCGGCACGGCTCTGGATGAACGGAATACGACGGGTGCGGATCATATGCACAATCAGCGTTTGCGACAGCAGCCCTACCACGAACCAGCCGGACTGGAACAGGGTCTGATGTTCCGGCGTATTGGCGTGGAACACAAACCACATCAGGCAGAAGGTCAGGATGTCAAAGATGGAGCTGATCGGGCCAAAGAAGAGCATAAAACGCCCCAGATCCGCCGGGTTCCAGCGCTGCGGCTTCTGGATCTGCTCGTCGTCGACGTTATCAAACGGGATGGCGACCTGAGAGACATCGTACATCAGGTTCTGGATCAGCAGATGCAGCGGCAGCATCGGCAGGAACGGCAGAAACGCGCTTGCCACCAGCACACTGAAGACGTTACCGAAGTTGGAGCTGGCGGTCATTTTGATGTATTTCAGCATGTTGGCAAAGGTCCGACGTCCTTCGATAACCCCCTCTTCCAGCACCATCAGGCTCTTTTCCAGCAGGATGATGTCTGCCGCTTCGCGGGCGATGTCTACCGCCCCGTCCACGGAGATACCGATATCCGCCGCACGCAGCGCGGGCGCGTCGTTGATGCCGTCGCCCATAAAGCCCACCACGTGCCCCTCGCGACGCAGCAGGGTGACAATACGCTCTTTGTGCATCGGCGTCAGGCGGGCAAACAGCGTGGTGTGCCGGGCAAGCTGAGCCAGCTCGTCGTCACTGAGGTGTTCGATATCGCTGCCTACCACCACGTCACCCGCGTCCAGCCCCACGTCGTGGCACACTTTGGCGGCCACCAGCTCGCTGTCGCCGGTAAGGATTTTCACGGTGATCCCGCTGGCCTTCAGCGCTTTCAGCGCCGGAGCGGTGGTCTCTTTCGGCGGATCGAGGAATGCGATATAACCCTCGAGGATCAGATCGGATTCGTCGATACGCTGATAGTCCCCCTCGCGCGCAGGCAGGAATTTGCTCGCCACCGCCACCACCCGCAGCCCCTGACGGTTCAGGTTATCCGTGACGCGTTTGATGCGGCGCAGCATGGTGTCGTCCAGCGGCACGATGTCGCCGTTGTAGCGCACCTGGGTGGAAACATTGAGGATCTCCTGCAACGCGCCTTTGCAGATCAGCTGGTGCACATCCGGCTGCTCGCTGACCACCACCGACATCCGGCGGCGCTCAAAATCGAACGGGATCTCATCCACCTTCTGCCAGCGGCCAGAGAGTGAGCGGGCAGACTCTTCATCCACCCCTTCCAGCACCGCGACATCGAGCAGGTTTTTCAGCCCGGTCTGGTAGTGGCTGTTAAGCCAGGCGCTGTGCAGCACGCGTTCGCTGGTTTTACCGGCGATATCGGTATGGTTCTCCAGCACGATTTTATCCTGCGTCAGCGTGCCGGTTTTGTCGGTGCAGAGAATGTCCATCGCGCCAAAGTTCTGAATGGCGTCGAGGTGTTTAACGATCACCTTCTGTTTTGACAGCTTCACCGCCCCGCGCGCCAGGGTGGAGGTGACAATCATCGGCAGCATTTCCGGCGTTAAGCCAACCGCCACGGAGAGCGCAAACAGCGCGGCTTCCCACCAGTCGCCTTTGGTGTAGCCGTTGATCAGCAGCACAATCGGCGTCATCACCATCATAAAGCGGATCAGCAGCATGCTGACGCGGCCAATGCCTTTCTGGAACGCATTCGGCTCGCTCTCCTGCTCTGTCACACGTCCGGCAAGCTGACCAAACCAGGTATTGCCACCGGTGGCGGTGACAATCGCCTGCGCCGTGCCGCTGACCACCGTGGTGCCCATAAAGCACAGGGTGTCGCACTCAAGCGGGTTCATCTGCTGCGGATCGCGAGTTCGCGCCACCTTTTCCACCGGCAGAGACTCCCCGGTGAGCGAGGCCTGGGCCACGAACAGATCGCGTGCCTGGATGATGCGTAAATCCGCCGGGATCATATCCCCGGCGGCGAGCTTCACCAGATCGCCCGGCACCAGCTGGTCGATGGGCAGTTCGACCCAGGCGTTTTCACCCAGATCGTTAATCACGCGCGACACGGTCGCGGTGTTGCTGACCATCGCTTTCAGGGCATCCGCCGCTTTGGTGGAGCGCGCTTCCTGGATAAAGTTCAGCAGCGTGGAGATCCCCACCATCAGGGCGATAACGCCCGCGGCAAACAGATCTTCAGTGGCGTAAGAGATAATGCCCAGCACGGTCAGCAGCAGGTTGAAGGGATTACGGTAGCAGATCCACAGATGCACCCACCACGGCGCCGGTTTTTGCGCCGGGATGAGGTTGTCGCCATGCACGGCCCGGATTTTTTGCACTTCAGCCGCGTTCAGCCCTTCCGGGTGTCCGTTAAAGGCGCGCCAGACTTCGTTCTCATCCATCGCCGCCACGTTGAGGCAGCGCTCGGTGAGGCTGGCGGGAATAGTGGCGCCGGAGAAATTTTTGCCGTTTGGCAGCGGATCGCGCTGAACCAGACGGTGTGGCAGGTGGCGGCTCAGCAGCGCCTGTAGCTGCCGGGTGATATTTTTAAACATAGTCATTCCCCCGCATCCGCCTGGGCGGACGCAGTCTTTCCTGCAGGCGTGGCAAAGCCGTACCTGACAGGCACTTAAATTTTCAAGCAGGAACGTTCAGAACGTTGCTGCCTCACATCACCGGTGAGACAGCACAAGGCTGGCTTACCGGAAAGAAGGGGGTCTCCTGGTCAGGAGAGGTGTGGGATCGGGATCCATGTCGCCTCCGGTAAGTAAAAATAAGGGGTACGCCGCGCAGTATAAGGATTTAACCGTACCCTTAGCGGCGCGTCGGGCGGTATTATACCCACCCTCAAATAAACCGAACGTAAACCAGACTTTGCCCATAGCGAATTAGCGCTATAGCATTAGGCTCATTTGACACCATTATCGTTGTTACAGGGAATACAGCATGCAAAACCGCCTTACGATTAAAGACATTGCGCGTTTAAGCGGCGTGGGGAAATCCACCGTATCGCGCGTGCTGAACAACGAGAGCGGTGTCAGTGAACGCACGCGCGAGCGCGTCGAGGCGGTGATGAATCAGCACGGGTTTTCCCCTTCCCGTTCCGCACGCGCCATGCGCGGACAGAGCGATAAAGTGGTCGCCATTATTGTCTCGCGTCTGGATTCCCTGTCTGAAAACCTCGCCGTACAGACCATGCTGCCCGCCTTCTATGAGCAGGGTTACGATCCGATCATGATGGAGAGCCAGTTCTCGCCACAGCTGGTGGAAGAGCATCTGGGGATGCTTGAGCGACGCAACATCGACGGCGTGGTGCTGTTTGGCTTTACCGGCATTAAAGAGGAGATGCTCAAACCCTGGCAACCCTCGCTGGTCTTGCTGGCACGCGATGCCCACGGCTTTGCGTCCGTCTGCTATGACGATGAAGGGGCGATTATTACCCTGATGCAGCGCCTGTACGAAAAAGGCCATCGCCATATCAGCTATCTTGGCGTACCGCACGCGGACGTCACCACCGGCAAACGCCGTCATGAAGCCTATCTGGCGTTTTGCAAAAAGCACAACCTCTCTGCCGTGGCCTCCCTGCCCGGGCTTGGCATGAAGCAGGGCTATGAGCAGGTCGCCAGCGTGCTGACCCCACAGACCACCGCGCTGGTGTGCGCGACCGATACCCTGGCGTTGGGTGCGAGTAAATATTTACAGGAACAGCGCATCGACGAGCTGCAGGTCGCCAGCGTAGGCAGTACCCCGCTGATGAAGTTCCTGCACCCGGAGATCATCACCGTCGATCCGGGCTACGCCGAGTCCGGCCGTCAGGCCGCCGCACAGCTGATTGAGCAGATCAACGGGCGCGCAGAGCCGCGTCAGATCGTTATTCCCGCCCACCTTTCATAACCGCCATAAATCGGTTTATTGTGATCTTCGCCCGATTTCGGGAACGTTCCCATTTTCGCCGTCCCGCTGAAGGAGTAGGCTTGCGCTCAGGTCATTACACCCTTCCCATCTGTCATGAGGTTTCATGATGAGTAAAGTCAAACAAGCAGATATCGATCAGCTGATCGTTCTGGTGGGCGGTCGCGAAAACATCGCGACGGTCAGCCATTGCATTACCCGCCTGCGCTTCGTGCTGAACGATCCGGCTAAAGCCGATCCGAAAGCGATTGAAGCGCTTTCGATGGTGAAAGGCTGCTTCACCAACGCCGGGCAGTTCCAGGTGGTTATTGGTACCGAAGTGGGCGATTACTATCAGGCTCTGCTCGCTACTACCGGGCACAACGCGGCAGATAAAGAGCAGGCCAAAAAGGCCGCGCGCCAGAATATGAAATGGCACGAGCAGCTTATCTCCCACTTCGCAGAGATCTTCTTCCCGCTGCTGCCGGCGCTGATCAGCGGGGGCTTAATTTTAGGCTTCCGTAACGTCATCGGTGATGTGCCGATGAGCGACGGCAAAACCCTGGCGCAGATGTACCCGGCGCTGAAAACCATTTACGACTTCCTGTGGCTGATTGGTGAAGCGATCTTCTTCTATCTGCCGGTGGGGATTTGCTGGTCCGCCGTACGCAAAATGGGCGGTACCCCGATTCTGGGTATCGTACTCGGCGTAACGCTGGTCTCTCCGCAGTTAATGAACGCTTACTTACTTGGTCAGCAGGCGCCGGAAGTGTGGAACTTTGGCCTGTTCACCATCGCCAAAGTGGGCTATCAGGCGCAGGTGATCCCGGCACTGCTGGCGGGTCTGGCGCTGGGCTTTATTGAGACGCGCCTGAAACGGATTGTGCCGGATTACCTCTATCTGGTGGTGGTGCCGGTCTGCTCGCTGATCCTGGCGGTGTTCCTGGCGCACGCCTTTATCGGTCCGTTTGGCCGCATGATCGGCGACGGCGTGGCCTTTGCCGTCCGTCACCTGATGACCGGCAGCTTCGCGCCGATTGGTGCCGCGCTGTTCGGCTTCCTGTACGCCCCGCTGGTGATCACCGGCGTACACCAGACCACGCTGGCGATTGATATGCAGATGATCCAGAGCCTTGGCGGCACGCCGGTCTGGCCGATTATCGCGCTGTCTAACATCGCTCAGGCATCTGCCGTAACGGGCATTATTCTGGTCAGCCGTAAGCATAACGAGCGTGAAATTTCCGTTCCGGCCGCCATCTCCGCGTATCTCGGCGTTACCGAACCGGCGATGTACGGTATCAACCTGAAATACCGCTTCCCGATGCTCTGCGCCATGATCGGCTCGGGTCTGGCGGGTCTCGTGTGTGGTCTCAACGGCGTGATGGCGAACGGCATCGGCGTCGGTGGCCTGCCGGGTATTCTCTCCATTCAGCCTACTTTCTGGCAGGTGTTTGCCCTGGCGATGGCCATCGCGATCATCGTCCCTATGGCGCTCACCACCGTGGTTTACCAGCGTAAGTTCCGTCAGGGCGCGCTGCAGATTGTTTAACTTCATCTTTCGGGGCGCAGTTGCGCCCCTTCGCATTTGCAGGAACGCATTATGAATACCCTTCCTCACTGGTGGCAGAACGGCGTCATCTATCAGATTTACCCAAAAAGTTTTCAGGACACGACCGGCAGCGGCACCGGCGATTTGCGCGGCGTGACGCAGCGGCTGGACTACCTGAAAACCCTCGGTATTGACGCCATCTGGCTGACGCCGTTTTACATCTCCCCGCAGGTGGATAACGGCTACGACGTGGCGAATTACACCGCCATCGACCCGGCATACGGCACGCTGGATGACTTTGACGAGCTGGTCGCCCGGGCGCATGAACGCGGCATTCGCATCGTGCTGGATATGGTGTTTAACCACACGTCAACCCAGCACGCCTGGTTCCGTGAATCACTGAATAAAGCCAGCCCGTACCGCCAGTTTTATATCTGGCGCGATGGCACGCCGGAGCAGCTTCCCAACAACTGGCGCTCCAAATTCGGCGGCAACGCCTGGCGCTGGCACGCCGAGAGCGAGCAGTATTATCTGCACCTCTTCGCCCCGGAGCAGGCGGATCTCAACTGGGAGAATCCGGCCGTGCGCGCCGAGCTGAAAAAGGTGTGCGAGTTCTGGGCCGATCGCGGCGTGGACGGCCTGCGTCTGGATGTGATTAACCTGATTTCGAAAGATCAGGCTTTCCCGAATGACGATACTGGCGACGGTCGCCGCTTCTACACTGACGGGCCGCGCATTCATGAATATCTCCAGGAGATGAGCCGCGACGTCTTTACGCCGCGTAATCTGATGACGGTGGGCGAGATGTCCTCCACCTCGCTGGAGAACTGCCAGCAGTATGCGTCTCTCGACGGGCGCGAACTGTCGATGACCTTTAACTTCCATCATCTGAAGGTGGATTACCCCGGCGGCGAAAAATGGACGCTGGCAAAGCCGGATTTCGTGGCGCTAAAAACCCTCTTCAACCACTGGCAACAGGGGATGCATAACAAAGCGTGGAACGCGCTGTTCTGGTGTAACCACGATCAGCCGCGCATTGTGTCGCGCTTTGGCGATGAAGGCGAACACCGCGTACCGGCAGCGAAGATGCTCGGCATGGTGCTGCACGGGATGCAGGGCACGCCGTATATCTATCAGGGTGAAGAGCTTGGCATGACCAACCCGCACTTCAGCCGCATCACCGATTACCGCGACGTGGAAAGCCTGAACATGTTCGCCGAACTGCGGGCTAACGGCCGCGATCCGAACGAATTACTGGCGATTCTGGCGAGTAAGTCGCGTGATAACGGGCGCACGCCGATGCAGTGGGATGCCTCGCACAATGCGGGATTTACCGAAGGTGAGCCGTGGATTGGCGTCTGCGACAACTACGAGACGGTCAACGCCCGCACGGCGCTGGACGATCCTGATTCGGTGTTTTATTCCTACCAGTCGCTGATTCGCCTGCGCAAAACCCTGCCGGTGCTGACGTGGGGCGATTATCAGGATCTGCTGCCGGAACATCCGTCCCTGTGGTGTTATCGCCGCCAGTGGCAGGGGCAAACCCTGGTGGTGGTGGCTAACCTCAGCCATCAGTCTCATGAATGGGAATCAGACGTTCTCAGCGGTGAGTGGCAAGCCGTCATGAGTAACTACCCGGCCCCCCACCCCACCACGCTACGTCCTTTTGAAGCCGTCTGGTGGCTACAGGCGTAATCTCCCGCCGGGCGCGACAGCGGCGCCCGGTGTACTTTACTGTTTTTGTTGAATAATTAATCAGATTTTTCCTTTCCGGATTTACATTCGCTCCAGCGCCCGCCGTGTGTACTCTCGTCTTTTTACTTTGTTCTGAATCAAAAAAATCGCAAACATGTTTGATGCAAATCACTATATATAGAACTTAAAATGCTGGCCGACCCAACATCTTGTATTTATCGTCTACTATTCCAACAACAAGACGGCGACTCCGCTCTCCGGAATTGTGGATAACAAGGGTCGGGAACGCGGGAAGTCATTGGGCTGGCTGATAATCCATCCGGTGCATACTTCCCCACCTCTGTGGATAACCTGTTTTTAAAATGGAGTGATCATGACACCGCATGTGATGAAACGTGATGGCTGTAAAGTGCCGTTTAAATCAGAGCGCATTCAGGAAGCCATTCTGCGTGCAGCGAAAGCAGCGGGAGTCGATGACGCAGATTACTGCGCCACCGTCGCAGACGTCGTTAGCCGCCAGATGAACGAACGCAGCCAGGTGGATATCAGCGAGATCCAGACTGCGGTTGAGAACCAGCTGATGTCTGGTCCTTACAAGCAGTTAGCGCGCGCTTATATTGAGTACCGCCACGACCGCGACGTCCAGCGTGAGAAGCGCGGCCGCCTGAATCAGGAGATCCGGGGCCTGGTCGAACAGACCAACTCCGCCCTGCTCAATGAAAACGCCAATAAAGACAGTAAAGTGATCCCGACCCAGCGCGACCTGCTGGCCGGTATTGTCGCCAAACACTATGCCCGTCAGCATCTGCTGCCGCGCGACGTGGTGTCGGCGCACGAGCGCGGTGAGATCCACTACCACGATCTCGACTACTCGCCGTTCTTCCCGATGTTCAACTGCATGCTGATCGACCTGAAAGGCATGCTGACCCACGGTTTTAAAATGGGTAACGCCGAGATTGAGCCACCGAAGTCCATCTCCACGGCGACGGCCGTCACGGCGCAGATTATCGCCCAGGTCGCGAGCCACATTTACGGCGGCACCACCATTAACCGCATTGATGAAGTGCTGGCGCCGTTTGTCACCGCCAGCTTTAAGAAGCACCGTAAAACGGCGGAAGAGTGGCAGATCCCCGATGCCGACGGCTACGCCCATTCCCGCACCGAGAAAGAGTGCTATGACGCGTTCCAGTCGCTGGAGTACGAGGTGAACACGCTGCATACCGCTAATGGTCAGACGCCGTTTGTCACGTTCGGCTTTGGTCTGGGAACCAGCTGGGAATCGCGCCTGATTCAGCAGTCTATTCTGCGTAACCGTATCTCCGGTCTTGGCAAAAACCGCAAAACGGCAGTGTTCCCGAAACTGGTGTTCGCCATCCGCGACGGCCTGAACCATAAGTTTGGTGACCCGAACTACGACATTAAACAGCTGGCGCTGGAGTGCGCGAGCAAGCGCATGTATCCGGACATTCTGAACTACGACCAGGTGGTGAAAGTCACCGGTTCGTTTAAAACCCCGATGGGCTGCCGCAGCTTCCTCGGCGTGTATGAGGACGAAAACGGTGAGCAGGTGCATGACGGCCGCAACAACCTGGGCGTGATCAGCCTGAACCTGCCGCGCATCGCGCTGGAAGCCAAAGGGAATGAAGCGGCCTTCTGGACGCTGCTGGATGAGCGTTTACAGCTGGCGCGTAAAGCGCTGATGACCCGCATCGCCCGTCTGGAAGGAGTCAAGGCGCGCGTGGCGCCGATCCTCTATATGGAAGGGGCCTGCGGCGTGCGTCTGAAAGCGGACGACGACGTGTCTGAGATCTTCAAAAACGGTCGTGCGTCGATCTCGCTGGGCTATATCGGCATTCACGAAACCATCAACGCGCTGTTTGGTAACACGCATATGTATGACAGCGACGCCCTGCGCGAGAAAGGCATCGCCATTGTTCAGCGTCTGCGCGATGCCGTTGACCAGTGGAAAGAAGAGACCGGCTACGGCTTTAGCCTGTACAGCACGCCGAGCGAAAACCTGTGCGACCGATTCTGCCGTCTGGACACCGCCGAGTTCGGTATTGTGGAAGGGGTGACCGACAAAGGTTACTACACCAACAGCTTCCACCTGGACGTGGAGAAAAAGGTGAACCCGTACGACAAGATTGACTTTGAAGCGGCCTATCCCCCTATCGCCAGCGGCGGCTTTATCTGCTACGGCGAGTACCCGAACATCCAGCATAACCTGAAGGCGCTGGAAGACGTGTGGGATTATAGCTATCAGCACGTGCCGTATTACGGCACCAACACGCCTATCGACGAGTGCTACGAGTGCGGCTTTACCGGCGAGTTTGAGTGTACCAGTAAAGGCTTTACCTGCCCGAAATGCGGCAACCACGATGCGGCCCGCGTATCGGTGACCCGCCGCGTATGCGGCTATCTTGGCAGCCCGGATGCGCGTCCGTTCAACGCCGGCAAGCAGGAAGAGGTGAAACGCCGCGTGAAGCATTTAGGGAATGGGCAGATCGGGTAAGTTCCGTGTTCTCCCCCTCACCCTGGCCCTCTCCCTCAAGGGAGAGGGCCGGGATGAGGGTTAAAGGCATCACATCAGGTTAACACTATGAACTATCACCAGTACTACCCCGTCGACATCGTTAACGGCCCCGGCACCCGCTGCACTCTTTTTGTCTCAGGCTGCGTGCACGAATGCCCTGGTTGCTACAACAAAAGTACCTGGCGCCTCAATTCCGGCATGCCGTTTACCGCCGGGATGGAAGACCGGATCATTAACGATCTCAACGACACCCGCATCAAACGCCAGGGGATTTCGCTCTCCGGCGGCGATCCGCTGCATCCGCAAAACGTGCCGGAGATCCTGAAGCTGGTGAAACGCATTCGCCGCGAGTGCACAGGAAAAGATATCTGGGTCTGGACGGGCTATAAGCTGGATGAACTGAATGCTCAGCAAAGGGAAGTGGTGGATCTAATTAACGTGCTGGTTGACGGCAAATTTGTGCAGGATTTAAAAAACCCGGCGCTTATCTGGCGCGGCAGCAGTAACCAGGTAGTGCATCATCTACGGTGATCGACGGCGGATATCCTCTATCCGCCCTCTTTTCAAAACCGGCTCAAACTCTCCATCGCCACTGCCTTAAACCCGGCAAAATCACCGCAGCTACAGAGCCGTGACATCGCACGCTCGCGCAGGAAGGTGACGAAAATATCGTAGATCGCCATCGCCTCTTCGTATTCGCTTTTGCTGATGGCGAGCAGGAAGATGACGTGGGCGGTTTCGTCGCCCCACTGGACGCCGTGCGGGGCGAGCACGGTATAGACCACCGTTTTATGTGCCAGCAGACCCAGTGAGTGCGGCAGCGCGATGCCGTCGCCGAGCATGGTGCTGACGATGGCTTCACGTTCAACGACCGAGTCGAGGAACTCCGCCCCGACAAAGCCCTCCTCTTCAAGCTGGACGCAGAGCTCGCGGAACAGCGTTTGCTGGTCCACAGGGGCGTTGAGAATGCGGAAATGCGCGGCATCGAAGTATTTATCCAGCATCCACGGACGGGTTCTGTCCACCAGCACCAGCTTGCCAATCTGCTCCAGCTGGTAGTCCGTCGGGAACGGGGCAATCATCACCACCGGCTTTGACTTTTCACTGACGCGGGCAGTTGAGATCACAAAGTCTTCGCTAATGGATTCCGTCTGCTCGTACTCGCGAAGCGTAAGCGTGCGTGTGACCTCAATCTGCGGGTATTTGCGCTGCAGCACCGCCTCAATCATGCGCACCATGGCATTACCGGCATCGCACACCAGCAGCACGCGCGGCTGGCGCTGGTAGCCAATGTTATAGTGGCGCTCCAGCCCGACGCCAATATGCAGCACCAGGAAGCCAATCTCGTTTTCGCTGATCGCATATGGCGTGTATTTTCCCCAGCTTGAGACTGCCGCCAGCGTCATATCCCACGCCATCGGATAGTGCTGCTTGATGTTATCCAGCAGCGGATTCGGGATCATGATTTGATACCGCACGCGGGTGATCATGGTTTTGATATGGGTAAGCAGATCCGCATGCAACTGCTCGTCGCTGAGCAGGTTGTAGTTATAGTGGGTGTTGATATAGCGCAGGATGTAGTTGACCAGCGCTTCGTCGTCATCCGCATTGATGGCGCTCGGTGCGATATCCTGGATTTGCCGCGCGGCGATATGCACGCACAGCCAGCTCTCTTCCGAAGGGGAAAGCGCTTTGCCCGCCAGCTGCTGGATGGTCACCGCGATATCTTTCGCCGCGTCACGCACGTTCTCTTCCACATCTTCGGCGTGGAATTCCGGCAGCGGATACCCCTCGCTGATGCGGCGAACCGACACCGCGCAGTAGAGTCGCAGGAACAGCTCGCCTTCGTCGGTCAGGCGAATGTGATGCCGCGTCAGCGCCTCGTGCAGCACCGGCACCATCTGCTCTGCTACTCCGGCATTGAGCGCCACGTCGGTCACCAGCGGGTTCAGGCTGTCCTGCTGGGCCAGCTCCCAGAGCAGATCGGTCAGACAGGCGCGGGTCGCCATCTCACTGCCAAACAGCTTCATGCCGTGGCGTGGACGCGTTTCCAGCGTCAGGTTGTAGCGGTGGAACCACTCCCGCACCTCCACCATGTCGCTCTGCAGCGTGGCGCGGCTGACGAACCACTCATCGGCCAGGTCTTCCAGCTTGAGTGAAAACGCCGAGGTGAGAAAACGCACCACCAGATAATGCACGCGCTCCGGCCCGGTACGGGGGATACGCAGTGCGCGCGGATGGGAAGCCTGCAGCTCTTGATACCGCGCCGCATCGTCAATTTTGAGCTGGTAGCCATTGCCACGGCTAAGGATAAACTGCGCGCCGTGGCTTGCCAGCAGCGCGTTCAGGGCGGAAATATCCGCCCGGACGGTTCGCGTGGAGACCGACAGCCGCTGCGCCAGCTCGTCCTGCGGCAGCGTCTCGTTTTGCAACAGATCGAAAAGTTGCGCTAAACGTTGATTCGGAAATCGCACGTCGTTGTCCTCTTACTGCTCAGGGTGAAATGACCATCTGGGATGGGCTGCCGACCGGGGTATAGTCTGACTCAAAGCTTAGCTTGCCGTCCTGACCGACGCGGAAACGGGTAATGTTGTCGCTGCGCTGGTTCATGACGTACAGCCAGCGCCCCTGTTTATCGAGCGTCAGGGTGCGCGGGTAGTCGCCACGCGTCCAGACATCGTCCTGATGCGTCAGCGTGCCCTCCGCTGTTACGGTAAAGTGCCCGATGCTGTTATGCAAACGGTTAGCCACATACAGCTGTTTACCATCTGAGCTCAGCACCAGCCCGGCCGCAAAACTGGTGCCTTTGTAACCTTCTGGCAGCGCGGAGAGCGTTTTGCCCTCTTTCAGCCTGCCGTTGCTGTCCAGCGTATAATGGGTGAGCGTAGACGCCTCTTCGTTAATCAGCCACAGCGCATCCCCCTTCGGCGTAAAGACAAAGTGCCGCGGCCCGGCCCCTTTTGAGGAGGCGCTGATAAACGGCGGATCGTTCGGCGTCAGCTTGCCGGTTCGATCGTCAAAGCGGTACTGGTAGATACGATCCAGCCCCAGATCGGTGGAAAACACATATTTCCCGCTCGGATCGGCGGCGATCATGTGCGCATGGGGGCCATTATGATCGCTGATGGCAAAACTGCCCTCCACAGCGGCTTCCGGTTTTGCCGCACCCGGTTCGCCCTGATCCTGACGTTTGTCCGTGGCGTCACCCAGGCTGCCATCGGCTTTGATCGACAGCACGGCGATCGATCCACTTACGTAGTTTGCCACCAGCAGATGACGCCCGTTCGGCGTGAGCGACAGATACACCGGCCCCGCACCACCGGAGGAGATCTGATTCAGCTCGCTCAGTTCGCCGCTGGCACCAATACGCAGCGCCTGCACCACGCCCTGCTCCACTTCGCTTGCCAGATACAGCATTTTGCCATCGTGAGAGACGGTCAGTTGCGCGGCATTCGGTAGCTTGCTGACCAGCATTTTATCGCTGAGCGCACCGGTGTGCGGGTCCACAGTAAAGCGGTACAGCCCTTCCCCGTTGGGGTTGTAGGTGCCGACCCAGGCGTACTGCGTCTGGGCGATAGCGGCGTTAGCCAGTAAAGAGAGTGAAGCGACAAGCAAGGTACGGGTGTGCATGGTGGCTCCTTCAGGTTGGTGCGGTGTGTTTCCCCTCACCCTAATCCTCTCCCAAAGGGAGAGGGCCGGGGTGAGGGGCAGTTTTTACTTCACCAGCGTCTTCGTCATCGCAAGCAGCGTACGCACATCATCCGGACGCGTATCGCCGCTGGCTTTGTCGATAATCGAGCTGTAAATATGCGGAATGATTTTGCTCACGCCCGCGTCCAGAGCGATCTGCAGGATCGCCTCGTAGTTTTCCAGATCGATACCCCCGGTCGGCTCCAGCCAGAAGTCGTGACGGGCGCAGGCTTCCGCCACGGCCTGGTATTCGTCACGGCACTTCAGACCGCCCATCGGGAAGTATTTGACTGAACTGCCGCCAAAGTCTTTCAGCAGGGCGATCGCCGTTTCAACCGGCACAATGCCGTCCGGTGCCGCGCTGCTCAGCGGGCCGGTGGAGATTTTCACCATCCCGACGGTGCCGGTCGGCGAGACCAGCCCATTGACGACCGATTCGTTCTGCCCCAGCAGCGCACGGCTGGTGGCCACGCCGGTGAAAACCTGGTTAACGTGCTGCGGCTGCACCTGACGGGAGATTTCGCTCACCATCGCCGACTGGTTCGGATCACCCGCCCCCAGGCCTACCGAGAGCGCGTTATCAATCAGCGCCGCGTACTCACGCATATCAGCAACCGCACTGGCCACGTCCGGGTAATTTTTGGAGAGCACGCCCACCAGCACATGACCTTCCGCCGCCTCGTAAATGGCGCTGGCATTCGCTTTTGAGCCTGCCAGCACGTTCAGGCAGACGCGGTCACGGTAAAAATTGGGGGTCAGTTTCATGCCTTTTTCTCCTGTCCTAACACTTCGCTTATGCGGCGGTACACAATGTTCAACTGCTCAGCGTTCACGCTGCGCACGTCCGCTTCGATAATCCCTTCGTTGGCCTTGTAGCCGCGGAAATAAATGGCGTATTCGCCCTGCTTCAGGGCATTCACCAGCTCGCCGGTGCCGATGCCGGTTACGGCTTCGTCAAACTTAATCTCGGTGCGCGCGATATCGCGACCGGCACTGTCCCAGACCACGCGCGCGGTGACGCCGTTAAGGGTGTTGAGCGCATCGATAAACGGTGTCATCTTCGCCACCATCTCCGTCCCACTCTCTTTGGTCGCCGTCAGGTAGTGTTCGATGGCGCAGGTCAGACCGAGGATCCCCTCTTTACCCACCTTCATGGCGCGGCCAATGCCCGCCGTCTGGCGCTTCACCCACTCAACGTACTGGGTTTTGCCGATCACCAGCCCGCTGGTTGGCCCTTCAATTGCCTTCGCGCCGCTGTAGATCACCAGGTCGGCACCGGAGCGGTAATAGGTATGCAGATCTTCTTCCGCTGCGGCATCGACGATCAGGGGCAGATCGTGTTTGCGCGCCACAACCGCGGCCTGCTCAACGCTGAGCATGCTTTTCTGCACGCAGTGGTGCGATTTGATATAGAGGATCGCCGCCGTGCGCGGGGTGATCGCCGCCGCCAGCTGATCGGCTGAGCATTCGTTAGCGTAACCCGCTTCCACCAGCTTGCCGCCGCCCAGCGCCACCATGGTGCCCACCGGCGCGCCAAAGTTAACGTTGTGGCCTTTCGGTAGAACGATTTCGTTGTTCTCAACTGGAGTGACGTGCAGGTTTTCCAGCAGCCAGTCGCTGTCTTTCACCAGCACCGCCGCCACGGACTGGGCGATGCCCGCGGATGCGCAGGAGACCACCGTCGCCCCTTCCACCTCCAGCAGCTTCGCGATGTATTCCCCGGTTTTGTTGACCAGATCCTTCATCTCGAAATAGTGATTCATGCCGTCCATCGCCGCCTGCACCACTTCCGGGCGTGGCGTGGAGACACCCAGCGCCGTCATGCGGCCAGAGGTGTTGATGACTTGCTTTAAGTGGTACTTCTCATAAATCGAAGGCATGTTCCGTGCTCCCTTGTTCGGTCATGTAGCCCTTGCCCGCGCGGATCGCGGCAAGCGGCACCAGAATATGTTCAGCCTGCAGGCTGTCGTTTTCAGCATCCACCAGCAGCGTTGGCTGGCGTTTAAGGGTGAACAGCGTCAGGTCGGCGTCGAGGCCGGGTTCGATACGCCCTTTGCGCGACAGGCGCAGGCCGTCGGCGGCGTTGGCGGTGACGCAATCAATCACCTGCGGCAATGACATGCCGATGGCGAGGAATTTCGACATCACGCTTGCCAGCGAGCCCACCGGGCCATTGATGCGGTTGCGGCAGTAGATATCCGAGCTGATGGTGTGCGGCAGAATGCCCATCGCGATAGCGCGTTTCGCCACTTCAAAGCTGAAGCTCGCCGTACCGTGACCGACGTCCAGCCGCACGCCGCGTTTCAGGGCAGAGGCAATGGAGGCGCGCAGTTCGCCGGAAGGCGTCAGAATGCGGTTTGGCTTGCCGTTGTAGCAGTGGGTAATGATGTCGCCCGAGCTCAGCAGCTCGGCAATTTCATCCAGATTCGGCGGGTTATTGCCAATGTGCACCATCAGCGGCAGGTCGCCGTTCTCTTTCTGAATGGCTTTCGCACGCTCCAGCGGCGTAATACCGTTTTCACCCACCACGCTGCTGCTCATGCGCGCTTTCAGCCCGACGATAAAGTCAGGATGGCGTTTCACCGCCTGCTTCACGGCATCGGCATCAATATTCACCATATTGGCCAGCTCGTTCTGGGCAATCAGCCCCACGCGGGAGATATTCAGCAGGGCAAAGACCTCGGTTGAGGCCTTGCGGGTAATGTCATAGAAATCATCCACGTCATCGGCACCGGTACTGCCCGCATCCACTACGGTGGTGACGCCGGTAGCGATACCCACGCTGTCCGGTTCGTCGTGGTAAATGGGGGAGTTCGGGTAGCAGTGGACGTGGGAGTCGATCCAGCCTGCGCTGACGAACACGTCACCGTTCAGCTCCACCGTTTTGCGGGCGGGAGCGTCTATGTCGCCTGTTGCGGCAATTTTCCCGTCCAGAATGGCGATATCGGTCAGGGTATCGTCGCTAAGGCGCGCACGGCGCAGGAGTAAATCAAACATGGGGTTCTCCTGATAAGGCGGGCGCCAGCGCGCCCGCAGGTATTAAAGGGCGACCGGGAACAGCCAGCCTAAAATCATGGCGCCAAGGATGGCACCGCCGGTGATCGGCTTCTGCCAGATGTAGAACAGCAGCGCGCCCAGCAGGGAACCGACGCCAATCGGAATGGAAGCGGTCATGGCGCTGAGGATAATCAACGGACCCAGAAAACGACCGGAGGCATTGCCCGCGCCCATCATCACGTCCGCCCCGTAGGTGGAGTTGCTCTGGTTGATGGTGAACTTACGCGCCAGGATGATGACGTAGCCGATCGCCAGACCAATCACCAGGCCGGTAATGAGCGAGGCAATGAAGTTGGTCACCGGGAACATGATCCCCGCACCCAACAGCAGTGCCGGCACACCAAGACCCACGCCGGTCTGGATCGCCCCGCCGATGTCGAGGATCCCTACCAGCGATCCTTCGATGATGCGTGCGAACAGGAAGCTCGCGCCGAACGCCGCCACCGCGCCGTATACGCCGGTATCAATTCCCGCCTTCAGCATCGCCACGAAGGCCACTTCGTTAAACGCGCCGATGCCGTAGAGGTAGTACATGTGCGTCCCGGCAAATACGCCGGAGGAGAGCAGGCCAACGAAGATCGGGAACGACCAGTCGGCATACCAAAAACCTTTATTCTGTTCCATTCAGAGGCTCCTGTTATTTACCGCTGAGCGAGTTGTGGATCATATCGAGCCAGTTCGGCACGGTCAGATGGAAGGATTCGATCATCTTCATGTCGAAGCCGCGGAAGAAGCCGCTCAGCACGAACAGCAGAACGATAGCCGCCATCATCACCCTGGTGACGTGGTTCCAGCCGCTCTCTTCCACGCCTTTACCGATCAGGATCCCCAGTACCAGGCCCGGTACGGCGTTGCCCATAATCAACTGCGCCGCGCCGCCAAAGATGGTGGCCCAGAAACCCGATTTTTTACCCGCGTCGATGGCCGCCAGCCAGAAGATCACCGGCATCACGGTGTTGACCAGCAGGTTTGCCGCCGGTACCAGTACCTTCACGGCGGTGACCTGCAGCGCGGCCGGCACGGAGGAGGCAGTCAGGTTAAGGAAGGTGACGACAATCATGCCGATGATGCCGCAGGCAATCGCCATTTTGCGGGGATCGTGCAGCGTTTCGCCGACGTTACGGTTTTTGATCATCAAGGCTGCGGCACCCCAGTTTGGGATGATGCGGTGGTCAACGTCCTGTGTGAAAGCCCCTGCGGCCACGGAAGAGGCCCAGGCGTTAAAGAAGAAGCCTAACCCAAAGGAGAAGTGAGACGCTGGGTCCCCTTCGCAGGAGTTCAGTTCCCCCAACGTACGAAACGCGCCCATCCCCTGAGTGGTAGGCGCATGAAACATGCGTGCAGCCCCGGCCCCCACACCGACGCCCACCAGGCCGCCAATGATGAGCGATTTTATTAATATAATTAAGAACATCAGTCTGCCCTTTTATGAATAATCAGCGTTGCGTGACGAAATCCACCTGGTCAAGATTGATGGCGGTCACGTTGACGGTCACATCCAGCTCCACGCTGTAGGTGCGTCTTTCCCGGCGCAAAAAGAAGAACAGAAAGGCTTCTTTACGCACCGCTTCTTGCGCCTGAACGACCTGCACATCCTGTGGCTCAATACGCAGTAAGATATGCGGTGAGGCTTTCATCACCGCGGCCTGAACGTGGTTGAGCGCGTCGGCAAAGGCGCGCGCTTTGGCGTCGCCCTTCCCCTTCACTCTCACCGTGGTTGTGAACTGTTCTTTCATGCTTATGCGCCGTGCTTCTTCTGCCACGCCTGCACCAGACGCTCACCCAGCTCTTCTTTATCCATAAAGCCAAAGCCCAGCACGTTGCAGCCTTCGTTGATGGCGGTCACCCCCTCATCCACGGAGCGCATGCCGTATTTCGCTTTGTAGCCATATTTGGTTTGCGCCGTGATGGCACCCGCGCCGCCGCTGCCGCAGAAGGAGATGCCGAAGGTGGCGTTTTCCGCTTTCATGACGTCGCCGAGTTTCATATCTGCCGCCATACCCGGCACGACAACCGCACGTCCACCCGCTTTTTCCACACCGGCAGCCACTTTCTGGCCTTTACCCAGGCGATCGCCAATCACGACTGTAATCTGTTCCATGTGTTGCTCCTTAAAGGTTGTCTTTCGCGACTTCAAAGTGAACGGAGAGCAGCCAGGCTTCTTCGTCAGGAAGGTTGCCAAACTGCGCTACCACTTCACGGGCGAGCCGCATTGAATCCGGTGAAATTTCGTCGAACAGCTCTGCCTCCACTTCCGGCAGCGGCTCGCCGGTCACGGACCGGTGCGCCATCGCGCGGACATGGGAGGTGAGCATCTGTTCCTGTACTGCATTGGGGATGATGTTGTGCCGGGCCAGCAGGGCGTAAACCTGCTGCAGCATGGTGTTCGCGAGCTTTTCTGTTTGCTCCGCCTGATCCCCAACGTCGTTCATTACCGCTCCGTTACTCACTGGTCTTACCCCGTTAATGGCTCTGGAATAAAACTAACGTTGGCGATGAAGGGTTTGTAGCGAGTTGTTTTCCACTTCGAAGTGGAAAGGCGAGCCGCAGCAGTGATCTGTGCCACATAAATAGGCTGAATCTGGATAAATCGCTGTATTTGCGTGATGAATATCACGTTATCTGACGGCAAATATGGGGAGAGCGAAGCGGAAAAGATTACGAGCCGACTCGTAGAAATGTGACGTGGATAAGGTTTTCTTATGGGGATTCGCTAGAGTGGCGGCGGGTGCTTGAGACTGACCGTCTCAGGCATGGGACGGAAAGTGGAAAGCCCCGCCTGATAAAAAATCAGGGCGGGGGCTCGAAACGACACGTCGGACCGTGGAGTTCGCTACCTCGCCCGCTTTACAGCAAGGAGGCATCCATGAAACGCCAATCCCCAATTATCCGGGTTTTGATGATTATTGCTTTGACGATAATCATCTTAACGCTGGTGACGAGGAAAACACTGTGCGAGATCCGTTTTCGAAACGGCTCGCTCGAAGTGACAGCGCGGATGGAGTGTCGCTCCGGCCAGTAGGGAGCAAAGATGCGGGGGCGCTAACTGCGCCCCCGCATACGGGAAAGGACGTACAGCTCAGGCACCCAATTAACGATACTTTTTGTGATACGTGTTACGCGTCGCGACAAACTGGTCGGCTGCCGCCTGGGCTTCCTTCACTTTGCCTTCGTTAGCGAGCTTCAGCGCGCCATCAATCTGACCAACCAGCACGTCAAAACCGTGGCGGTAGTCTTTCATCTCTGCGCTGTCTGCCGCTTTGCTTTCCAGCTTTGGCGGTGTCGCTTTTTGCGCGTCCAGTGCCGCTTCACGCATTTTGGTCAACGCGCCTTTCATTTCCGCCGCATTGTCCGTCTTCTGAACGACCTTCAGGTTTTCACTGAGGATATCCATGTTATCTTCAAGATCGGCAGCAAACGCAGAAGAGCCAAGAACCAGCGTTGAAGCCGCGACGATCGCTAACAGGTGTTTACGCATTGCTCACTTCCTTTTTTATTATTAAAACGCTTTTCGGGTATTACTGGCCGGCGATTTTCATTTCCGGCAGTAATACAGAACCACACTGTATATTGCTACGTGTTTCAATATCGTTACCGACCGTAACGATATTGCGCCACATGTCCTTCAGGTTACCGGCAATGGTAATTTCGCTTACCGGATACTGAATTTCGCCGTTTTCGACCCAGAAGCCTGCCGCCCCGCGAGAGTAATCCCCGGTGATGCCGCTCACGCCCTGGCCCATCAGTTCTGTGACGACCAGACCGGTGCCCATCTCTTTAAGCATCTGCTCAAAGTTCAGGCCCTGTCCGGCAATCCGCCAGTTATGAATGCCGCCTGCATGCCCGGTACTTTTCAGCCCAAGCTTGCGCGCGGAGTAGTTGGTCAGCAGCCACTGGGTCAGCACACCGTCTTTGACGATATCACGGCGTTCCGTGCGCACGCCTTCGCTGTCGAATGGCGTGGAGGCCAGCCCTTTCAGCAGATGCGGGTGCTCTTCAATGGTCAGCCATTCGGGCAGGATCTGTTTGCCCAGTGAGTCGAGCAGGAACGTCGATTTACGGTAAACCGATCCCCCGGCAATCGCCCCCACCAGATGACCAAACAGACCGGTCGCCACTTCATTGGCAAAAATGACCGGGGCTTTCATGGTGGAGAGCTTACGCGGCGACAGGCGAGACAGCGTGCGCTCGGCACACGCTTTACCCACCCACTCCGGCGACTGCAAATCGCCCAGCGCACGGCCGATGGTGTACGCGTAATCCCGCTCCATATCGCCGTTCTCTTCGGCAATCACGCAGCTTGAGAGCGAGTGACGGGTTGAGCAGTAGCCCTGCAGCATGCCATGCGAGTTGCCGAAGACTTTGATGCCATAGTGGCTGTTGAAGCTGCCGCCTTCGGTATTGGTGATGCGTTTATCCGCCTGCAAAGACGCCTGTTCGGCACGCGCGGCCAGCTCGATGGCTTCGTCCGGGGTGACTTCCGCCGGGTGGAAAAGATCGAGATCCGGGGCGTCAAACGCCAGCAGATCTTTATCCGCCACGCCAGCGTAAGGATCCGGGGAGGTGTAACGCGCAATATCCAGCGCCGCCTGCACCGTACGGGCAATGGCATCGGGGCTGAGATCGGTAGACGACGCGCTGCCTTTGCGATTCTGGTGATAGACCGTGATCCCCAGCGCCCCATCGCTGTTAAATTCTACATTCTCCACTTCGCCATAGCGGGTGCTCACGCTAATGCCGGTGGTTTTGCTGACCGCCACTTCGGCGCCATCTGATTTACCTGAAGCGAGCGTCAGCGCGGTGGAGACGGCTTCTTCCAGAATCTTACGCTGCGCTTCAACTTGTGAGGTTACTTTCATCGCAAATGCCATACTGTAAGAGAGAGTTAACTGAAGTCTAACAGAGAACCGTTTTTCAGTGCGCGTCTTAACTGGTAACATTAGCCTCTTTTTTTAAGGAGCCTGACATGACTAAGCAGCCCGAAGACTGGCTCGACGACGTTCCCGGTGATGACATCGAAGACGAAGATGATGAGATCATCTGGGTCAGTAAAAGTGAAATTAAACGCGACGCCGAAGAGTTAAAACAGCTTGGCGCAGAAATGGTGGAACTGGGTAAAAACGCGCTGGATAAGATCCCGCTCGACCAGGATCTGCGTGATGCCATTGAACTGGCACAGAAAATCAAAAAAGAAGGCCGTCGTCGCCAGCTTCAGCTTATCGGTAAAATGCTGCGTCAGCGCGACGTCGATCCGATCCGCCAGGCGCTGGATAAACTGAAAAACCGCCACAACCAGCAGGTTGCGCTGTTCCACAAGCTGGAGCAGATCCGCGATCGTCTGATTGAACAGGGTGATGATGCCGTACCGGAAGTCCTGAACCTGTGGCCGGATGCCGACCGCCAGCAGCTGCGTTCCTTGATCCGTAACGCGAAGAAAGAGAAAGAAGGGAATAAGCCGCCGAAGTCCGCGCGCCTGATTTTCCAGTATCTGCGTGAGCTGTCTGAGAACGAAGAGTAATCCTTTCCCCTCACCCTGACCCTCTCCCCAAAGGGGAGAGGGAGAAGAGAGAATGGAGGCCCGGTAAGCGCTAGCGCCACCGGGCTTTTTTTACTCTGCAGCCTCGGCCTTTTTCGCCAGACCGTCCAGCAGCTTCTGATGGATCCCACCAAAACCGCCGTTACTCATCACCAGAATATGGTCACCCGGCTGAGCGGCTTTCACCACCATATCCGCCAGAGCATCAACATCCGCACTCCAGTGCGCAGGCTGAATGCAGGCATCGGCCACTTCAGCTACCTGCCATGGAATATGCTGTGGCTGCAGCAGGAAGACTTCGTCAGCACGTCCTAAGGAAGGCGCGAGATCGTCTTTGCAGATGCCCATTTTCATGGTGTTAGAGCGTGGCTCCAGCACAGCCAGAATACGCGCGGTACCGCCGACCTTGCCGCGTAACGCTGCAAGTGTTGCCAGAATAGCGGTTGGGTGATGCGCAAAATCGTCATACACCGTCACGCCGTGGGCTTCACCGCGCAACTCCAGACGGCGACGGGCATTGATAAACGAGCCCAGTGCATTCGCCGCATCCGCAGGCTGAACACCCACATGGCGTGCGGCCGCGATCGCCATCAGGCCGTTGTGCATGTTGTGTTCGCCAACCAGGCCCCACTTCACCTCACCCACTTTCTCGCCGTCGAGCCACACTTCCCACTCCGAGGCATCCACGTTGCGTTTTTTCGCCTGCCAGTGGCCCTGCTCGCCCACCAGTTCCTGCTCGCTCCAGCAGCCCATCGCCATGGTCTGCTTAAGATTGATGTCGTTCTCCGGCAGGATAATACGGCCCTGGCCCGGAACGATGCGCACCAGGTGGTGGAACTGTTTCTGAATGGCTTTCAGGTCGTCAAAGATATCCGCATGATCGAACTCAAGGTTGTTGAGGATCAGCGTGCGCGGGCAGTAGTGTACAAACTTGGAGCGCTTGTCGAAGAACGCACAGTCGTACTCATCGGCTTCGATCACAAAGAACGGACTGTCCCCCAGACGCGCAGACACGTCGAAGTTACCCGGAACGCCGCCGATCACAAAGCCCGGCTTGTAACCACAGGCTTCGAGGATCCAGGTCGCCATACCGGCGGTGGTAGTTTTGCCGTGCGTACCGGCCACGGCGACAACCCAACGGTCGCGCAGGACGAAATCATGCAGCCACTGTGGGCCAGACATGAACGGAATATTGCGTTCCAGTACCGCCTCAACGCACGGATTACCTCGCGTCATGGCGTTGCCAATGATCACCAGATCCGGCGCGGGATCCAGCTGGCTGGCATCATAACCCTGAATCAGGGAGATGCCCTGTTTCTCCAGAAGCGTGCTCATCGGCGGATACACATTGGCGTCCGAACCTGTCACTTCATGGCCCAGCGAGCGCGCCAGCATTGCCAGTCCGCCCATGAAAGTGCCACAAATCCCCAATATATGAATGCGCATACGTCACTATCCTTCTTCAATGTGGCGCATATTTTACTCACATGTTAGCGGGTGTGAAACGCATTTCAGGTAAATCCGTATATTGCTGGCGCGATTCACCACTGCGCTACTATTTGAATATTTGTTAAGATTGTTGGGCATTAGTCGTTTTAGTGAACATACAATCGCTCTACTCACAAAGATGCAGGGAAAGTGTTATGAAAACGTTAGGTGAATTTATTGTCGAAAAGCAGCACGAGTTTTCTCATGCTACCGGTGAACTCACTGCTTTACTGTCGGCAATAAAGCTGGGCGCTAAGATCATCCACCGTGATATCAACAAGGCCGGTCTGGTCGATATCCTGGGTGCCAGCGGTGCCGAGAACGTTCAGGGCGAGGTTCAACAGAAACTCGATCTGTTCGCAAATGAAAAACTGAAAGCTGCACTGCGCGCGCGCGACATCGTTGCGGGTATCGCCTCTGAAGAAGAAGATGAAATTGTCGTATTCGAAGGGTGTGAACACGCGAAATACGTTGTTCTGATGGATCCGCTGGACGGCTCCTCCAACATCGACGTTAACGTTTCTGTCGGTACCATTTTCTCCATCTACCGCCGCGTCACGCCTGTTGGCACGCCGGTGACAGAAGAAGATTTCCTGCAGCCGGGCAGTCAGCAGGTTGCTGCCGGTTATGTCGTGTATGGCTCCTCCACCATGCTGGTCTATACCACCGGCTGTGGCGTTCATGCCTTTACTTACGATCCGTCGCTGGGCGTCTTCTGCCTGTGTCAGGAACGTATGCGCTTCCCGGAGAAGGGCAACACCTACTCCATCAACGAAGGTAACTACATCAAGTTCCCGACTGGCGTGAAGAAGTACATCAAATTCTGCCAGGAAGAAGATAAAGCGACGCAGCGCCCTTACACCTCCCGCTATATCGGTTCCCTGGTTGCGGATTTCCACCGTAATCTGCTGAAAGGCGGCATTTACCTCTACCCAAGCACCGCCAGCCACCCGGACGGGAAGCTGCGTCTGCTGTATGAATGCAACCCGATGGCGTTCCTGGCGGAACAGGCGGGCGGCAAGGCGAGCGATGGTAAAGAGCGTATTCTGGATATCGTGCCAGAAAGTCTGCACCAGCGTCGTTCCTTCTTCGTCGGCAACAACCATATGGTTGAAGACGTTGAACGTTTTATCCGTGAGTATCCGGACGCGTAATACCACTCTCCCGGGGAGCCCGTCTGGCTCCCCAACCCATTTATATATTTTACCGTATAAGTGTTTATAAAAAACGCGCTTTAATATTCAGATTCGCTCCTGCATTATTTCCATAACAGTTTGACAGATATTTCCTGGAGCGTAATCGTGATGAAAAACTATTCCCGTGCCAATACCGGCATTGATTTAAATCTTATTCCTGTCTTTATTGAAGTGGTCCGCTGCGGCAGCATGGCGAAGGCCTCTGTCCGGCTGGAGATGTCACGTCCGGCCGTGAGCCTGGCGTTGAAGCGCTTTAGCCAGCTTTTTGCTGAACCGCTATTTATCCGTAAAGGGTTATATCTTGAACCGACGGAAAAAGCGTTAACCTTAACCCGCTCGCTGGAAATATTACTCGGTAATATTCACGATAATATTAGCGCGATTAATTCGTCCGAGAATAATACCCTGGTACAGAATATACCAGGGTCGGGGAATATTATGCGACACTCTGCGTCGTCAGTTTAAATGATGACATGGCTTCCATCAGCTGGCGTGACTGCTCTTCCAGCGAGCGCGTCGCGGCAGAGGATTGCTGTACCAGCGCCGCATTCTGCTGCGCGGTTTCATCCATCTGATTTACCGCAATATTCACCTGTTCAATGCCACGGCTCTGTTCCTGAGACGCGGTAGCAATTTCGCGCATCAGTTTGGTCATGCGCAGCACTTCGGTGGCGATCTCATCCATCGTTTCGCCTGCCTGCTGCGCCAGCTCACTGCCCTCATTGACGTGAGTCTGCGAGTCGCTGATAAGCGAGCGGATCTCTTTTGCCGCATCAGCGCTGCGGCTGGCAAGATTGCGCACCTCGCCCGCAACGACGGCAAAACCGCGCCCCTGCTCGCCCGCACGCGCCGCTTCCACGGAGGCGTTCAGCGCCAGAATATTGGTCTGGAAGGCAATACCGTCAATAACGCTCAGTATGTCAGCAATGCGCGCCGAGCTGCCGGAGATATCACGCATTTTCTCAATCACGTAGCAGACCATTTCGCTGCCGTGATCGGCAGTATCCGAGACAGATTTCGCCAGCTGGTGCGCCTGCTCAGCGTTATCCGCGTTGAGTTTCACCGTGGCGGTGATCTGTTCCATGCTGGCGGCGGTCTGCTCCAGCGAGGTGGCGGTGGATTCCGTGCGCTCGGCAAGATCCCTGTTTCCCGCCGTCAGCTCGCGGCTGCCGGTATCAATTTGCGAGCTGGCATCGCGGACCCGCAGCACCGAGTGCATCAGCGACTGACGCATCCCTTCGATAGCAGCGTTCAGACGGTTGAACTCCTGGCTCGCCGGGGCATTCAGCGTGTGGGTTAAATCCCCCGCGGCGACGTTTTCCAGCTGCGCAATCGACGCTGACAGCGGCTTGAGCAGCATGTGGCGCAACACCAGCCAGGCCAGCACAATGATGCCTGCCGTCAGCAGCGCCGCGACAACGATCAGGATCAGAACCCGCGTTTTGCTCGACTGCACGGCGCTGACTTCCGCTTTCCCGCGCGCGTCGCTCCACATCTGGAACGCCTGCATATCGTTATCAAACTGCTTTGCCACCGGAATGAGCTTACTCTCCAGCAGATCGTAATAGCTGTCTGCGCTCTGTTCGTTCAGCGCTTTCAGCATTGGGTTGATCCCCTGCTGGTTATAAGCTGCCAGACTGGCCGCCACCTTATCCAGCAACTGCTGTCCCTGGGGATCGGCCACGCCTGCGTCGATCACGCCTTTCAGCGTTTTTTGCGCCAGGGCGATCTCCTGATTAATGCTTTTCACCGATTTCGCGGCATCGTCCAGCAGACCAATTTCCATCATTCTGACGGCCTGGCCCGCCTCGTTGCGCGCACGAAGGATCAGCGTATAGCCAGAATTGAGCTGCACCATCTGCTCACCCTGAAGGTGGTTGATGCGCTGAAGTGACGAAGAACTCTGTGTGAGGGCATAAATGCCAATGCCGCTGACAATCAGCAGCAGAAGGGTCATAACGGCCAGTAAAGAGAGCAAGCCGGTACGAATCGATAGCGTTTTAAGCATGATGTTATTTCCGGTAGCGAGATATTTCTGGGCATAAACAAAAAGTATCGGCCGCTACCGGAAAATGTTTATACACGTCATCCTTCAAGCTGCCTCTGCGTTGGCTGCGTCAGCTCACCCCAGTCACTTACTTGAGTAAGCTCCCGGGGATTCGCAGACTTGCCGCCTTGATGCAACTTGAATGATTTAGTGTATAGACTTTAAGCAAATTCAGCATATTATCGCTCTGTTACTGATGTGTTCACGCGGGTAACAGGCGAGCTCTGGCGGTTCTCCCAGAGCACCGTCAGACCGCGCTGCAGGGCAATAAAAATAAACAGTAAAATGCCGATGGCGATTTTCGTCCACCACGAGCTGAGCGTGCCGTCAAAGTTGATATAGGTCTGGATCAGCCCCTGGATTGCCACGCCAAACAGTGTTCCCAGCACCGTCCCCACCCCGCCGCTGAGCAGCGTGCCGCCAATCACCACAGAGGCAATCGCATCCAGTTCAACGCCAACCCCGGCCAGCGCGTAACCCGCCTGGGTGTAAATGGAGAAGACAATCCCCGCCAGCGTCGCCAGCCCGGTGGAGAGCATATAGATGCGAATGGTGGTGCTACGGGTGGAGATCCCCATCAGGTTGGCCGAGGTCGCGTTGCCGCCAATGGCATAAACCTGATTACCAAACCGGGTGCGATGGGCAAGGAAGATCCCAATAACCACCACGCCCAGCATCAGCAGCCCCATCGCGCTCAGGCGGCCACCGCCGGGGATTTTCCACGCCAGGCTGGAGAGCGTGTCGTACACCGGATGGTTGATCGGGATCGACTCCTCTGATACCAGGTAGCTCACGCCGCGCAGGAAGAACATCCCGGCAAGGGTAATGATAAAGGCCGGGATCTTGAGCGCGTCAATCAGAAGCCCCATAAAGGCGCCAAACGCACAGCCCATCACCAGCACCAGCGGGAAGGCCACCAGCGGCGAGATGCCCCAGAAACCGATCGCTTTGGCGAGGAACACGCCGGTAAAGGCGATCACCGACCCGACAGAGAGATCAATCCCTCCGGAGAGGATCACAAAGGTCATACCGACCGCGATGATGCCTAAAAAGGCGTTATCCGTCAGAATGTTGCAAATTACACGCGTCGAGGCGAACCCCGGGAACTGGGTCAGGCAGTAGAGATAGCCCAGCACAAACACGCCCAGCGTGATCATTAACGGTAAATTACGTTTTATCATGGCCACGGCTCCCCTTAATGATGCTGACAAAGCGCGGTGACTGAACGATCAGCACGCAGAGCACGACCACCGCTTTCACCACCTGGTTGAGCTCCGGCTGGAACCCGGAAAGCAGGATCCCGGTGTTCATCCCCTGAATGATCAGCGCGCCAATCACCGAGAGCAGCAGGTTAAAACGCCCGCCCATCAGCGACCCGCCGCCAATGACCACCGCCAGGATCGCATCCAGCTCCAGCCATAACCCGGCGTTGTTGGCATCGGCCCCACGAATATCTGCCGCGACGATCACCCCGGCAATGGCGGCGCACACGCCGCTCAGCACGTAGGTCAGCATCACCATCAGCCGGGTGTTGACGCCTGCGTTGCGCGCGGCGCGAATATTAATCCCCACCGCTTCAATGAACATGCCGAGCGCCGTTTTGCGGGTGAAGAGCCAGAATACCACCAGCGTCACCAGCGCAATGATGACCGGCGTGGGGAAGAAGAGCAGCTTACCGCTCCCGAGCCACGCCAGGTTCGGCGAGTTAAAAGTAACAATCTGCCCCGAGGTGATAAGCTGCGCCACACCGCGCCCGGCCACCATCAAAATCAGCGTGGCAACAAACGGCTGGATTTTAAGCACCGCCACCAGAATGCCGTTCCACAGCCCGGCCAGCACGCCGGTGCCTAACGCCGCCAGCAATACCACCGGCAAGCTGTGCCCGGCGACGGTCATCGAGGCCGCCGTCGCCCCGGCAATGGCCATCACCGCGCCAACGGAAAGGTCGATCCCGCCGGTGGCGATCACCAGCGTCATGCCAATGGCCAGCAGCGCGACGGGTGCGGCACGGTTTAAAATATCGATCGGGCTGCCGAACAGGCGGCCATCCTGCACGATTATCTGGAAGAAATGCGGTGCGACCAGGCTATCGACCAGCAACACCACCAGCAGCGCGGCGATTTGCGGCGTGCCGGTCGGCCAGCTGAAGCGGCGCTTTGTTTCGCCAGTTTGCGAAAGCGAACGAGACATCACGATTCACTCCTTACGCCGCGATGGCATTCATGATTGCCGGAACGGACAGTTTATCCAGCGGGATCTCTGCCACCTGCTTGCGATCGCGCATGATGATGACGCGATCGGCATAGCCCACCAGCTCCTCCAGTTCAGACGAGATGACCAGCAGCGCCAGCCCGTCCGCGCACAGGGTTTCGATAAGGCGGATAATTTCGGCGTGCGCCCCCACGTCAATGCCACGGGTCGGTTCATCGAGGATCAGGAACTGAGGTTTGGTCAGCAGCCAGCGGGAAAGCAGTACCTTCTGCTGGTTGCCACCGGAGAGAAACTCTATTGGCTGTTCCACGCTCGGGGTACGGATACCGAGCTGGCGAATAAAGCGCTCGGCAATGGCGTTTTGCTCTTTCCGTGGGATCGGCCGCAGCCAGCCGCGCTGTGCCTGCAGGGCCAGAATGATATTTTCCCGCACCGAGGCGGCGGCAATAATGCCATCCGTTTTTCTGTCTTCCGGGCAGAAGCCCACCCCCAGGCAGGAAGCCTGATGCGGCGAACGCAGGGTTTGCGGTTTACCTTTGATCAACGCAGTGCCGCTATCGGCAGGCTTGATCCCGAAGATCACCTCGGCGGTTTCGGTACGACCCGAGCCTAACAGCCCCGCCAGACCGACAATTTCACCAGGGCGCACCTCCAGGTTAAACGGTGAGATGACCCCTTTCTTACCGAAATCGCTGAACGCGGCGACCGGTTTCTCACTCAGTAGCGTACGCCCGGCGCGCTGGAGCGCATTGGTATCCAGCTCGCGGCCGAGCATCATTTTGACCAGTTCAATCTGCGGCAGCTCGCGGGTTTCGCGGCAGCCGACAAAACTGCCGTTGCGCAGTACCGTAATGCGATCGCTCACCTCATACACCTGATCGAGGAAATGAGTGACGAAGATCAGGCTTACGCCCTGATTGCGCAGCTGGCGCATCAGGGTAAAGAGCATCTCCACTTCCTGGGTATCGAGGCTGGCAGTGGGCTCATCAAGGATCAGCACTTTTGCCGAGAGGTCGATCGCGCGACAAATGGCGACAATCTGCTGCATGGCGACGGAAAAACGGTTCAGCGGCTCGCGTACATCGAGAGAGAAGCCGTAAGACGCCATCAGTTTTGTCGCCCGCGCTTCCATCTCCTTGCGGCGCAGCAGGCCAAAGCGTCGTGGCTCCCGGCCAATAAACAGGTTATCCGCGACCGACATATTCGGCAGCAGGTTCACTTCCTGGTACACCGTCCCGATCCCCAGCTGTTGCGCATGGGCGGTATTCTTGGGTGATATGGCATTACCTTCCAGCCAGATGGTGCCGCGATCGGCGTGATAAACCCCGGTCAGGGCTTTAATCAGCGTCGATTTCCCCGCACCGTTCTCGCCCAGCAACGCCATGATCTCGCCGCGGCGCAGGCTAAAATCAACATTATCCAGCGCTTTTACGCCGGGAAAGAATTTACTCAAGCCCTCTGTGCGGAGGATTTCCTGGTGTTGTTCAGTGGTCATGGTTCCCCCTCACCCTGACCCTCTCCCCGGAGGGGAGAGGGGATTGATCGTGCCAATTGTTAATTTCCAGCTCCGCCCTGCCTTTCTCCCTCTCCCTTCCGGGAGAGGGCTGGGGTGAGGGGCGAGAGGCTTAGTAGCCCATATTTTTCTTCTTCTCTAACTCTTCTTTGGCGGTATCCGGCAGGTAGAGGGTGGATTTGGTGACCGTCACCTTCTCAGGCAGCGTGCCGTCCTTCTTGAATTTCTCCAGCGCATCGAATGCCGGACCGGCCATGTTTGGCGTGAGCTCCACGCTGGCGTTGGCTTCGCCGTCGATCATCGCTTTGTAGATGTCTGGCACGCCGTCGATAGAGCCGGTGAGGATATCTTTGCCCGGTTTCAGGCCCGCTTCTTTAATCGCCTGAATCGCCCCGATCACCATGTCATCGTTGTGGGCGTAAACCATGCAGATGTTCTTGCCGTTGTTTTCAGCCTTGATAAAGCTCTCCATGACCTCTTTACCTTTACTGCGGGTAAAGTCGCCGGACTGAGAACGGATAATTTTAATGTTTGGCGCTTTGGCGATGGCCTCAGCAAACCCCTTCTTACGGTCGATGGCCACGCTCGCGCCGACCGTCCCCTGCAGCTCAACGACGTTACACGGCTTGCCATCCACCTGTTTTACCAGCCAGTCACCAATTAATTGCCCTTCAAGAACGTTGTTGGCGGTTACGGTGGTCATATAGAGAGATTTGTCTTTTACATCGATGGAACGATCGAGCAGGAAGACCGGGATCTCAGCGTCTTTCGCTTCCTTCAGGACAGGCTCCCAGCCGGTCGCCACAACGGGCGCAATAAAGATGGCATCCACACCCTGCGCAATAAACGAACGCACGGCTTTAATCTGGTTTTCCTGTTTTTGCTGACCATCGGCGATCTTCAGCGTAATGCCGCGTTTCTGGGCCTCGCTTTTCGCAACGTTGGTTTCTGCCGCACGCCAGCCTGATTCAGAGCCGACCTGCGAAAATCCTACGGTTAAAGGTGCGGCCATCGCCATAGACGACATGGCTGCCGAAACTGCTGTGACAAGAAGTAAGCGCTTCCACATATGAACGTCCTCGTAGGGTGAGTTATTGTTGGTTAAAAGATGTTCTGCGAAATGACTATAGCCAATGAAATATGTAACGAATTGCGTTACATCACACTTCAGAAAAGTGAATAAAACGTTAATCACAAGTTTGTAATCGCTTTCATTTCTCCATGAAAAATGCGGCTGAGTTTATGGATTTTTCTGTCATGGAATCGGTCTGAAAAGTGAGACGAACGCGGAGAGAAGACGAAAACAGGCGGAGACATTCAGCGCCAGTTGGCTATAATACCTGCCACTTGTTTACCATCCATTTTAAAGGACACAGACATGAGCTTACTCAACGTCCCTGCGGGTAAAGAACTGCCAGAAGACATCTACGTTGTTATCGAAATCCCGGCTAACGCAGATCCTATCAAATACGAAGTGGACAAAGAGAGCGGTGCGCTGTTTGTAGACCGTTTCATGTCTACCGCGATGTTCTACCCATGCAACTACGGTTACATCAACCACACCCTGTCTCTGGACGGTGACCCGGTTGACGTGCTGGTTCCAACGCCATACCCACTGCAGCCAGGCGCAGTCATTCGCTGCCGTCCAGTTGGCGTGCTGAAAATGACCGACGAATCCGGCGAAGATGCGAAACTGGTTGCGGTACCGCACATCAAGCTGAGCAAAGAGTACGATCACATCAAAGATGTGAACGACCTGCCAGAACTGCTGAAAGCGCAGATCACTCACTTCTTCGAGCACTACAAAGACCTCGAAAAAGGCAAGTGGGTTAAAGTTGACGGCTGGGACAACGCAGAAGCGGCGAAAGCTGAAATCATCGCCTCTTTCGAACGCGCTGCTAAGAAGTAATTCTCACTGCAAATCGATAAAGCCCCGCTGGTCGGGGCTTTTTTTTGCCATTGAAAAACAAAAGCACTTCTGACCGTCGCGATCGTGAGCGTTATACATGCTAAGTTTCTTTCTTCAAAGCATAAAGATGGGCTACATAAAGGCGTTTGACTGTTACGGCGAAGACAGTAAATGGCAGTATCTCTGCATCCTGGCATTCCAGCTTGCCTGGTTTTTGGGGTACTTATGGATTCCTTATCGAAGTGATTATGCGATTCTGCTGTTTTTACTGTTTTTCCTGCCCGTCATTTCAAGCAATACGCGGTGCATAAACTACTATGGCCGTTCACGCGCCTTGTGCCTGTTATGGCTTATTGCCCCGTACATCATGCTGTTTGTTCCTCTGTTTTTAACCCGTCGCCGGGATACAGCAGAGAGTTGAAGGAACAAAAAAACAACGCCACCTTTCGGTGGCGTTGTTTTTCTCAGTACTGGTCTCTGTCTAACCAGTTACCGCTTACAATCCGCGTTAACCCTTCGACCGGACGCTGGTAGACGTACATCCACGCACTTCCGTACGGCGTCTGGATCAACTGGCGCGCGTATTCACCGCCCCTGGTGCGCAAGGCATCAAGTTCGGCAAGTGTCGCGTTATCAATACGATAAACTTCACCCTGTACTGTTCCTTCGCCGGGAACCGCGCCTGGATAGTGGCCCAGGCTGTACAACTGGTAGTTCTCGATATTGTAATTCCCCAGCAGCAGGGCATTGGTCATCCAGTGACTGTTGCCTTGCTTGGTTCGTAAACTGCCGTAGACAAATATTCGCATTGCTAAAACTCAAACTGATAGAGCAGATCAAGTGCCTGGTCTACGCCGGACACTGCTTCCAGATATAGCTTAGGCATCAGGCGATAGCGTAACGTGAGAGTTGCCAGCGAGTCAAAGATCCCCACGCCATATTTTACCTGCAGACCCGGCAGTACATAACCGCTGACCACTACCTGCGAGGAGTCACCCACGCCCTGGGTGTCCAGCGCCAGATTACTTACGCCAAACGTCTCACCGATTTTACCCACAACCTGGCCACTTTGTGCAACCCCCAGGCCCACTAACATCGAGGTCATCGCTGCACTGTCGCTTTGGCCGCTATCCAGGCCCTGGCCACGCAGCAGATAAGAGAGCGCTTCCTGCTGTGACATCGCCGGGTCGGAGAAGATCTCCGCCTTCGGCTCGTCGGCCGAACCGGTGACGCGCACGCCCGCAATCACGTCGTTTTCAGTCGCTTCCGGGTTACGAATCGCTTCAATATTGAGCAGCGGCTGATCCGGTGGACCGGAGAACAGCAGTTCACCTTTACGCACAATCAGATCCTGACCATAGGCATGGAAGCGCCCCTCAGGAATATTGATCTGCCCGTTCAGGCCAAGCCCCTGTTTATCCTGCGCCACTTTCAGGTCGCCCGTCAGACGTGCCTTCAGCCCAAACGCGTTCAGACGAACGTTGTTCCCCACGTGCACGGTAAGATTGCTGTTAATCGGGATGCCCGCGCTCTTCTGATCAACCGGCTTGAGGTTGTTGTCGAGCATCACCTCATCACTGGAGACACCTACCGCGCTTTCCGGCACCTCGTGGACCACGATGCGCGCCCACGGCACGTCAACGTTACCGTCGAGGGTAAAGAGGCTTGGCGTCGCTTCAAAGACGATATCCGGCGACACGTCCAGGCGTACCATTGGCGGCACGGTGATCCTCACCTTGCTGCCTTTCGCGGCGATACGGGCGCGCCAGTTATCAAGCTGGCTCCAGTCGGCGTCGCCGCTGAGGTTGATTTGCCCCTGCTGGGTCAGCACCGAACCGTTCAGCGTTGAGCTCATCCCGTTGAAGTTCATCGTAATCTGGCTTGGCTGCATATCGAACGGCATAAAGTTACCGTCGATATCCACGCCGTTGAGTTGCATCTGGCCGAACAGCTGCGGGCTTTGCGCGTCCCCCGCCAGCCGCAGGTTCGCGTTGAGCAGCCCCGCCGCTTTTTCACCGCGCGAGAAAATCGGGTTAACCATCGCCAGGTTGAAGTTGCGGATAGTGACGTTCCCGCCCAGATTACGTCGCCCTTGTGGGTCGGTAATCTGCACCTTACCGTCAAACTGACCGTTGTTGGTCAGGCGGATAAGCCACCCCAACTCTGCCCGGTTGTTGTGCAGATCGGCGCTCAGGTTCAGGGTATCAAACGCCACCGGCAGCGGCGCGTTGTTGACATCCTGTGTCACCTTCACGTTGCGGCCAGAAAGCGTCACGCTGCCCTGTGGCAGCCCCTCTTTGGTGGTATCCCAGGCCACATCGGCCTTCCCGCTAAAGACGCCGCTCGCCTGGGTGGTATCCGGCATGAACGGTTTTAACATCGCCAGATCAAAACGATTGAGGGTGATCTGCGCACGCCCTTCTGCCCCGGCGTCAATGGTTTGCGGCACACACAGTTCCGCATTCGGGTTAGTCCAGCAGTGCGGCCCGATGCTGATTTTTTGTTCGGCATTGCGGTAGTCCAGGGCAATCGCGCGTGACAGCACCAGTGGCCCAACCGGGGTATTGAAACGGGTGTTGTCGAGCGTCCCTTTCCAGCGCTCCGCTTTGCGGTCGAAGCTCCCCGTCAGGTGAAGCTGCCCGGAAACCGGCTCGCCCTGCACGCGCAGCTGGAGGTCGTGCTGCTTCTCGTTGCCTTTGGCATCCAGGGTCACCAGATTAATGTTCACGTCCGGCTGAGAAATGCGCTCCACGCGCAGGTTCAGGTTACCGCCGATCTGGTCGGTGGATTTCACATCCCCGTCAACGCGAACGCGGGCGACGGACAGCTCCTGCCAGCGCAGGTTACTGGCGGTGATATCCGCCAGCAGCTGCGGCGCATCCACCGTGCCGCGCACCTTAAGCAGCCCCTTCGCCGTACCACCAAGGCCCGGCAGGGCGTTATCCAGATTCGGCGCATCGATAGTGGCGTCGAGGTTGAGCTCTTTCACCCCCAGCTCGCCTTTGATATCCGCCGTGTTGCGCCCCAGCGCCACGTGCAGACCCGGGATCATCCACTGCAGGTAGCTGTTGCCTTTGAGAGAACCTTCAACGTTAACCTTGTTCTGCTTCACGTTACCGGTGAGCTTAATTTCCGGGACATCCATCTGCCACGTGCCGCCGTACAGGCTGCCACGGGTTTTGATGAGACCATCCAGTTTTGACGGCCAGTCCGGCACCTCTTTCGCCGTGTTAATCCCCGAGAGCTTCAGCTCACCGCGCCAGCTGATCGCCTGCTGCCAGTCGAGCAGCGCGGTCAGCTCGGTTTTGCCTTCCAGCGCCGCTACGGTCAGTTTGTCGAGATTAACCTGCTGTTCATTGCCTTTTGCATCCAGCGTGATCGTGGCTGGCGGCACACCTTGCCCCTTCACGGCGGTGCGGAACGACAGGGTGTAATCGGTCATCTTGCCGCTCAGCTTCAGCTTCAGGTCATCGGCCTGGAACTGTTTTTCGCCGGTGAACGGCCAGTACAGCTGCTTGCTGACCACCTCAAGATTAAGCGGCAATCCGGCTTCCGCCAGCTGGGTTTGCGCCCGCAGGACCATGTCCACCGGGCCGGAGAGATTCACCCCGACATCCAGCTTGTCGCGTAGCGCGCCGCCCACCTTAACCTTCACCTTTTCGCCTTTCAGCGGGTCGATGTTGAGCGCGCTGTTCAGGGTAATATCCACCGGCCAGTTGTCACGCAGCAGGGCATGACCCGAGGCATTGACAGAGCCCTGGTTGGTGTCGATATCCAGCGCATCGAGCTTCATGTTGCCGTCGATGCTGCTGACCTTCAGCAACATGTTATAGACCGTGAGATCGGTGTCACCGGTCAGACGCAGCTGCTCGCCCTTGAACGCTTCGATATTCAGGTTCAGCGGCAGATGCACGTCCGTCATCTCCGGCAGGACGGGCTTCGAGAACAGATCTTTCAGCGTTTCACCCAGCGGTTTCTCTTCCGGCTGTGGGTTCTGGATCTTCGGCTCGACAATCTCTTCCTGCGCCACGTCCGCCACCTTCGGCAGCGCGATAAGCAATCCCTGCAAGGAGGTTGGCGTCAGGGTAAGGTTTTTCTCCTGCCAGCGCAGGCCGGAGGTGAAATCCATCACCGACACGGTGGTGTCGTCGATTTTGATATTCACGTTGTCCAGCGCCACCCGATAAAGGGCGATGGGGTACGGTGTAGAGAGATTCAGCGGGCCGCTGTCCTCTTCTTCAACCGGCGCTGATTTCGGCATTTTCTTCGAATCAATCGCCACGTTCACATCTTTTAGCGACAGATCGTTGACGCAGAGCTTACTGTCCCGCAGGCAACCCAGCCTGACGGCAAGGTGAAACTCGCCCGCGTTGACCGCAACGCCAGGCTGCTCGTAGCGGATATTCTTCAGACGTAGATCGCGCCAGCCGCCCGTGACCTGGCCGATTTCCAGCCCGGGTACCCAGCGGTTCGCCGCGTTAAACAGCAGATGCAGGCCGGTTGTCGTTCCCACCAGAAACGCCACCGTACCGAGCAGCAGCACGATAAAAATCAGTACTCCGAGGCTTATCTTCTTCCATAAACTCATAATTCAGGCCCCAGACCGATGTAAAACTGTAAACCGTGTTCTTCTTTGTCACCCACCGGCACGGCGAAGTCGAGCTTGATGGGCCCGACGGGTGACTGCCAGCGCACGCCTACGCCCGCGCCGGTTTTGAAATCGCTGCGGCGGATATCGCTCACCGCTTCGCCGCCGTCCACAAACATCGCGCCCCACCATTTTCCGCTGACGTTGTACTGGTACTCCAGCGAGCCGGTCGCCAGCTTGGAGGCCCCGATCAGCTTACCGTCATCATCTTTAGGCGCGATGGATTTGTATTTATAGCCGCGGATACTGCGGTCGCCCCCGGCGAAGAAGCGCAGGTCAGGCGGGACTTTGTCGAAGTCGCCGGTTTCAATCCAGCCGAGGTTGCCGCGCATCACAAAGCGGTGTTTGTCATACAGCGTACGGATCCAGACGTTTTGCGCCTGAATCACCGAGAAATCCACATCGGAACCCCACATGGTGTTGGAGTAATCGATAGAGTAACGCTGGGAATCCCCCCAGGTCGGCATCAGGCCGCCGCGTGAGCGGGTACGGCTGATCATCACCCCCGGATAGAGCAGCATGGTGGTGTTGGTGACGTTGGCCTGGGTAAAGTGGTCAAGACTCCAGCGCAGGTTAATGGCGCGCTGCCAGCCGCTGGAGAGATCCCAGAAGCGGGATACAGCAAGCGTGGTGGAATCAGACTCGGTATCGTTCAGATCGGTACGCTTAAAGCCCCCCTGAACCAGGTAGTACTGCTCAAGCGGGTTTTTCAGCAGCGGTATTTTGTAACTAAAGTCGAGCTGCTGTTCCGGCGAAGAGATACTGGCGCTGGTGGTCAGGCTATGGCCGTACGAGTTCATCCACGGCTTTTTCCAGGTCGCCCTCACGCGCGGCCCCACGTCCGTCGAATAGCCAGCCCCGGTCTCAATGGTGTTTTCGGTGCGGGGTGAAACCACGCCGTGCAGTGGTAATACCTTGGTTTTGCGTGATTTTTCAAACTCTGGTGCGACAACCACCGAATTAAACCACCCGGTTGCCGACAGGCGGCGGTTCAGCTCGGCCAGATCGCGCGACTGGTAGTAGTCACCCTTTTTGAACGGCACGAGGTTTTGCAGATACTCTTCGCGAATTTGCGAGCCTTCGAACGTCACATCGCCAAAGCGGTAGCGTTCGCCGCTGTCGTAGTCGATATCCCAGAAGGCCTGGCGTCGGTCCAGCGCAATGCCCAGCTGGCTTTTATTGAACTGGCTGTCAAAGTAGCCCTTACGTAAGGAGACGCTGGTTAGCGATTTTTTGAAACTGTCGTAATCACCGTGATTCAGTACGGTACCGATTTTAGGTCGCGTGCTGAGCAGATCCAGGTAATCGCGATCGGTACGCGCGCCGCCGCGTAACACCACATTGGTGCCACCAATCAACACCGGCTCCCCCGGTGAAACGCGGGCAATAAGCACCTGCCGCCCCTTCTTTGGCGGCGGGCGGAGATCGAAATCGATGGTAGGTTCGTAATATCCCAGCGCTTTTAGCCCTTCGCGGATAGCATCATCCACGCGCGCGCGAAAACGCCGGTCTGGCGTCACTTCGTCACTTTCAATCGTCGACAGCTGTGCGCGCACGTTTTTTTCCAGCGCCCCGGATAACCCCTCAACCTGCAAACGGACATTCGCCGCGCTGGCAACCCCGCTTGTCAGCAACACACTGACCAAACATAACTGGCGGATTTTTGTCACGTTCTCTCCTGAATATCCCTGTTTCCACCCTGGAAGCAAATGAAGTGCCGCTCCGCGGCAAAAGACGGCCTGTTAGCCAAAAAACCCAATTCTCGGGTTGAAAAAGGGTGTAACACCCAAATATTTCTTATGATTAAATCTAGACTCATTCAGCGCATTTATTGTGTTCAATTAAACGCTTCGTGACAACCTTAACCGAAACATCGCACCCCGGGAGGCCCCATCGTGAGTTTATTCGACAAAAAGCATCTGGTTTCACAAGCAGATGCATTACCGGGACGCAACACCCCTATGCCAGTCGCAACCTTACATGCCGTGAATGGCCATTCCATGACCAACGTACCTGAAGGCATGGAAATCGCCCTGTTTGCCATGGGCTGCTTCTGGGGCGTGGAACGCCTCTACTGGCAGTTGCCTGGCGTCTACAGCACCGCGGCGGGATACACGGGCGGATATACGCCAAACCCCACCTACCGCGAAGTTTGCTCCGGCGAGACCGGTCATGCTGAAGCCGTACGCGTGGTATACGACCCGTCCGTCATCAGCTATGAACAGCTGCTGCAGGTGTTCTGGGAAAACCACGACCCGGCGCAGGGTATGCGTCAGGGTAATGACCATGGCACCCAGTATCGTTCGGCGATTTATCCGCTCACGCCGGAGCAGGAAGCCGCCGCACTCGCCAGTAAGGACCGTTTCCAGCAGGCCATGCGCGACGCAGGTGATACGCGCGAGGTGACAACGGAAATCACCACCGCGAAGCCGTTCTACTATGCCGAGGACGACCACCAGCAGTATCTGCACAAAAATCCGTACGGCTACTGCGGTATCGGGGGCATCGGCGTGTGCCTGCCGCCGCAGCTTGCCTGATTACTGATCCAGCGCCACGCGAGCCGCGTGGCGCGTGGCATTACTGACTGAGCCGTAATCCATGACTTTGCCCTGCAACAGCAGGTTATAGACCGGCGCCTGTGGTCGGTTGAGCCGCGTTTGCAGCAGGTGTACGGCCTCTATCCCCAGTTCACGGCAGGGCACCGTGACGCCCGTGATCGGCTTTTCCAGACGGTGCGCTAAATTCCATGCAAAATCGGTCGTAATGAGCGAAATGTCTTCCGGAATGCGCAGCCCGTGGCGCGTTAGCGCCCTGATCACCCCCTCCGTCATGCTGGTACTGTTCGGGAAAATCACCTCTGGCCACTGCGATCTGTCATGACTTAACAGCCATGCATCCAGCGCCCGCTCGGCCTCCTCTGCCGTAAACCACTCTGTTACCAGCAAATCACGCTGGGGATCAAAGGCCACGTGAAAATGGCGGTACGCCTCTTTAATGCCGTCCAGACGCGCATACAGCGTCTCACGCCGCAGGCAGGTAAGCGTGAGCACACGGCGGTGCCCCTGCTCAAAAAGGTACTGCATGGCGGTGAAACCAATCGCCCGGTGATCGGGTGACACGGCGTCCAGCACCCGATCCCGATCAACGGAGTTAATCAATACGCAGGGCTTATTCAGCGTGCTCGCCAGTTTAAAGATGGTGGAATCATCAGTCCCAATAATAATTATCGCGTTGATATTCTTATGGCTGGCCTTTTCCATAAATAATTTCACGTCGGCGTGCTGCTCTTCTAAGCCACAGCAACTGACCCACACGTTATGCGGGGCGCACGCTTCTGCAATGCCTTTGGTCACTTCCAGATAAAAAATGTCTCCACGTCCCTGAAAGGTTCTTTCCGGGGCAAAGACAGCGATACCGTTAATTAACAGCCGTCCGCATGCCATTGCCTCCAGAACACCTAATTCGCGCGCGGTGCGAACGATCGCGTCACGGGCTTTATCGCTGGCATAAGACTTGCCGCTTAATACCCGCGAAACCGTGCTGACGGAATACCCCGTCAGGGTCGCAATCTCCTCCATTTTTAACCTGCCCGGCATAGTGTGACCTCGCTCTCAATCAGTTTTTGCAAATATTTGCAGAAACAGCGCTTTGATTTTAAAACCAAATTTCAGAGAGCCTGGAGATTACTTAAACAGCTTGCGAGTATTCTCACAAAAACACATTGTCGCTGCGGCTCCCCTTTCCTATTTTCCGGTCATCCCTCATTTCAACTGAAATTAAGGTGTGACATGGAGAAGGTACGTTTTGGCATTATCGGAATAGGTAATATCGGTACGGTCCACGCGCGTTATTTACTGGCGGGGACGGTCAGTGACGCCTGCCTGGCGGCGGTTTGTGATAATGCACCGGAAAAGCATCCGGCCATTCGCCAGCTGGTCGGCTCCCTCCCCCTCTTCAGCGACGCGCAGGAGATGCTCCAGAGCGGGCTTATCGACGCGGTGATTGTCGCGACGCCGCACTACGAGCATCCGCGTCTGTCGATGCTGGCGATGCGCCACGGCATCCACACCCTGTGTGAAAAACCGGCGGGCGTGTATACCGCCCAGGTTCAGGAGATGAACGCCTGCGCCCGGGAGTGTGATGTGGTGTTCGGCATCATGTACAACCAGCGCCCGAACCCGCTCTACCAGAAGGTGAAAGATCTGATCGACAGCGGCGAGCTGGGTGAGATCCGCCGCTCCAACTGGATCATTACCAACTGGTATCGCTCGCAGAGCTACTACAACTCCGGCGGCTGGCGCGCCACCTGGAAAGGAGAAGGCGGCGGCGTACTGCTCAATCAGGACCCGCATCAGCTCGATCTCTGGCAGTGGCTGGTTGGTATGCCGATCCGTCTGCGCGCGTTTTGCCAGTTTGGTAAGCACCGCGACATTGAAGTGGAAGACGAAGTCACCGCCTACGCTGAGTATGCCAACGGTGCGACGGGCGTGTTTATCACGACCGTGGCAGAAACACCGGGGACCAACCGGCTGGAGATCGTCGGCGATCGCGGCAAGGTGGTCGTCGAAGAAGGGAAACTGCGCTACTGGCGGCTGCGGGAATCCGAAACCGCCTTCAACGCCCGCTGGCAAAACGGCTTTGGTGAACCGGAATGCTGGGAGGTCACGCTTCCCGTCGGCCCGGAATGCAGCGAACACCACGTCATTACCGCCAATTTCTGCGGCGCCATCCTGCGCGGCGAGCCACTCATTGCCCCGGGGCTGGAAGGGATCCACGGGTTAACGCTCTCCAACGCCATGCACCTCTCCACCTGGACCGACGACTGGGTCGACCTCCCGCTCAACGAGAAACAGTATCTGCGCTTGCTTCAACAGCGTATCAGCACCTCAGTGGCTAAAGAGACCGCCAGCGTCACGCTGGATGCCTCCGGCACCTGGTAACTCAGGAGAAGAAACGATGTTAAATGTCGCTATCGTGGGAACAGGAAATATCTCGCATAACCATATTCAGGGTTATTTGCAGTTTGGCCAACGCTGCCGGATCGTCGCGCTGGTCGATATTTACCCGGAAAAAGCCCACGAGAAAAAAGCACGCTACAACCTGACGGACGCACGCGTGTATGAAAGCCACCAGCAGATGCTGGCGGCAGAGCCAGATATCGATATCGTCGATGTCTGCACGCCGCCCTACGTTCATGCAGAGATAAGCATTAATGCCCTCAATGCGGGTTGCCATGTGCTGTGCGAAAAACCGATGGCCGCCTCGCTGGAGGAGTGCGACGCCATGATCGCCGCACAACAGGCCAGCGGGAAATTGCTCGCCATCATCGCTCAAAATCGCTTTACCGATGCCTTCTGGCGTTTAAAAGCGGCGCTGGATTCGGGCCTTGCTGGTAAGGTGTGCCATGCCCAGGTGGACTCGTTCTGGTGGCGCGGACACTGCTACTACGACCTGTGGTGGCGCGGCACCTGGGAAAAAGAGGGTGGCGGCTGCACCCTTAACCACGCGGTGCACCACATCGACGCCATTCAGTGGATGCTGGGCTTTCCGTCCGAGGTGGTGGCCATGATGACCAACGTGGCGCACGACAACGCTGAAGTCGAAGATCTCAGCGCCGCAATTTTTAAATACCCCAGCGGCGCACTCACCCAGCTAACCGCCTCGGTCGTGCACCACGGGGAAGATCAAAAAATCATTATCCAGGGTGAAAAGGCGCGCATCTCCGCACCGTGGCAGGCCTTTGCCAGCGTCAGCGCTGATAACGGCTTCCCCCAGGAGGATCGGGACCTGGGGCGGGAAGCGCAGCTTAACGCCGTTTTTCACGAGACGCCGAAGCTCGAATGGACGTTACACACCGGGCAGATTAACGACCTGCTTTATGCCATTGAGCACGGCACGGCGCCGTTAGTGGATGGCCTGCAGGGCAAACGCTCGCAGGAGTTGATAACCGCGATCTATAAATCCGCCATCACCCGCTCCGTGGTTTCGCTGCCGATTCAACGCGATGACCCGTTTTACCGTACCGGTGGGACCAACGCCCTCGCCCCCCGTTTTTATGAAAAATCCGCAAGCGTCGCCAACTTCAGCGAAGTCGGGGCGATTCCCCTGGGCAAAGATCTGGATGAAGGAGTAACACCATGAACAAAAATGACGGCATGAACTACGCGCCGGTGGGTAAACCTCAGCCCGTTGTCAGGGAAGGAGAGTTTGTCTTTGCCGCTGCCGCGCTCGACCACGGTCATATCTACGGCATGAGCAACGGCCTGATTGAAGCGGGCGCCACGCTGAAATGGGTCTACGACCCCGATCCGGCAAAAGTGGACAAATTCATTCAGCAGTATCCGCAGGCCAGGGTTGCAGACTCCCTGGATGTCATACTCGCCGACGACGAGGTGCGTCTGGTGGCTGGCGCCGCCATTCCCGCGGAGCGCTGCGCGCTGGGGCTAAAAGCGATGGCCGCAGGCAAAGACTACTTCACCGATAAAGCCCCCCTTACCACCCTTGAACAACTGGCGGATGCCAAAGCCATGGTGGAAAAAACGGGCCGGAAATACGCCGTGTACTACAGCGAGCGCCTGCACGTTGAGAGCGCGGTCTTTGCCGGACAGCTGGTGCAGCAAGGGGCCATTGGCCGCGTCGTACAAACGCTGGGGACGGGCCCGCACCGGGAAGGGACCGGCCGCCCGGACTGGTTCTACGATCGGCGCTATTTCGGCGGCATTCTGTGCGATATCGGCAGCCACCAGATTGAGCAGTTCCTGTTTTACACCGGCAACAGCGACGCCTCTGTGGTGGCAAGCCAGGTACGGAACGTTAAACACCCGCAGTATCCCGCCTTCGAAGATTTTGGCGATGCCATGCTGAAAGGGGAAAACGGCGCCAGCGGCTATTTCCGCTGCGACTGGTTTACTCCTGACGGGCTCTCGACCTGGGGCGATGGCCGCCTGACGCTGCTCGGCACCGAAGGCTATATCGAGATCCGCAAGTATGTCGATCTTACTCGTGGCGAACAGGACGTGGTGTATCTCGTCAATAAAGAGGGAGAGTTCCGTTATCCGGTCGCCGGCCAGGTCGGTTTCCCGTTCTTTGGCGAACTGATCCTCGACTGTTTGCATCGTACTGAACATGCCATGACCCAGGCTCACGCCTTTAAGGCGGCGGAGCTCTGCGTGAAGGCACAGATGCTGGCCAACGCCACGAACTAACAGGAGGCGACAATGAAGCTCCTGAACACGGCGGTGATCGGCGCCGGAGCGATTCACGGTTGCCACGTGAATGCGCTGCGCCAGCTCCCCAACGTTGCGCTGCGTGCGCTGGCAGATATCGACAGCGTCAAAGGTCTGAAGCTGGCATTGGGCTATCAGTGCCGCTTCTACCAGGATTACCGGGAAATGCTGCTGGATGATGCCATCGACGTGGTCCATATCTGCACGCCGCACTTTGAGCATAAAAGCATGGTTCTGGCGGCCCTCGCCGCCGGAAAGCATGTTTTTTGCGAAAAACCGGTGGGCATGAACAGCAGCGAACTGGTGGATATCTCCCGCGCCGCTGACCAGGCGTCGGGTCTGCTCGGCGTGTGTTATCAGAACCGGCTCAACCCCACCAGCCTGCGCATTCGTCAGGCGCTGGACGAAGGCGAGCTGGGAAAAATGCTCAGCATCAAAGCGGTGCTGACGTGGTCGCGCTCGGGTGCGTACTACACCCGGAGTCCGTGGCGTGGGCGACTGGCTACGGAAGGGGGCAGCCTGCTGATCAACCAGGCCATTCATACCCTCGACCTGATGCAGTGGTTCGCCGGCGGCGTGACGCATGTGAAAGGCGTGGTGGATAGCGGTGAGCTGGCGGACGTGACGGAAGGCGAAGACAGCGCGATGGCCACGCTGCACTTTGCTAACGGCGCCCGCGGCCTGTTTTACGCCAGCAACTGCAATACCACCGATTCCCCGCTTCTGATGGAAATCCACTGCGAGCAGGGTTCGCTGCTGCTGAACGACAACACGCTCTGGCGCGTGACGCCGGGTGAGCGCGTCAGGCTCACCTGCGACGACTCCCCGGACGGTACGGTCAAAAGCTACTGGGGGCTGGGCCACCAGCAGGCGATCCGTCGTTTTTATCAGGCTATCACTCACCCCGGTTACACGGATTACACCGATGTCGGTGAAGCCGGGAAATCACTCACCCTTGTGGAGGCTATTTATCGATCATCTCAATTACGGCAATGGATAGAAATCACTAAATAGAACGTAATTTGTATTCCAGCAGTAAATAAAAAACGACCCGGCAGAACGGGTTAATCATTACCCTACACTGGATATTATTATGGTCAAACCAACTGAACGTAGAGTGGGTTATGGCGTGGCGCTCGGCTACGGTATAACCGATCTGTTTGGCGGAGGCGCTTTCGCCATTATCGGCACCTGGCTTTTATTTTTTTACACCACCTATTGCGGGCTCTCTGTCGTCGAAGCGGGTTCGATCTTTGCTATTGCCCGCGTCATTGATGCGTTATTAAGTCCGATTATGGGTTATATTACTGATAATTTCGGTGATACCTGGCTCGGGCGTAAATTTGGTCGTCGCCGCTTCTTTTTATTACTTAGTTCGCCGCTGATGTTTCTGTATGCCCTGCTGTGGCTGACAGACATGGGTTACTGGTATTACCTGGGCACTTACCTCTCTATTGAGCTATTGTCAGCGATGGTGCTGGTGCCCTGGGAAACCCTGGCCGCAGAAATGACTAACCGGTATGAAGAGCGTAGCCGTCTCTCCGGCGTGCGCATGATCTGCTCTCAGCTCGGCGGCTTTCTTGCGGTTTCCGTACCCGGCGTCATTATGCAGTTCACGGGGAAAGATAATCCGTTTACCTATACTCTTACCGGGCTGATATTCTCCTGCGTCTTCTGTATTGCGGTATTTATTACCTGGTACACCACCTGGGAAGCGAAAGATGTGCAACAGGAATCCACGTTTAAAGTGGATAATCAGCGCAGCAGCGGAATCGTTAATCACCTGAAATATCTGGTGCTGGATCTCTTTTCCTCTTTCCGTATTCGTGCGTTTCGCCTGCATATTATTATTTATATCTTTTCGTTTACGGCGATGGACGTATTCGGTTCGGTGTTTACGTATTATGTCGTGTATTGCCTGAGCCAGGACGCGGCAGCCGTGTCGGGCTGGCTGAGCGTTGCGGCTTTCGCCTCGGTACCTGGCACGTATGGATTTATGCTGCTCCTGAACCGGCTGAACATGACGCCGTCTGGCGCCCTGCGTCTCTCCTACAGCTGTATTTTCCTGGTCCTGGCGTTCCTGTTTACGGTCTACCTGACCAAAACCCAGGTGCCCACACTGCTGTTCTCGGCGGTCTTTATCCTGCTCGGTGCCGCGCGCTCTGGCCTCTATTACATACCGTGGAACATCTACAGCTTCATTCCGGATATTGACGAGATGGTGACGCAGCAGCGCCGCGAAGGGATTTTTGCCGGAGTGATGGTCCTGACCCGCAAAAGCACCGTGGCGATCGCCATCATGATTATTGGCCTGGTCCTGCAGGAGTCCGGCTTTGTGAAGGGCGGCGGCGCACAGCCTGAAAGCGCGCTGGGGGCGATTATAGGCCTGATGATCTTCGCGACGGCAGCCCTGCTGGCGGTGAGCTTCTTCACTACCTATAAGTTCAAGCTCACCCGCGAGACGCATAAACTGCTTCTCAAGGAGATTGCCCGCCGTAAGCTGGGCGGCGATTACCGCGACTGCGATGCCAATACCCGTGTGGTGATAAAACAGCTCACAGGCTATGAGTACGATCAGGTGTGGGGAGGCGATGCTGCCCGTCGTGCAGTGAATAAGCTCAATCTTTCAAGTATAAAATAAGCAATGATAGTATCAAGGAGGGTATATATTCTTCCCAGGCAATTTTTTACTGATAAAAAAGTACTATTCTTTGAATTAGAACGAATAAAGATACTTAGGAGAGCGTTTCCGTAGACAAACAATTTAATAAAAATCAAGACACCAACGACAATGGTTTTTACTAAATACATTCATTGAAGAAATGTCATTCATGTCAGATATTCTGGCATGAATGACTAGATACAATTACATCATCCATAAATGAACTGAGTAATCTCTCTTAATTTTCTTTCACAATTTTCATGCAATACTATTTCGTTATTTATATAAGATCTCATTCTCTTCCAAGCATTGAATGGTTTTCCACCATCTGTTGGAGCCTCACCATCTGTTTCTAAATTCCATAAAACGTGTTCAAATGTATCATCAACACGGTATACATCATCTGCACCTACGATACTTTCAATCTTTTCGTTAGCTTTATATTCACTAATTGGTGAGAGAGCCTCAAGCTCTTGGTCTGTCCTACCTTTTCGGTCTGTATCATGAATCACTTTAAATGGTATATTAAGTTTCCTCAGAATTCTCGCAATTGCTGGTATGGTCCATTTTCCGCCTGCCGAAACGATAGTTGTATCTTTGACAAGCCTTTTATTAATTTCAAATTTATCACATAGATTTTCTGCAAAACGCAAAATAGCGACTTCGGTATCGCCCTCAACAACTACTACTCTTTTAGCAAAAAAAGCCTCGCATACTGTGGGGTGAAAATCTAAGGCTGCTCTAAGCATATCTCTTTCATTATATTGCCCCCCGACACTAAAGATATCCTCATTAATTTCGTGTACCGTTCTTGTACCATTATCGTGATCTTTGAGTAGCTTCAATGATGAAGGGTTTTCTGCAATATCTATTAAAAATGGAGAATGAGTACTTACAATCACCTGCCATTCAGAACCTGAAGATTTACTTCTTAATGTATCTCTTAGTAATCTCATTAAGTGAGGATGGATATACAATTCAGGCTCTTCATAGAGAATTATTGTTGAGCGTCTAGATTCGCTTACTTCAAAAATAGCATTCGATTCAAGAAGAGCATATGCAAGTGCTCTTTGCACACCACTCCCCTGATATTCAAGTTGGGTTTCCAGTCTATCTTCAATCACTAAACCTGCAGCTTTCATAAATACTGAATTAATGTCAATTTCGCCAACAGATAGTTTTACTTTTGAAGAAATGTCCATTACTTTATTAAGTGATTCTGATATAGAATCCATCAATTCCATTAAACCTTCAATTGTCTCACCGTCGATTTCCCCTTTCATTTTTCTTTGCATATAATTAGCAGAATCTAGATAACCGGAAAAAGAAGAGTCAGCTTGTAGCGCAGGAAAGATTCGATTAGAAAATAAATGCCCAAATGGAGTTCCTTTTTGTGACTTTAAATCATCCTCTATCTTAAAGCATGCAGGTATATATAATATATGAGGTAAGGCTTGTTGGAGGCTGTTTTTAAAGTTAATATTTTCCGAGGACCATCCTTCTTCTGTTGTAACTTTGTCAGGATATTCCGTTCTTATTATCTCAATCACTTGCTGTAAGTTTGCTTTATACGCCTCTGAACTATTTACATCAAGACGCTCTATAATTTCTAAAAGATATGGTACTCGTCTGGCCTCCGTAATTTTATTTGTAAATCCTTCAATAATTTCCCTACGACAGTAGGCCTCATAAATAGGGAGGGAAATACAATTATTATCTTCATCCCAAGTAGCCCTTACCCTTATCGCCAATTTATCATTAAGAATGAGATTTGAAATTGCCGGTTTTGTTCTTTCCCAATCTTGAATATCAATAAAATAGCCTGCAATAATAAGCTCTCCATCACTTGCTTGTCTAAAAGGCCAATCCTCTGTAGTCGGATTTGTAGTATCCACTAAAATCTTGATGGCTTTTAAAACTGTTGACTTTCCAATGTTATTAGAACCAATTAATGTTGTGAAATTTTCTAGATTAATTGATGCAGTACCTATTCCTCTAAAATTTTGAATTTCAATCCGTTCAAGTTTCATTGTAACTCCATTGCTGTGTAATGAAAAAACCCATTGTTATTTTAAAAATAATAATATATCGTTGATATTCATCACAAAATCCACAAAAGAGCCATAGGAATAGATTACATCCCTAACAAGTTAATTTGAGATAAATACATATAAAAAGTTAAATGAGCTGAGTAAGTCAAAGCACCTTCTTTTTGCTAAAGAATACATACAAAGCTATAGTTTAGAAGCATCCTCCGAGATGAGAGAAACGTTACTTCATAAATCATACCTAGTTACCGATTGTCACTCCCCCGCTATGAAGAGGAAATGTGCTGCGGTAGTAGTGTTGATCAGCTAAGCCTCCTCTCAGGCGATCCTCCTTACCGCTGGTATTTTCAATACCATGATTTCCAAAACGTGACCTCTGGCAGGTTTACATCTCTTTACGCTATACTACCCGCTGAAATAATCAGCTCAACGCTACGAGCTGACATTCAATGTGTTTCCACACAAATGGTATCAACTTCCCTTCCGAGGATCTGGCGAGAAGCCGGATAAACTATGTTAAACAGTATTTTAGTAATACTTTGTCTGATAGCCGTCAGCGCATTTTTCTCGATATCCGAGATCTCGCTGGCCGCGTCCCGTAAAATCAAACTTAAGCTGCTTGCCGACGAAGGCAACATCAATGCTTCCCGTATCCTGAAGATGCAGGAAAATCCTGGAACGTTCTTCACCGTGGTACAAATTGGCCTGAACGCGGTCGCTATTCTCGGCGGTATCGTGGGGGATGCAGCGTTTTCTCCGGCCTTCTACAGCCTGTTCGTGCAGTACATGTCCGCCGAACTTGCCGAGCAGATGAGCTTTATTCTCTCCTTCTCGCTGGTCACCGGGATGTTCATCCTGTTCGCTGACCTGACCCCGAAACGCATCGGTATGATTGCGCCAGAAGCTGTGGCTTTGCGTATCATCAACCCGATGCGCTTCTGCCTGTTCGTGTTCCGTCCGCTGGTGTGGTTCTTCAACGGCCTGGCGAACGTCATCTTCCGCATCTTTAAACTGCCGATGGTGCGTAAAGATGACATCACCTCCGACGACATTTACGCCGTTGTAGAAGCCGGTGCGCTGGCCGGGGTGCTGCGTAAGCAGGAGCATGAGCTGATCGAAAATGTGTTCGAGCTGGAATCCCGTACCGTGCCCTCTTCCATGACGGGCCGTGAAAGCGTGATTTGGTTCGATCTGCATGAAGACGAGCAGAGCCTGAAGAATAAAGTCGCGGAGCACCCGCACTCTAAATTCCTGGTCTGTAATGAAGATATCGACCACATCATCGGCTATGTGGACTCCAAAGATCTGCTGAACCGCGTGCTGGCGAACCAAAGCCTGGCGCTCAACAGCGGCGTGCAGATCCGCAATACCCTGATTGTACCGGACACGTTGACGCTCTCTGAAGCGCTGGAAAGTTTCAAAACCGCCGGTGAAGACTTCGCCGTTATCATGAACGAATACGCGCTGGTGGTGGGCATCATTACCCTCAACGACGTCATGACCACGCTGATGGGTGACCTGGTCGGCCAGGGTCTGGAAGAGCAGATTGTGGCGCGTGATGAGAACTCATGGCTGATTGACGGCGCAACGCCAATCGACGACGTGATGCGCGTGCTGGATATCGACGAGTTTCCGCAGTCAGGCAACTACGAGACCATCGGCGGCTTTATGATGTTTATGCTGCGTAAAATCCCAAAGCGCACCGACTCGGTGAAGTTCTCCGGCTACAAGTTTGAAGTGGTGGATATTGATAACTACCGCATCGACCAGCTGCTGGTGACGCGTATTGATAACAAACCGACCGTGCTGGTGCCGAAGCTGCCGGATGCGGAAGAGAAGGTATCAGCGTAAGGTTCCTGCCCCCACAAACATCAACGGCTCCCATCGGGAGCCGTTTTTTTAACTACTGCATAGCACGTTGGTTAAGCCATCTCAGTTTGCAGACGCATAACCTGACGGTTGACTTCGGACATCACAGACAAGTGCTGTTTGTCCTTCACTTTTGGGACAAGGATCTTGCCCTTATCAAACTCAAAAGCGCCAACATCCTTGATATACAACCGTCCACGGAACAGGATCTTCACGTACTTCGCCACCTGAAGCGGGTTGTAGCGTTGGAAAATTTTCATTCTTGTATCTCCTGCGAATCATACGCTCTTGCGGCGCCACAATCGGCCCGACTGTTCTGAGCGCAAATTTTGTTGCCCAATGACTATAGACCAGAACTACGTTGTTACCCAGTGTGCATAAGTTTATTTACCGTTTGATTACAATTATTCAGAATAATCTTTTCAAACTGTGACTACAGGCAGTATAAGCCGTCATTTTTTCATGGATATGTGCGTTCGCCCGCAAACTGGCATCGGGATTGCGGGAAAAGCCCATTGATCGCACTTATGATTAAAAGCGTAAGACCAAGTGGTCGGATCACCTGCATACAATAAGGAAACACCATGACCCTACGTAACATTCTTGCAGCCGCATGCCTGCTCCTGCCCCTGTGGGCGAGTGCCCACAACATTGAAAAAGGACAACGCGTACCGCCAGTCGGCATTGCTGACCGGGGAGAATTGATTCTCGACAATGATAAGTTTAGCTACAAACCGTGGAATAGCGCGCAGCTCGCGGGCAAAGTGAGAGTTGTACAACATATTGCCGGTCGTACATCTGCAAAAGAGAAAAACGCAAACCTGGTGGAAGCGATCAAGGCCGCAAAATTCCCGCATGACCGCTATCAGACCACCACCATTGTGAACACCGACGATGCCATCCCTGGCTCCGGGATGTTTGTGCGCTCAAGCCTTGAGAGCAACAAAAAGCTCTACCCGTGGTCGCAGTTTATTGTCGACAGCAACGGCGTGACGCGCAAAGCCTGGCAGCTTGAGGAAGAGAGTTCCGCGATTATCGTGCTGGATAAAAATGGCCAGGTGCAGTGGGTAAAAGACGGGGCGTTGACCCAGGAAGAGGTGCAGCAGGTGGTTGATCTGCTGCACAAGCTACTGGCTCAGTAAAGAGAGACCCGGAAGCCTGGATTGAGGAATGATTCGCGCGGGGTGTAGTCCAGCGGCTTGCCCTGCCAGTCATGAACATGCGCACCCGCGGCCGCGGCTACCGCGTGGCCGGCTGCCGTGTCCCAGACGTTCGTCGGCCCGAAACGCGGGTAGAGCTGCGCCTGCCCTTCCGCCACCAGGCAGAATTTGAGCGATGAGCCAATCGACGTTGTCTGGTGCTCACCCAGCTGTTGCAGGTACTCCTCCAGCTCGCTGTCGCTGTGCGAGCGGCTGATAACCACCAGCGGAGGACGCGCATCGCGCACCTGGATTGGCTTACGCACGCCGCACTCTTCCTTCCAGGCTTTGCCTTCCGCAGCGCTGTACATCACTTTCATTACCGGCGCGTAGACCACCCCAAGCACCGCTTTGCCCTTGTCGATCAGGGCGATATTCACGGTGAATTCACCGTTACGCTTGATAAACTCTTTGGTGCCGTCAAGAGGATCGACCAGCCAGTAACGCTGCCAGTGCTGGCGCTCATCCCAGCTCTGCGGCGCTTCTTCGGAAAGCACGGGGATCTCTGGCGTGAGTGCCTGTAGCCCTTTCATGATCACGCCATGCGCCGCGATATCCGCCGCTGTGACCGGGGAATCATCCGCCTTGCTGACGACATTCATCGGTTGTGCGCCATCATACACCTGCATAATGGCATCACCCGCATCCCGTGCGAGCTGACAAATTTTATCTAACATTCTCCACCTCTTCGTTAACGCAGTGGGCATAACTCGTTGTTTTATTTATATCGTAATGTGAACAATTCCGCTATCTGTGAAGCAATTCCGGTTTCATCACCCTTTTTTCTGGCAGGATTCACACTTCTGTAAGCAACAAACGATAGATACATATTCTTTTGTGGCCTGGATCGAAAAAAGGACTCCTCTGATGATTAAGTTTAGCGCAACGCTCCTGGCGACGCTGATTGCAGCGAGCGTACAGGCGGCGACGGTCGATCTCCGTATTCTGGAAACCACCGACCTGCACAGCAATATGATGGACTTCGATTACTACAAAGATACCCCTACGGAAAAATTCGGACTGGTACGCACGGCAAGTTTGATCAATGCCGCCCGCGATGAAGTGAAAAATAGCGTGCTGGTCGACAACGGTGATTTGATTCAGGGGAGTCCGCTGGGTGACTACATGGCGGCAAAGGGGCTGAAAAAAGGAGAGATCCACCCGGTGTATAAAGCGATGAACACCCTGGATTATACCGTCGGCAACCTCGGGAACCACGAATTCAACTATGGTCTTAAATACCTGCACGATGCGCTGGCAGGCGCAAAATTCCCGTACGTTAACGCCAATATCATCGACGTTAAGACCAAAAAGCCGCTTTTCACCCCTTATCTGATTAAAGAGACCGAGGTTGTTGATCAGGACGGTAAAAAGCAGACGCTGAAAATTGGCTACATCGGCTTTGTACCTCCCCAGATCATGACCTGGGATAAAGCCAATCTCACCGGCAAAGTCACCGTTAACGACATCACCGAAACGGCGCGTAAATACGTACCGGAGATGCGTGAAAAAGGGGCGGATGTTGTGGTCGTTGTCGCCCACTCGGGCCTCTCGGCCGATCCGTACCAGGTGATGGCGGAAAACTCAGTTTACTACCTGAGCGAAGTGCCGGGCGTGGACGCGATCCTCTTCGGCCACGCTCATGCGGTCTTCCCGGGTAAGGATTTTGCCAGCATCAAAGGGGCAGACATCGACAAGGGAACGCTCAACGGCGTGCCGGCGGTAATGCCCGGCATGTGGGGCGACCATCTTGGCGTGGTGGATCTGGTGCTCAATAACGACAGCGGCAGCTGGAAGGTGACCGGATCCAAAGCCGAAGCGCGCCCCATTTACGATGCTGCCGCCAAAAAATCACTGGCGGCTGAAGACCAAAAACTTCTCGACGTGCTCAAACATGACCACGACGCCACCCGCGAATTCGTCAGCAAGCCGATCGGCAAATCCGCCGACAACATGTACAGCTATCTGGCGCTGGTACAGGATGACCCAACCGTTCAGGTGGTCAATATGGCGCAGAAAGCCTATGCCGAACATTTTGTTCAGGGCGATCCGGACTTAGCCAACCTGCCGGTGCTTTCCGCCGCCGCACCGTTCAAAGTGGGCGGACGTAAGAATGACCCGGCAAGCTACGTGGAAGTCGAAAAAGGCCAATTGACCTTCCGTAACGCCGCCGATCTCTATCTTTATCCGAATACGCTGGTCGTCGTCAAAGCGACGGGGAAAGAGGTGAAAGAGTGGCTGGAATGCTCCGCCGGGCAGTTCAACCAGATTGACCCGAACAGCAGCAAGCCGCAGTCGCTGATTAACTGGGACGGGTTCCGCACCTACAACTTCGACGTGATCGACGGCGTGGAGTATCAGATTGATGTTACTCAGCCAGCCAAATACGACGGCGAGTGCCAGACCATTAATCCGCAGGCAGAGCGCATCAAATACCTGACCTTCAAGGGCAAGCCTGTCGATCCGGCGGCCACCTTCCTGGTGGTGACCAATAACTATCGCGCGTATGGCGGCAAATTTGCCGGCACCGGCGATAGCCACATTGCCTTTGCATCCCCGGATGAGAACCGCTCAGTGCTGGCCGCCTGGATCAGCGCAGAGTCGAAAAAGGCGGGAGAGATTCATCCGGCGGTCGATAACAACTGGCGTCTGGCCCCGATCCACAGCGATACCCCACTGGATATTCGCATTGAAACGTCCCCGTCGGATAAGGCTGCGGCGTTTATTAAGGAGAAGGCGCAGTATCCGATGAAGAAGGTGGCGACGGATGATATCGGGTTCGCCATTTATCAGGTGGATTTAAGTAAGTAAAAGCAAAACGGCAACGCACGTTGCCGTTTTTAGTGTTTATTCCCTCTCCCTGTGGGAGAGGGTTAGGGTGAGGGTATCAGACCGCACATTCCCGGCTTTTACGCCGCCCGCTCATCCCGGCTCGCCATCACCTTCGGCGTATTCACCTCTATCCAGTCCGCCAGCGCGGCCACTTTCTCGCTCACCTCTACGCCAAACGGCGTCAGGCTATACTCAACGTGCGGCGGTACAACAGGATACGAAACGCGATCGACAAAACCGTCATGCTCCAGTGCCTGCAGCGACTGGGCCAGCATCTTCTCGCTCACGCCGCCCATTTTACGGCGCAGATCGCTGAAGCGGTGCGTTCCCTCACGTAGCGCCACCAGGATCAGAACCCCCCAGCGGCTGGTGACATGTTTGAGCACCTCTCTGGACGGGCACTGCTCCGCGAAGAGATTACCATCGCGCATTTGTTCGCTGAGTGTCGGTATCGTCATTTAATACTTACCTTTTTGTACGTACTTACTAAAAGTTAGTTATGGTGCTAGTGTGCCACAACACCAGACAAACACGAAGGAGATTGATCATGATCGCGATTACCGGCGCTACCGGCCAGCTTGGCCGCCTCGTTATCGAACAGCTGTTAAAAACCGTCCCGGCAAACCAGATTGTGGCTATTGTGCGTAACCCGGCGAAAGCGGAAGCCCTGAGCCAGCAGGGGATTGTGGTTCGTCAGGGCGATTACACCGACCAGGCCGCGTTGACCACGGCGCTGAAGGGTGTGGAGAAACTTCTGCTGATCTCATCCAGCGAAGTGGGTCAGCGCGCCACGCAGCACCAGAACGTCATCAACGCTGCCAAAGCGGCTGGCGTGACATTTATCGCCTACACCAGCCTGCTGCATGCGGATAACTCACCGCTGGGCCTGCACGTTGAGCATGTTGCTACGGAAAAAGCGCTGGCGGCATCCGGCATTCCTTATGCCCTGCTGCGCAACGGCTGGTATACCGAAAACTACCTGGCGAGCGCGCCGCCTGCGCTGGAACACGGCGTGTTTATCGGTGCCGCAGGTGAAGGCAAAATCGCCTCAGCCACCCGTGCGGATTACGCGGCGGCGGCGGCAAAAGTGGTTTCGGAAGAGGGCCACGCGGGCAAGGTCTATGAACTGGCAGGCGACAGCGCGTGGACGCTGAGCGAACTGGCGGCTGAACTCAGCAAGCAGAGCGGTAAACCGGTGGTTTATCAAAACATGAGCGAAGCGGATTTCGCCGCTGCGCTGAAGAGTGTCGGGCTGCCTGCAGGGCTGGCGGATATGCTGGCGGACTCTGATGTGGGCGCATCTAAAGGCGGGCTCTTTGACGATAGCCACACGCTGAGCAAACTGATTGGGCGACCAACCACGTCGCTGGCTGAAAGCGTTAAAACCATTTTGTAACGGGAACACCATTTTTTCGCGATGCCGGGTAATTCTCCTTACCCGGCCTGCACTTATATGGCATTCTGTCCCCCACTTTCGTTGCCAGTGCCTCTGCTATGTTGACAGCCATAAACACGGATTCAGCGCCCCTTTTTATCTATACCGCTGAGATGGGACACATCGTGCCTCTCCCCGCGCTGCGCTATTGCATGGTCTCGTTCGTCATGTCTGATTATCACGACGGACTATTTGCTGAATGGGGCATCCCCTTTCCCGCAAAGCTCCACAGCGCCGTGGTAAAACGCAAAGCGGAATACCTTGCCGCACGTTATGCCGCGCAGAGAATACTGCAATCCTGTGGCTGTGACGGCACGCCGGGCACCGCCCCGGACCGCTCTCCGCTTTGGCCTGCCGGGTGGCGAGGTAGTCTCTCACACTCACATGAATGGGCTCTGGCGGTAGTTGTACCTGAAGATTCAGGCCTGACGCCAGGCATTGATATTGAGTTTTCTGCACCGGAGATAATGCAGCGAACCGCACATCTCTTTACCACCTCTGAGGAGCAGGCATACCTTGCAACCTGCCCGATGGAGGCTGGTAGAGCACAGCTCATCACTTTTTCGGCGAAGGAGAGTCTGTATAAAGCGCTCTATCCTGTCGTTGGCCGCGTCTTAGACTTTGACGCAGCCCGCGTATGCAAAATAGAGCCTGTACACCAGAGGATCACCCTTGAACTGACCCGAACGCTTTCAGCGCGTCACATTAAAGGCAGCCAGATCCAAGGCTACTATCACCTTTCAGGCGACAGAGTTATCACGCTCATGGCCTGAAGACCTCTGCAAGGGGGCCAGCCAGTCCATCACCCTGTCAATGCCTTCCCCCGGGCGGCGCAACGGATTGTGACCCTGACCGTGCGTTTCGGCCAGCCGTGCACCGGGCCATGCTTTCACCAGACACTCTGCTTCGATCCGCAGTACGATGTCATCGCTGCTATCGTGAATGACCAGCACGGGTTGATCGATATCCTGCAATCCCTCATACGCGTTAAAACGCCGCCAGACCGCCTCGCCAATGCCAAAGTAGCGTTCAATATATCGGCGTAGCCGCTGCTGCTGACGGTCCGGGAGATTGAGGATCGCGGAATATTTCGTCACCAGCCCACTGAAGTGGGTGGGGGCGCCCACGATAACCAACGCACGGGTTCGCAACCCCGCTTTGACGGCGTTAATAACCGATAAACCGCCAAACGAGTGTGCCACGATGCCGTCAAAGCCCCCTTCCTGGTGCGCCAGCCGCTCAATAATTTCAATAAATTCAACGATACTGCTCTGGTTTCCTTCCGCGTCACCATGTCCGGGAGCGTCAAAGCCCACCACCTGAAAACCCTGTTCAACCAGCGTTTTGATAAGCTGCGCAAAATGAGATGCCCTCGACTCCCATCCGTGCGCCAGTAATACCTTTGGCCCCTCAACTCCCCAGTAATACACCACCGCATGCTTATGATTACTCAGGGTAAGGTGCTCAATGCGGCTCGCCAGGCCGTTCATCTCTTTATCACTCACTCGCGATGGCATCCGGCGCGGGGTAAAAAAGCGATTCCCCAGCCAATCGGCCGTCGGCCCCGGTACAACCCGATCCATCAAACGGATCCCGGTTTTAACACACGCAATCAGCGGGGAGCGCAGGTACGCCGGTCCACGGTATTGTTGGTAGGCTTGCTCGATAAGCTGATCAAATTGCTCACTCATGGGACTCTCCAGAAACACAAGGAACGTTTGAATTACCCGCAGGTAATTCGCACTGACGGATCAATGCGCGTTCCGCATCGGTGGCGACGTGCTCATCCCAGTACGCGAGCTTTGCCTCCATGCGTTTGAACCACATCGGCGGTATCAGCGCGTAGAAAATGTGTGCGACGTAACCCTTTTCGATCCCCACCGCATAGCTGTGCGCCTGTAAATTCCAGTATTCGCGACGCGGATGAGTGTGATGATCGGAATGGCGTGTCAGGTTTAACAGGCCAGCGGATGAGGCCCGGTTATGACAATCCCAGCTGTGACGCGGCTCCACGTGCGTACCGGGAACGCGTACCAGTCCGTAATGCTGGATGTAATTCACCGTTTCGAACAGGAATTTGGACACCAGCATGGTCACAAGACAGGCGAGCCCGCCCCTGACGCCCGCCGCCATCACGCAGGCGGCAACCACCAAAAGACTCATCAGCACCCCGCGCGTCACCCGATTCGCCAACAGGACGCTGCGCGATTTCAGCAGCGACAGGCGCTGCGTTTCCACCTGCCAGGATTCGGCATACTGCGCCAGAGACGAACGAATAAAGAAGCGATACACACTCTCTCCACGGCGGGCCGTTGCGCCATCGGCCGGGGTCGCCACGTTAGGGTGATGCGAATAAACATGGGAAATCGAAAATTGCGCATCGCCCACCAGCGCCAGAAGCCAGCGCCCGGCAATCATCGCCACCAGACTGTGGGTTTTATGGATAAGCTCATGGGCCACTACGGTATTGGTGCTCATGGTATAGCCGGTGGACACTGCCGCCAGCAGCAACTCCGGCATCGCAAGGTCATGCAGCGCCATAATGTTGTGATCCGTCAGGGCGCTAAGCCATGCGCCAAACCCGAGCAGATCGCCCGGTGCGGCTTGCCAGATCACAGCAAATAACGCCAGCGCCGCCGCCGGAAGCTGTAAATAGGGGATCAGCGCCAGTAACGCCGGGAGCCGGTAGTGATGGTCGGCGGTGTCATGCTTCATCACGTTGTCGAAGAAGACATAGCTCAACGTCACGCAAAGCATCGACACCCCTATCCACCCGCCGCCGAGCAGGGTCGTCAGTGCGGTTAGCGGTAAAAACAGACAGGGCACAAGGGCAAATCTCAGATAGCTCAACATACTGGCTCCTTATTTTTATCGTTGCTTTTCGCCCCGACCGGCGGCGAAAAGCAGTCCATTTCAAGCAAGTGGCTTTTAACGCCCCCGGCAAGCAGTCTCTGCTGGCACGCCTGCGCCAGCTCAGGATTGCCGCAAATCATCACTCGCCAGTCAGCCGCCTGCGTCGGGGCGGGATAGAGGGCGCGCCAGTCTTCAAGCCAACGTGTCACACGGCCCGCCAGCTCATGCTCCTGCGCCGCACTCTCCTGCGACAGCGCATGCAGAAAATGAAAACCGGGGTAGTGCTGGCGCAGGCGCTGCAGTTCATGCAGATCGAATTTGTCCTGCCGCTGGCGAACCGCGTGAATGAACATGACTTCACGCCGGGGATTACGCGCTAACGCGGTGCGAACCAGCCCCAGGGTCGTGCCGAGCCCCGAGCCGCTGGCGATGGCCAGCAGCGGGCCTTTCCCGTCATCCTTCTGGCCGAACTGCCCCTGACAATCTGAGATCCAGACCGTCCGACCAATGTTGCGCGCATCGCACAACACCGGAGAAAGACCGCCCTGTTCGCGGCGCGTGATATCCACAACCATTTCCCGCCCCTGGCTCGGCCAGCTCACGGAAAAGTGGCGGACATCTCGCGACTTTTCGAGGCCGATCTGCACAGATTGTCCGGGTAGAAAAGGCAGCGCCCGTGCAGTCAGGAGCGTGACACGCCATACGGTTGACGAGAGCGGCTCAACCTGGGTGACACGCGCAGAGGTGCAGGCGGTGGACGCGGTAGCCAGCGTCAGATCCGATTGCGGCAGGCACTGACAGGCCAGCACGTGGCCCGTGGCAATCTCCTCCTGACTGAGAAGATGCCCCAGCTCGACAAGCGAACGGGTCTTGCCACTGACCACCCGGCACAGGCAGGATTTGCAGGTTCCAACCTGGCAGTGATACGGCAACTGCACCCCGGCATTGAGCGCGCTTTCCAGTAGCGTATGGCCGGATATCAGCGGGAAGGCCCGTCCTTCCAGCACCCCCTGAAAGTCCCTACGCCGGAAAAAACATCTCTTCAACATCTTATTGCCCTCCGCACAGCAGTACGCCGTCATCGAAAACGCTACCCATCATCACCTTTCTCCCCACTGGCGCAGCGACGCTTATCGCGGCCAGTGCCTCGCCGTGGCTCTGATAGAGGACAGTGGCCTGCTTCACCGCACCTTCGGTGCCGGTTGTCAGCCGCCACACCATCGACGGCGAACGCGCCTGCGCATCCTTTTGATAAGCAGCCAACTTCAGAAGCTGCGGATGAGCCGCCACCAGCAATCCCTCACCATCAGGCATGATGTTGTCGACCCCATGCAGCCCGCTAAAACGTCCCAGCAGGACGGGAACATAATCGTGAGGCCGCCATTCCCAGCTGCTCACTTCACCATGGGTGGTTTCCGCCACGTACAGTCGTCCCTGCTGGCGGTTGTAGTAGAGGCCATTGGCAAAGTGCAGGCCATCAATCAGGGTATGCAATTTCCCGTTATCGATCAGAAGCACACTGGACAGCGGCAGACGCAAATAGTCTTCCATCCTGCCGGCAAACCCTGACCAGCGGTGATCGCGCGTTAGTAGCCAGCGGGTTTTATCAATCACGCTGATATCATTGATATTTTTCCCGACGCGCTGAGACAGAAAAGGCTGGTATTCCAGGCGCATCTGCGCGCGGTTAAAGCGAAACACATCAATGCTGTCCTGCTGAGGGCGGTGGTTCACCACATAGACCCACGTCTCACCCTCCTGTTGCCAGACATCAATCCCATGCGGGAAAAAGGCCTGCGGATAATCGCCCGGTAACCGCCGTGGCGTATCACCGCCGTTGAGATAATAGAGCGCGCCGGGCGCGGTACCGTGACGGTTGAGACTGCTGGCTATCGCATCCCCTTCCTGTAAGGGGGCGATATCTTCCGCCCCCTCAATACCGTTTATTTTTTGACACAGCTTCCCGCCACTCTCCTGCACCTGATAAAACAGTCCGGCATCAATGAGCAGATTTATGATGAACGCCAGAATGGCGCCCACCAGGATGAGAATCATCAGTTTTTTCATGAAGCTGCCAGCACCTCTGACGAAGAGAATAAAGCTCCGGCAGCGTCAGGTCCGTGTTCTGCCAGTACGGTTATCGCCCTCAGGAACTGCTCAAGCAGCGCATTTGCATGCTCCCGGGTGAAATAGCGCAACTGGTAGTCCAGCTCGACCGACAACCCTTCTTTCATCTCCAGAATATTGATCATTAACGGGAACTCTACGGCGCTCACCGGTAACAGGGACAAACTGGCCTGCCACTGTCGCATTTCTGCCAGCGGAGCATGCGGCTCGACATTGAAGGTTGCCAGTAACGGCAGTGCCGCAGTCGGTCCCTGGAAACAGCGAGACGGCAGTGCAGCTTCGTCGCGCTGCGCAACAATCATGTTATGTATCGCCCCGGCCATCTCGTGCAACGACGCACAGGCCGCGCTGTCAATGCACAGCGGCAGCAGCCTGACACACTGTCCGACAATCGCGTCACTCTGTTCGAAATCGCGCCCCGCATCCGGCACAGCGACAGGTACCCGGCCATGGCCGAGCGTTTTCTCAAGGATGAGGATAAAGAGCGCATTGAGCATGGCGAAACGGGTCACCCGCAGTTCAGCGGAGGCTTTGCGCAGTTGTCCGGCAAGACCCGGATAGGTCAGACGCTGCATCAGACGCTGTCCCTGATACGTCAGAGAAGGCTCCAGCACCGTAAGCGCGTCAGGCGTTAACCGTCTCGCAGGGAAGGCTGCCAGACGCTGTGTGAGTGCCACCTCATCTACCCTCTTCTGCGCGCGGATCACCTGCAGATAGCTTACCGCCGCCATCAGCTCAGGACGTTTGCCCGCCGCCAGCGCATCGTAAAGATGCAGCAACTCGCGCAGCATCACCATAAACGACCAGCCATCGGCCACCGTGTGATGTGCCGCAATAGCAAGCGTAGTCTTACCCTCATGACGGATGAGCAAAAGGCGAGCCAGCGGTGCGGTGGCGAGGTTAAAAGGCTGTGCGGCAAAATCTGCGAGACAAGTCGCAGGCACCGCGTTTTCCTCACGGAAATCAACCTCAGTCTCCGACGACACCCGCAGTTCACCGGCATCAGTAAACTGCATACGCAATGCCTCATGTCGCGCACTCAGCAGGTGCCAGGCTTCGCGCATAATATCGCTGTCTACGTCGCGCGCGGTCTCAATAACACCGCCAATATTCCCCGCCAACAATCCGCTTTCATCCTGCGCCGCCAGTTGCAGGAAACGCTGCTGGCTGTCTGTCGCGGCATACGGCGTGTCAGGACGTATCCCCTCCAGACCAAAGAAGCCATCCACGCGCATGGCGTTTACGCTCTCTTTTACTGCCGTGATAAACCGGTCGATATCCTCGTCAGAATGCGCCACCGAGACAAAACAGTTACGTCCTTCCCAGATAAAGATGCCGCGCAGCATCAGATGGTGGAACAGGATGTCGTAGTTGCCGTTAAATTTAAAACGGAACAGACTCCCGGCTGACACGATCTCAATCGGCGTACCGGTCACGGCGAACCAGGTATTGAGCGACCGGGTAAGACGTGCGGTTTTTTGGTTGATGTCGTCATACAACGCCGGGTGCGCTTTGATGTACTCCAGCACCGCTTTGCTTGCCGCCATGGTCAGCGGATGCTTGGAGAAGGTCCCGGCAAAGAAGATCAGTTCCGCCTGTGGCCAGGAGTCATCGCCATACTGCCAGAACCCGCCGTCGATACTGTCCATAAAGCGTCGGGATCCTGCAATGACACCAATCGGCAGCCCACCGCCAACGATCTTCCCGTAAGAGGCGATATCCGCCTGAACACCGTAATAGGCTTGCGCCCCGCCCGTCGCGAGACGAAAACCGGTGATCACTTCGTCAAACATCAGCGCAATATTATGGGTCGCCGTGAGTTCACGCAGGGTATGCAGATACTCCCGTGGCTGATGATCGGGATAACGGCTCTGCACCGGTTCGACAATGACCACCGCCAGTTCAGCCGCGTAGCGGGCGATCAGTGCCAGGCTCTCTTCGCTGCCGTACTCAAGTACCAGCAGGTCATCCACCAGCGATTGCGGCGTACCTGCGGCAATCGGTGTAGCGCGCTCAGGAGTTTTGCCGCCCTGCTGACGTCCGAGAATGCCGTCAAATACACCGTGGTACGAGCCGCCAAACAGTGCGACCTTATTTTTTCCCGTCACGGCGCGCGCCAGGCGCACCGCGCTCATTACCGCTTCAGATCCGGAGTTACAAAACGCCACGCGCGGCTGTCCCGTTAGCTCGCTGATAAGGGTTGCCACCTCGCCTGCCAATGCACTTTGAGGGCCAATCTGCATCCCCTGCGCCAACTGGTCGGCAACGGCCTGCTGCACGCACGCCGGAGCATGCCCCAGCAGGTTGGCGCCAAACCCCATCGTAAAATCGATATATTCGTTGCCATCGACGTCCCAGATGCGAGAACCTTCAGAGCGCTCTCCCACTAAGGGATAAAGCATCTCTTTGGTGGATAAACGAAAGCCGGCAGAGGCCCGGTTATCCGCCAGTACGGCACGGTATTGCTGGGCATTACGTTTCGAACCGCCCGTTTTGTCGACGAACTGTTGGGTGAGCTGCGCCAGATGACGATCGCGCTCGCTGCCCAGAGAAACTTTTTTGGTCTCTTTTTTAAACCAGCTGCTGTGCGCACTGGCTTTTGCCGGTGCGGTCGGAGCCACAACTGGCGCAGGTGGCGTGACAACCGACATTGTTGTGGCTGCAGTCTGCGGGACAGGGTGCGGCGTACCGTTCAGCAGCTGGAGCTGATGCGACATAAGCTCCAGCTGGCGGGCGATCAGCGCCTGAACATGCTCCGCCTCCGGCTTGCTGGCCTGCACTGGCATCGCCCCGCTGGGCTGCGACGGCGGGCTGGCGGTGTGTGTGACACTGACCGGCACCGCAGCCGTCTCTGTCTGTGCATGCTCCACCACAAAGGCGATCACCGCCTCCAGCGTATTGAGCTCTTCAAACAGCGCACGAACCGGGATCGCAACCCCGTAGCGGTCTTTAATGGTATTGATGGCATCCAGCAAAACCAGCGAATCTGCTCCCATTTCCAGGAAGGGCAGTGAATCGTCAAGCGTGGCGGGATCCGCCTCAAGAAAACCAGCGATAATCGCTTTTATTTCAGCGGCTAAATGGTGTTGATGTGACATAGCGTCCTCTTTTGCAGATGGGGTCTGCGCTGGCGTCTTACCCGCCAGCCAGTAACGTTTGCGGCAGAACTGGATAGCAGGCAGGGGTAATGTCTCCCGCGTGGTCGCACAATAGAGCCTGTTCCAGTCGATGTCGTGCCCTTGCTGCCACAACGTACCCAGCAGCATCAGCAGTGATTTGTACTCATGTCGTCGGTCGCCTACGGCCAGCACCCGGTGACGACGGTCGGTTGCACTCACAAATTTGCCCAGCGAACTGTCCGCACTCAGATCGATAAAGGTGAACTCACCTTGCGCCAGCACGTTTTGCACACTCTGCAGGAAATGCACGGGCTGGCGAATTTGCTGGCACCAGTAATCGGCATCAGTTCGTTCACACATCTTCCCGTTCAGGTTGCTGTAAAACGGAATATTTCCACTGGAGAAGGTGACGTTATTGACCAGCCACTCGCGCCAGGCTCCGAGGATCGGATCCATCATGGAAGAGTGAAATGCGCTGGTGGTTTTAATTTTTCGCGCATGGCCGCCCTGGGTTGAGAGGGCATGAAGACAGGCATCAATCGCGGCCGTACTTCCTGCAATGGTTGTGAGCGTCGGCGTGTTGAAGGCGGCAATATCAATATCGCCCGCCCAGGGTGCAATCGCCTGGCGCACATCGGCTTCTCCGCTGAACACCACCGCCATCGCCCCTTCCTGCGTCAGGGCCGACATCAGACACGCACGCTGATGAACCATGGCCAGCCCGTCATCCAGCGAGAGATGACCGGCGATGACCGCTGCGCAATACTCTCCCAGACTGTGACCCATGACCGCAGCCGGGCGCAGACCAAAGTGCATTACGCTCTGTGCCAGCACGTAACTGCAGGCAAAGAGTGAGAGCTGGCAGGTCCTGGCGCAGCGCTGCCAGACCTCGTCACGGGCGAACAACGCCTGGGTGATATCAATCTGATAACGCTGCTGAATGGTCGCCGCCAGCGCATCAAAACGCTCGCGATAGTCTGGCAGGTGGTGATACAGCTCCGCCCCCATACCGATTTGCTGGGTGCCCTGCCCCGGAAAGAGCCAGACCTGAGGTTGAGCTTTACCTGCCTTGTTGGCAGCAAGCTGTGCAAGGCTCTCCGTCAGCTGTGTGCGATCCGTGCCAAACGCCACGCCGCGATACCGCGCGGCATCGTAGCGGGTGTTCACCAGACGACACCAGGTGGCAGTCTCGCTCTCCTGACGGGCGGATAATCCGGCCTGAATGGCCTCCCGTTGAAGGTAAAATCCCTTTTCATCATGAGAACTGATCAGCAGCACGGTATGTGGAGTCGCGGGCTGTTGGCATTTTTTAACCGCCGGCGCGCTGCGCAATATCACATGCCCGTTTGTGCCACCAAAACCGAAGCTGCTGACGCCCGCGTAGCGCATACCGGAAGCGGAGTGCCAGGGGATGGTTTGCCCCCCGCAAACGTCGACATGGCGGCTAATTGCAGCGATATGTGGGTTTTTCTGTGCAAAATTGAGGTGCGGCACATATTGCTGGTAATACAACATCAACGAGGTTTTCACCACGCCCAGCACACCCGCCGCCGCCTCCAGATGGCCAATGTTGGTTTTAATTGACCCCACCTGCACCGGAACCGAAGTCTTGCGATCGGTGAATACCGTTTCCAGCGCCTGATACTCGATCAGATCGCCGAGTGCCGTCCCCGTGCCGTGGGCTTCGATATAGTCGATGCTGTCGCTATCGACCCCGGCCTCTGCCATCGCCCGCCGGATGACAGCCTGCTGCGACGGGCCATTCGGTGCGGTAATACCGTTACTGCGGCCATCCTGATTCACGGCGCTCGCCACCAGCGTGGCATATACGCGATCGCCATCCGCCAGCGCCTGCGTCAACGGTTTGAGCACTACGACGCCACACCCTTCACCACGAACATAGCCATCAGCACGGGCGTCAAAGGTTTTACAGCGACCGTCGGGGGCCAGCATCTGGGCTTCGGTAAAGACTTTTTGCAGATGCGGCGTCAGCGCCAGATTGACGCCCCCAGCAATCGCCAGTGAACAACGTCCAGTCCGCAGACTTTGCATTGCCCCCTCTATCGCCACTAACGACGACGAACAGGCCGTGTCGAGCGCAACACTTGGACCTTTAAAATCATAAAGATAGGAAATTCGGTTGGCCGCGATACTGTGCGCGTTCCCTAAACCACTGTACGCCGAGACGTTATCGCCGCAGGCCAGAGCGTAATCGCTGGCGCTGATCCCGACATAAACCGCTGTATCGCTGCCGCGCAGGGAGGAGGCTTTAAGCCCGGCATCGGTGAGCGCCTGTTGTACCGTTTCTAACAGCAGGCGATGCTGCGGATCGATATACACCGCTTCACGTGGCGAAATACCAAAATAGCCAGCGTCGAACTCGTCGACATGTTCAAAGAAGCTGCCTTTGCGGTTGAATCCCTCAAGCATGGAGTCCGGCCAGCGGTGTGCCGGGATTTCACCGGTGGTGCTGTGACCTTGCTGCAGCAGCGTCCACAGTGCCTCCACGCCGCTATGTCCGGGCAGTTCGACGCCGATACCGATCACCGCAATGGCGCTGTCTGCGCCAGCCGTCTGGACAGGCTGTGCTGTTGCGGATTGTCCCAACGCAGTGGCCAGCTGATTGATGGTGGGATAGTCATAGATCAACGCCGGAGAGAGCTCGCGCCCCAGATGCTGCTCCAGTTCGCCAATCACGCCGACCGCCTGAAGCGAGCTCATGCCAAAGCCGATAAACGCCTCATCCCATTGAGATTCGCTGATTGTGGCATTCGTCGCAGTGCTGATTATCCCGGCGATCAGCGCCGCCAACCCCTGCGTGCTTTCTGCCGTGGCGGGTGTCATAGATGCCTGGCGGCTGCGCCACTCCACTTCGAGCATCTCCTGCTGGTACATCGCTTTTGCGCGGGTACGCTGTAACTTTCCGCTGGTAGTACGGGGTATCGCCCTGCGTCCGACGAGGAGTAACTCATCCAGCGTGATGCCGTGACGCTCCGCCACAGCGGCATGAATGCGCGGTGCCAACGTCGGCATATCAAGACTATTTTTAGTGCGTGTCATCACCTCAAGTAGCGCAACCGGGCGTTCGGCTTCGCTGGCGAAGACACAGACCGTCGCTTCCGCCAGAACAGGGTCGGACTGGCGTATCGTCTCTTCTATATCCGTGGGATAGTAATTCTGACCATTCACTATCAGCAACTCTTTAAGCCGCCCGGTGACAAACAGATGGCTGCCCTGGAGAAACCCCATATCGCCGCTGCGCAACCACGGATGCGGATTATCAGCCAGACGCGCCTGGAATGCTTCACGCGTGGCGGTATTATTATTCCAGTACCCAGCGGCCACACCCGGTCCACGTAACCAGATCTCGCCACTTTCCCCTTCAGCCAGCGGCTGGTGGAGCTCAGGATCCACGATGCAAACACTGGTGTCGGACAGGGCGTGCCCACAACAAACCACCCCGGCATCGTCAGCCACGCGCAGTCCCCGCCCTTTTTCCATACCGGTGACAATGAGCGTGGTTTCTGCCATGCCATAGCACGGCAGGAACGATCCAGAACGGAATCCGGCAGGTGCAAAGTGCTCGCTGAACTGTTGCAGCGTGGCGGGACGAATGGGCTCTGCACCACAAAACGCGACATCCCAGCGCGAGAGATCTAACGCCTCAACCTGATCTCTGCTGATCTTACGTACGCACAAATCGTAGGCGAAATTTGGCCCGCCGGAGGTTGTCGCCTGGTAATCAGAAATTTGCTTAAGCCAGTTAAAAGGGTTCTTCATTAACATCATGGGTGACATCACCCGGCAGGGGAACGCCCCAAACACGGGCTGCAATAATCCGCCGATCAGCCCCATATCATGAAAATGCGGCAGCCAAATCATGCCCCGGCTTTCGCTGTGATGACCGAAAAAGTGGTGGATGGCGAGCGAGTTCGACCACAGGTTGCCATGTGTCACCATCACCCCTTTTGGCGCGCCCGTCGACCCTGAGGTGTACTGTAAAAAGGCGAGATCGTTTTCAGTGACCGAAACCGGGTGAAATGCCCCGGAGAAATGACGCTCCAGATAATGCAGGCGATAACCGGAAGGCAGTGCGATGTTATCAGTCAGATCGAAGGTAAAAATAAGTGGGGAAAGCGGCAACGCCAGTTGGATTAACGTCTCAGCCCCTTTGGCGGTCGTAACAATAAATTCCGTTTGCGCATTGCGCAATACGCCAACGAAACGCTCCCACGCACTTCCCGACGATTTGGCGGGCATCGGGACGGGGACGGCTACCATTCCGGCATAAAGGCAGCCAAAAAAAGCGCCAATAAAATCTTCACCATCAGGGTAAAGCAATATTACCCGGTCACCACGCTGCCCGTACTGCATTAATGCATCGGCAAGCGATGCGGCACGCTGATGTAATTGCTGATAATTTTGACTGTGAATATCTCTGGCGCTGCGTACGAATTCAAATGCCGTCTGCGAAGTCTGTTGAACAGCAAGTTCGGGCAATAGCTGGTTGAAGGAATGATATCCCCTGTTAAACAACTGAAGAGACGGCATCATAATTCGCTCTATATTTTTAAAGATAATGAAGGTGAGAAGATTATTTTCCGGCGCGGCCTGCCAGCAGGTCGTTGCAGAAGTCGTTCCAGACTTTCAGCCACAGATCGACGTGCTGTTCCATTTCGCGATAGCGGTCTTCCGTAATTGCCTGACAGAACAGGATCCATGCATCCTCAGAGTGACCATCTTCAATGGACTCTCCCGTCTCGCTTTCCACATGAATGCTGTGATAGCCCTGTGTGACGTCAATATCCGTCGCTTTATCCACGCCTTTCGCCCACGGCGTGGCGAAGTCATGGAAGACCGTCTCTGCCACGGCCAGCAGCCCAACCAACCGGGTATAATCGCCATATGCGTTCTCAAACGTCGCGCGGCAGGCCAGTGAGCTGGACATCGGCAGCCAGGCTTTCACCTCCTGCTCAGTCATCCCCAGTTGCTGGATGGTATTAAAGAACTGTACGTAGTGCGCCAGCGCAGGCTGGCCGTTGTAATTACCTTCGTTGTCTTCACCCGGATGGAAGCCGAGCTCATCCAGCAGGTTGATTTGCAGCAGAAAACGCGCTGCCATTTTCGCTTGTGCACCCAGCGGTGCTTCCAGTTGTTTCGCCGCGCTCAAGGCTTCAATCACAGCATCGGTGAAGACCTGTGCAAACGCGTGATAAAACTCCAGATGAAATACACGCATCTGTTGAATATCAAATTCGCCGCTGGTCATTTTTGAGAGAATGGGGTTGCGCATCAGCGGATGAGATTCAACCCTGTCGATAAGCCGGTTGGCAAATGCACGATTCTCGCGGTAAACGCGCTGATCAACCGTCGAGACAATAGCGTCCCGGCCCAACTGGCGGGTATTCAGTAATGATGTCATTTTAATATCTCAGATGAGTGAAAATTTACAGGGCAGAGACTCTGCCAATTGCCATTACAACTAACGCATACATTCCACAACTAAACGGGATAACCTGCACATACTTAAACGGTAGATAAAAACATGATGCAATCAACAGTACCGGAATACCCACCGAAAGTATCATCATGCAAATAACCGCGTAATATTTATAGAGATAAGGTACCGCGAGGCTATCAATACACATTCCATAGAGCATGGATATCAAGGGCAACATAATAAACGCGATATGTGCCAACCTTAACATCCGGCGATTTAAATCAGTATAATTTTCATGGCCTTTAGGAGCGCAGAAAGGTCCCTTAAAGGCATACATTCCCATTAATCCACCCATTAATATACCGACAACAATACCACTCCAGCCAAAGGCAATCAGTATTGCACTGAGATTAGCCACTCTTTTTCTCCTGATTTTTGTGCACAAATATAAGGCACCTGAAGAACGTCAGGCACCCTGGTTTATTACTTGTTAGTCCGAATATGACGTTTAAAAATCGCTATATTCTTTTTCCCTCGCAAACGAAATAGGCTTTTCAAAGCCGGGAATAGTGATGCCATTCATATCAATATTGATATCGTCTTCATTTATCCCCTGCTGTCCAAACAGATAAATAACGTTTAATTCGCCGTGAGAGGCAGCTTCATCGTAAGCACGGGCTTGTCGTTGCACCTGGCGGTTACGCTGCTGATAATCTGCAAAGGCCGGTTCGCCATAGCGTTTGCGCAACCATTGTTGGGTAAGCTTCGGCGAGTAAACCACCCCCGTGGCATTATTACCGCCGAAGCCTTTTGAATTAATAAACGCAATTTGCCCCTGTTCATCCTCTAATTTGCAGTCCTGAACAGGGATGTGTAAACGCGCGTTATTCACCTGCGGCGCGATGTGCGGCACGCTTTTAATGCCCGGTAAAATGCCATAGCGGAAGACACCGAGACAGCTTATCAACTGGTCCCCGCTGGCAGGCCCCAGGGAGTGCCCCAGGTAAGATTTCACTGCCGTCACCGGCCAGTCGTGAATCGAAAAGGCTTGCGCAACACGGTCAAAAATATCCGCTTCCGAGACACAATTTTTCGGCGTGCTTGAACCATGAGCCTGGATAAACGATCCCTTTTGCACCGTCTCCAGTCCAACCATCGACACTGCAGAGGCGACAGCTTTCGCCATAGTGATGTAATTCCCCGGCCCCGGTGAAGCAATCGAACGCTTATAGCCATCAGCATTGATAAAGACGTTTCCCACAGAACCGTGGATCTCTGCGCCGAGCTGCATCGCCAGTTCGTCGTCCATCAACACGATATACTGGCTGGACTCGGCGATCACAAACCCACAGCTGTTGCCAAACGGACGGCTGCTGTTGCGCCAGTCGGCCGTCTCCGTCTGATCGATATGCCTGAGTTTGCTCTCTGTCGCCAGCGCGCCCATGGCATCAAAACCTTCAATCACCTCTGACGTAACCGGTGCTTCTGCGCTGCCTACCACGGCCACGCGAATGCGCCCTGCTTTTATGTCTTCGACGGCCGCGTTCAGGTTATAAAGAAACGTGGCGCATGCTCCCAGCGTGGCGCTGGTGTGGCCCACGCTACCCAGCACATAGGCATTGAGAAAATCGGCGCACATGCTGTTCAGGCCCAGCGGACACTGCTTGGCGCTGACGCGATGGCCCTTGAGACGCGACTGCAACATTCCGCCAAAGCCATACTCGTCGAGCTGTCCCATAATATTGCCCGAGTAGATACCCAGCTGATCCGGCGAAATTTTCGCCTGTATCTCCCGCCACGGGATCCCCAAAGCGTTGATCGCATCTGACGCCCCGACAACGGCCATTTGCAACGCCCGCGGGTGAAACTGTGAATTGTAATAGTCACCCGGCCGGAATCCTTGCGGCAGCAAACCTGCGGCCTGAACTTCCGTGCGCAACAACGTCTCAATTCTACAGTCCATATCACCCCGGACGGTAATGCGCACGCGCTGATCCGTTAATTCCTCAGCATGCCATCCCTGCGGTAAGGGTTGAGGTAATTGTCTGGAAGAAATAATAAAACTAAAACCGTTTTCGTCCGAAGCCATATTCAATTTTGCATGACTAACGATGGCATCAACATCAAAATAATCGTCCGTGATTTTTCTGATAAGGGATCCTTCAAGCGCCTCGTTCTTTATCGTCGCGGCAGCCTGATCGGGCGTGAATCTTTTACCGGAAATGTCACAATATCCGCCTTCATCATATATAAGAATGCCCATCAGGATGGCAAGCGATAATAACGTCTGCTGCCGTTCCTCTTCGGATAATGACTCAATAACCATTCGGCGAAATGCATGATGTGAAGAACTACGACCAGCCGGACCATAGCCACCAAATGCTGTTATTACGGGTAATTTCACCATAATCCATCCTGTATTGGTCGTGAATTTATTTTGTTATCAAGCTAAGACAATTTACAGATATTAGTTTACAAATCGCCAACAAAAGCTAATATGAAAAACCAGCCAAAATGCTGACTTTTTTGGCCAGGTTAAAGATGAGCTACCAAAAATAATAGTCAAAACAGGTATTAATCAAAAATGACAAATACACAAATAGGATTTGTGTTATGTGAACGCATGCTAAGTTCCGGCCTCAGTCTACCGATTGAAATGTGGAAATCAGCGGCCAGTAGCTATTTAGCTGAGCAAAAAACAAACGCCAACACAGATACGCCCCCAGCAAAGCGATCGCGTTTCAGGCTCTGTCGACCGGAAAGCATTTTGAAGGTCAATACCATCGGCATAAACAGTTTGCCGATCCGCACGCACAGTGGCTTCAGTATTACTGCCGACACCACGCTTGCCGACGACAGACACTACGATGTTATTTATATCCCGGCTCTGTGGCGCAACCCTCGCGCGGTGGTCAGACAACAGCCTGAGCTGCTGGCGTGGCTTTCTGAGCAGGCCGCACGAGGCACCCGCATCGCTGCCGTCGGAACCGGCTGTTGTTTTCTGGCGGAATCAGGGTTGCTTAACGGGAAACCCGCCACCACCCACTGGCACTACTTCCGGCAATTCTCACGCGATTACCCCAGCGTTAAATTACAAACTAAACATTTTCTCACCCAGGCCGAAAATATTTACTGCGCCGCCAGCGTTAAGGCCTTGTCAGATCTGACAATTCATTTTATTGAAACGATATATGGAAAACGGGTAGCCACACATACTCAACGGACATTTTTCCATGAAATTCGTAGCCAGTTTGATCGTCAGTGCTACAGCGAAGAAAACAAACCCCATCCCGATGAAGATATTGTGCAAATCCAGACCTGGATTAAAGCCAACTGCGCCTCAGATATATCAATGCAAAATCTTGCCGATATGGCTGGCATGAGTTTGCGCAACTTTAATCGTCGTTTTAAAAACGCCACTGACATGTCCCCTTTGCAATATTTATTAACTGCCAGAATTGAGTTAGCCATGAATATGTTGCAATCAACCAACCTGTGTATTCAGGAGATCGCCAACGCGGTTGGGTATCAGGATATTGCGCACTTTAATCGCCAGTTTAAACATAAAACCACGGTTTCACCGGGGGATTACCGTAAGACCGTTCGCGCAAAGATGTTTAGTGCATAATCCCGGATCATCTCTGATAATCACAAGATAGCCCCCGAGGAGAATCAGTGTGCAAGGCGTACCGGAACAATTTAGCGATGAGAGAGACAGCGCGCGCTTTCGCCATCTGGCGCAGTTGCCGGGTCTGGAACTTTATCACGCGCATATCGCTGACTACGCCTTTGAGCCTCACACGCATGAAGCCTTCGGCATCGGCACCATCGAAACTGGTGCCGAGCGCTTTCGCTATCGCGGTACCCAGCACCTGGCCGCTGAAAAATCCGTTGTCACCATGAACCCGGACGAGATCCACACCGGAGAATCGGCCACCGAAGGTGGCTGGCGCTACCGGATGGTTTACATCGAACCCGCTTTACTGGAAGAGGTGACTGGCCTGCGTCACTGGTGGTTTAGCGAGGTTACCCGCCACGACCCGCTGCGTTCGCAGCAAATCGGCCAGCTGATCTACGGCCTGTGGCATACCCAGGACCCGCTTGCGCAAAAAGGACTGCTGTTGGATCTGATTGAGACCTTCCAGCCGTTGGCCCATCACGCCCCAATAATTAAGGAAGGCGCGCACCGGTTCGAACGAGTGCGCGACTATCTGCACGACAACTATATGCACGCCCTGACGCTGGACGAGCTGGCCAACGTGGTTTCCCTCAGCCCTTACCATTTTCAGCGCCAGTTCAAAGCCCATTTCCACGTTACGCCGCACCAGATGCTGATGGCTATTCGCCTGTGGCGCGCCAAAGTGTTTCTTACGCACGGCATGCCTGCCGCTGAAGTGGCCGCCGCGACCGGGTTGACCGATCAGTCGCATTTAACCCGCGCCTTTACCCGCCGCTACGGCATCACCCCCGTCCGCTACCAGAAGCAGGTCACCCGGCGCTGATGCGCAATCTCATACAATACGCGTGCAATCCCCCCTTCTACACTGAGTACAAAGTAAACCGATGTGGATGGAAAAATGATTAGTAGCGTGTTGTATGCCCTGCTGGCAGGGCTGATGTGGGGGCTGATTTTTGTTGGCCCGCTGATTGTGCCCGAGTATCCGGCAGCCCTGCAATCGACCGGCCGCTATCTGGCGCTGGGGCTGATTGCCCTGCCGCTGGCATGGCTGGGTCGTACGCGTTTACGTCAGCTCAGCCGCCAGGACTGGATGACCGCGCTGGCGCTGACCATGATGGGCAACCTTATCTATTACGTCTGTCTGGCGAGCGCCATTCAGCGTACCGGTGCCCCGGTGTCGACCATGATTATCGGCACGCTGCCCGTCGTCATCCCCGTCTTTGCAAACCTGCTGTACAGCCAGCGCGATGGCAAACTGGCATGGTCAAAAATGGTGCCCGCGCTGATCTGCACGGGTGTCGGGCTGGTCTGTGTGAACATTGCCGAGCTTCGCCACGGGCTCGCTGATTTCAGCGTCTGGCGTTATGGCTCGGGGATCGGTTTAGCGTTTATTTCCGTCGCCTGCTGGGCCTGGTATGCCCTGCGTAATGCGCGCTGGTTGCGGGAGAATCCGGATAAACATCCAATGATGTGGGCAACGGCGCAGGCGCTGGTGACGCTGCCAGTCTCGCTGGTGGGTTATGCCGGGGCCTGTATCTGGTCTGCTCAGCAACAGCCGGACTTCGCCCTGCCCTTCGGGCCGCGGCCGTGGGTCTTTGTCGGGCTGATGATCGCTATCGCTGTGCTCTGTTCCTGGGTGGGGGCACTGTGCTGGAATATCGCCAGCCAGAAACTGCCAACGGTGATCCTGGGGCCGCTGATTGTCTTCGAAACGCTGGCCGGGCTGCTGTACACCTTCCTGATGCGCCAGAGCGTACCACCGCTGTTAACGGCCTGCGGAATAGTGCTGCTGGTGATTGGGGTAGTGATGGCGGTAAGAGCGAAGCCGGAAAAACCGATGGTCGTTCCGGCGTCGGAGATGTGAGGCGTTTGCAGGGCCTGCAAAAACATAGGCCCGGTAAGGCGTAGCTGCCACCGGGCAAGCTTTTAAAACGTTTCCCAGTTAGCTTCAGACGCAGAAGCGACGGGCTGCGCCTTTGGCGTATAGGTTTTTACCGGAGCCGCCTTAACCGCCTGGCTGCGGGCAATTTTAAACACCGCTACCGCTTCGTTCAGGCGTGCCGCCTGGTCTTCCAGGGCGGCCGCTGCGGCCGCAGACTCTTCCACCAGCGAGGCGTTCTGTTGGGTAACACGATCCATCTCAGCTACCGCCTGGCCCACCTGATCGATCCCGCGGCTCTGCTCATCAGACGCAGAGGCGATTTCGCCCATAATGTCAGTGACGCGAGTCACGGCGTTAACAATCTCCGCCATGGTCGCTCCGGCCTCGTTCACCAGCTGCGAGCCTGCGTTAACCCGCTCACCAGAGTCATCAATCAGCGCTTTGATCTCTTTCGCCGCCTGGGCGCTACGCTGAGCGAGCGTACGCACTTCACCCGCAACCACCGCAAAGCCACGCCCCTGCTCACCGGCGCGCGCCGCTTCAACCGCCGCGTTCAGGGCCAGAATGTTCGTCTGGAAGGCAATGCCGTCAATGACATTGGTAATTTGAGCAATTTTGCTGGAGCTGGTGGCGATTTCGTCCATGGTACGGACGACGCCTTCCACAACGTTACCGCCCTTCTTCGCCGTTGAGGAGGCATCAAGCGCCAGACGGGAAGCCTGACGGGCATTGTCGGCGTTTTGTTTCACCGTTGCCGTCAGCTGCTCCATACTGGCAGCCGTCTCTTCCAGCGAGGCAGCCTGCTGTTCGGTACGGGAAGAGAGATCGTTACTGCCCGCAGAGATTTCTCCCGCACCGGTGTAAATGGTATCCGCACCTTCACGCACCACGCCCACGGTGTTTGCCAGCGCGGTTTGCATCTCCTGGACGTTTTGCGCCAGCACGGCCATCTCGTTTTTACCCTCAGCATGGATCGGCTGGGTTAAATCACCGGCGGCAATGGCGCGGATATGGCTTATCACATCCTGCAGCGGCAACAGCAGCACGCGGCGCATGGCAATCCAGCTGGAGATAATCACGACAATCACCAGCAGCATGACCGCAGAGAGGATCCACAGGATACGCTTGTAATCGCTTTCGTTATCTTTGATCCCTTTGTCCGTAAGCACGGCCTGGGCTTCACGCCATTCCCGGTACACGTTTTGCATCGCGGTCTGTTTCTGCTCTGCATTCTGCTTGAACATCTCTTCCAGATTGCCCTGAGAGAGCAAAACGTTCATTTGGGTCAGCGTCGCGGAGTAATTGCGATACTGCTCTTCCAGGCGGTTCGCCAGATTGGGATCCAGCCCTGGGGTATTCGGTAAGGCATAGTATTTGTCGTAATGAGACTGGGCATTGGCCAGCAGGTTTTTCGCCGTGTTCACCAGCTCGTTGAGCTGCCCGCCGTTAATCTGCGAAGCCATGCTACTTTGCAGACGCAGCATGCCGCGGTTCAGGGTGACGCGTGCCTGGTTCAGGCTAATCCATGCATCGGTAAACTCCGCCACGTTCTTGCTGGATAGCTGCGACACGGTGAAGTTATCTTTGTCGTTATTCAGCGCGTTAATAAAGATACCGGCGGAGACGAGTTGCATGATGCCGAGCACAAGCAGCACCGAAATCAAAAGGGTAATGACTTTTATACGTTTAAACATGCGTTGCCTTTGTTATATGCAGGTTGTCTGACGTGGATATATCGGCAGGCGCGGCGGGTTGTTTACTGTTTCTCCACTGTAAAAAAGTTTCTAAAGTCATTTTCTGCGTTCATTCAGTGAGTTAAACGCGGGAATTTTTTTGTGATCCACATCGCATTTTCACCCTTGCCTCTAAAGGGTTATAGCACTGCCATAAAGATGCATTTAATATGCATCTTATATTCTTGATGATGAGGTAACTGCTATGGCCTTCCGCGACCAACCCCTCGGCGAGCTGGCGCTCTCCATCCCTCGCGCTTCTGCGCTGTTTCGTAAATACGACATGGATTACTGCTGCGGCGGTAAGCAAACCCTGGCACGTGCGGCCTCGCGCAAAGAGCTGGATGTCGGGCTCATTGAAGCGGAACTGGCGCAGCTGGCAGAGCAGCCCATCGACAAAGACTGGCGCACGGCCCCGCTTGCCGAAATCATCGACCACATTATCGTGCGTTACCACGACCGCCACCGTGAACAGCTGCCGGAGCTGATCCTGCAGGCGACCAAAGTGGAGCGCGTACACGCCGACAAACCTTCCGTGCCGCGCGGCCTGGCGAAATACCTGACCATGCTGCATGAAGAACTCACCAGCCACATGATGAAAGAAGAGCAGATCCTCTTCCCGATGATCAAACAGGGAATGGGCAGCCAGGCGATGGGGCCAATTAGCGTGATGGAAAGCGAACATGACGACGCGGGTGAGCTGCTGGAAGTCATCAAACACACCACCAATAACGTCACGCCTCCGCCAGAAGCCTGCACCACATGGAAAGCGATGTACAACGGTATTAACGAGATGATCGACGACCTGATGGAACACATCAGTCTTGAGAACAACGTTCTGTTCCCGCGAGCATTGGCAGGGGAATAAAAAAGGCCACTGAAGCCTGATGACAGGGAGAGGGTGCAAAAACTAAAAACGGCAACCGAAGTTGCCGTTTTGCTTTTACCTTACGCCTGCCATTCGTTTCTTACCAATGAACAGCCAGCCCAATCCAAGCGCAATGAACCACAGCGGCGTGACGATCAGCGCCTGACGGGTGTCATCTTCCAGCGTCAGCAGAACCAGCACGAACGCGAAGAATGCCATACACACCCAGCACATCAGCTTGCCCAATGGCATCTTGTAGATTGATTTCTCGTGCAGGTGTGGGCGCTGTTTACGATACACCAGGTACGAACAGAGGATGATCGTCCAGACGAACATAAACAGGATCGCCGAGACGGTGGTGATCATGGTGAACGCACCGATGACGCTCGGGTTCACGTAGAGCATCACCACACCACCCAGCAGGCACATGCAGGAGAAGGTCAGCCCTTTCGCCGGTACGGCACGCTTAGAGAGTTTGGCAAACGCGCTCGGCGCAACGCCTTCCTGCGCCAGGCCAAACAGCATGCGGCTGGTTGAGAACACACCGCTGTTCGCCGACGACGCTGCAGATGTCAGCACCACGAAGTTAATCAGGCTCGCTGCCGCAGGCAGTCCCACCAGCACGAACAGCTCAACGAACGGGCTCTTGCTTGGCACAACGGAGCTCCACGGCGTCACGGACATAATAATGATCAACGCGAAGACGTAGAACATGATGATACGAACCGGGATGGAGTTGATTGCACGCGGCAGGGATTTTTCCGGGTCTTTGGTTTCCGCGGCGGTGGTTCCGACAAGCTCAATTCCCACAAAGGCAAACACCGCAATCTGGAAACCGGCAAAGAAGCCGCTGATGCCTTTCGGGAACCAGCCGCCGTCATTCCACAAATGGGTAAACGAAGCCTGTACGCCGGTTGGCGACTGGAAATGCGTCAACACCATTACCAGGCCCACCACAATCAGCGCCACAATAGCGACAATCTTGATCATCGCGAACCAGAACTCCATCTCACCGAACATCTTAACGGTGGCGAGGTTGAGGCTCAGCAGCAGAACAATCACCGCCAGCGAGGCGACCCAGTCCGACAGACCGGGGAACCAGAACTGCGCATAGGCGGTAATGGCGACGACATCCGCCATGCCGGTCACGACCCAGCAGAACCAGTAGGTCCAGCCGGTGAAATAACCCGCCCAGGGGCCGAGCAGGTCGGAAGCAAAATCGCTGAAAGATTTGTATTCGAGGTTGGAGAGCAGCAATTCACCCATTGCACGCATCACGAAAAAGAGCATAAAACCGATGATCATATAAACGAAAATGATCGACGGCCCGGCAAGACTGATGGTTTTGCCTGAGCCCATAAACAGCCCGGTACCGATGGCACCCCCGATGGCGATAAGCTGAATATGACGGTTTGTGAGATTGCGCCGTAGCGACTGTTCAGACGTCGCCTCTTCTGTCGCGGCGACTTTGACCTGATCTACCATGTAATTTTCCTGTTTATGCCTGTCTGTGTTGTTAAGGCTCTTCTGGCCTTTAAAACGTCAAATAAATGACGGTCCCTCTGTAAGGGTTTATCGATATTAGGTAAGAATCGGCGGGATGAATACTATGATTTAGATATTATGTTAATAATATGTTGGAAGTGAGTGTCATATCACTCATACAGCGCGAAACAGCTCACAAAAATACACGCAACAGTTTCGTTTGCAAGATAAAATATTGATTCCGTCGTAACTATAGGTTTTAACACTATTTTCCTCTCCCCGGACGGAGAGAGGAAATAAGAAAAGCCGATTACAGGATTTCCAGCAGCTCGACTTCAAACACCAGGGTGCTGAATGGCGGGATGGACGCGCCAGCGCCACGCTCACCGTACGCCAGGTTGTGCGGGATAGTCAGTTCCCATTTGGAGCCGACTGGCATCAGGGTCAGGGCTTCAATCCAGCCTGCGATAACGCCGTTAACCGGGAATTCAGCCGGTTCACCGCGTGCAACAGAGCTGTCGAATACCGTACCGTCGATCAGTTTACCGGTGTAGTGCACGCGAACGTGGTCAGTGCGTGCCGGGATAGCGCCGTCGCCCTGGTTGATTACGCGGAACTGCAGGCCAGACTCGGTGCTGTTCACGCCTTCACGCTCACGGTTCTCTTCCAGATATTTCACGCCTTCTGCCGCCATCTCTTCGAAGCGCGCGCGACGCACTGCATCAGCACGTTCGTGGATTTCACGCAGCGCACGGTGCACAACATCAACCGGAACGGCTGGCTGTTTGCCTTCCAGCGCGTCAGCGATACCCGCCACCAGCGCTTCTGGTAACAGACCTTCCAGGCCGGATTCGCTCAGTTGCTGTCCTACCTGCAAGCCGATACCGTAACTTGCCTGCGCTTCGATAGTGTCAAAAGTCGGGGTGGTCATGGGTTTTCCTTCCATCACATTTAAAGTAGCGGGCAGCATAGCAGCCATGCCCTTATGGGTAAAACTTTGTCTGAAGTTAAGGTGACAAACTGCGACGAAACAGAAACAATAGAGATAACCAGGATTAATCCCGAACGGATGTCACGGATGTCGGGTTTGCTACGCCGTTCAGGCAGTTAGCGAACTATACTTCGGAGCACAGGATAAAAAAGACGCGGAGCAGGAGGAGAGCCATGCCCGGGCGATTTGAACTGAAACCTACCCTGGCGAAAATCTGGCAGGCGCCGGACAATTTTCGCATTATGGACCCGCTACCTCCCCTGCATCGCAGAGGGATCATCATTGGTGCGCTGCTGGTGATCGTCGGTTTCCTGCTCCCTTCTGGCGGCGATGATGTCGACACTGCGCCAGTCACCCGCAATGCGCAACTGGATCTTCAGTCGCAAACGCGTCCGCAACCTGACGCGCAGCCTATGCAGACACAGCTTGTGACGCCGTCTAACGATCCGGGACAGGTTGCACCGGTTGAGCCAGAGCCTATTCAGGAAGAACAGCCGCAGGAGCAGGCCGTCACACCGTCTGAACCACAGACACAGCAGCCCACCGGTATAGAGCAGCAGTGGCGCTCCTACCGCGTAGAGCCGGGCAAAACGCTTGCTCAGCTGTTCCGCGACCACAACCTGCCACCAACCGATGTCTATGCGATGGCCCAGGTAGAAGGTGCGGGCAAGCCGCTCAGTAACCTGCAGAACGGCCAGATGGTGCAGATCCGTCAGAATGCCAGCGGCGTGGTCACCGGGCTAACGATTGATACGGGTAATGGCCAACAGGTGCTGTTTACCCGCCAGCCAGACGGCAGTTTTATCAGAGCACGGTAATGGCGTAGGCCGGGTAAGGCGAAGCCGCCACCCGGCACTTTTGTTCTCAGGCACTCCGTTTATTCACCCACCAGATCCCCGAGCAGACCAACACCAGCGCAATCGCGTATTTAATCTCCAGGATGTTTTCCCCCAGGAAAATAGCGGACAGTACCGTCCCGGCGACGGGGATCACAAAGTTGAACGGGGCAATCATACTGACGCGGTTCACTTTCAGCAGGGCGCTCCACAGAGCGAAGGCGACGGATGAGAGCAACGTCAGATACCCCAATACCGCCACCGCGGTGAGGCTATGCACTTCCAGCGTCCCACCCGTGGCATATCCCCCTGCCACCAGGGCAAGACCACCAATACCCAGTTGCCAGCCGGTCATCACCGTCGGATCGACCGTCTGGGAGATACGTTTTCCGTACAGCGTGGCGGCGGAGAGGATGAATGCCGCCAGCACCACAAACCCGTCACCATTCCAGACAAAACGGAAATCACTGAGACCACTGTGGAAGTTCACCAGCATCACCCCGGCAAACCCCAGAATACAGCCCAGCGTTTTGTTATAGCTGAGCTTATCGTTGAGGTAGATAAAATGCGCCAGCAGTACGCTGAAGAAGGTGCCGGTGGCGTTCATGATCGAGCCATTAACGCCCGTGGTGTACGCCAGCCCGATATAAAAGAAGGTGTACTGAATGGTGGTCTGCGTCAGCCCCAGGATCGTAAGCTGACCAAACTGCGTGGGCGTGAGCCTGGCGATGGGTTTACGCTGAGCCAGCGCAAACAGCAGCAGCAATGCCCCGGCGAACAGAAAACGGTACCCGGCAAAGACGACTTTTGACGGAATATCATCGGTTGCGATCTGAAAGAGTTCATAGCCACTTTTAATGGCCGGGTAAGAGCTACCCCAGAGCAGACAGCAGAGTGTAGCGCAGGCGTAGGCTACATTGCGACGGGCAAAGACGGGCGTAGACAGAGCGGTTTCCATGGCAAATCTCAAAGATAAAATTGCGTTTCATTTTATTATCAGAGAATGCGTCAGGAATAGCTACCATACAAGATGTAAAGTGACGTTCAGCAGGCTTTAAAAAGCAAAACGCCGGCACAAGGCCGGCGCTTTGACGCGAGCAGAGTAAAAAATTACTCAGCTACAACGTTAACAACCAGTTTAGCGAACACTTCGCTGTGAACCTGGAAGTCAACTTCGTGCTCACCAGTGGTACGCAGAACACCGTTCGGCAGACGAACTTCGCTCTTAGCCACTTTAACGCCTGCTGCAGAAACTGCATCAGCGATATCGCGGGTACCGATGGAACCGAACAGTTTACCTTCGTCGCCAGCTTTGGAAGCGATGGTAACAGTGCCCAGTGCGTTGATTGCTTCAGCGCGAGCGTTAGCAGCCGCCAGAACGTCAGCCAGTTTGGCTTCCAGTTCAGCACGACGTGCTTCGAAAAACTCTACGTTTTTCTTGGTAGCAGGAACAGCTTTGCCCTGTGGAACCAGGAAGTTACGAGCGTAGCCCGCTTTAACGTTTACCTGATCACCCAGGCTGCCCAGGTTTGCTACTTTATCAAGCAGAATAACTTGCATTACCTTATCCTCTTAAAGTCGTATTAATGGACCGTGCCCGATTACTGATGACGATCAGTGTACGGCAGCAGAGACAGGTAGCGAGCGCGTTTGATAGCGCGAGCCAGCTGACGCTGGTATTTTGCACGAGTACCGGTGATACGGCTTGGGACAATCTTACCGCTTTCGGTGATGTAGTTTTTCAGCGTTGCGATATCTTTATAGTCGATCTCTTGAACGCCTTCCGCGGTGAAACGGCAGAACTTGCGACGACGGAAATAACGTGCCATATGGCTAGTCTCCAGAATCTATCAAATCAATCTGCTCGGCATGCAGAACCATTTTGCTCAGACCGTTCTTTGCCTTGTGGCAAGAGATGAACCCCTGAACGATTACTGCACTACCGACCGTTAAACTGTGAGTAATGGCCTGGTTTTCGTGTCCGCTAATGATAACGGGCATTTGGCACCACGCCTGCCGGTGAAACCCGGCTTCCTCTTGCACAGAACGATGCTCAAGCACGAACTGGCAATGCGGAATTCCTGATGGACTGACCTTTCGAAGGGGAGCCCTGCATACGATGCCGGACAACGCCAGACGGTTGGTCATCAGAAATTACTCTTCAGAATCCCCAGCATCAGAATCATCTGCGGTTTCGTTTGCGAAATCATCGCGACGCTCACGGCGCTCGTCTTTCGCTTTAACCATCGGAGATGCTTCGGTAACTGCGTGTTTAGTACGCATAACCATGCTGCGGATAACGGCATCGTTGAAGCGGAAGTTAGTTTCCAGCTCATCGATCACTTCCTGCGGAGCTTCAACGTTCAGCAGAACGTAGTGTGCTTTGTGCAGTTTGTTGATCGGGTAAGCCAGCTGACGGCGGCCCCAGTCTTCCAGACGGTGGATCGTGCCCGCTGCTGCAGTGATTGCACCAGTGTAGCGCTCGATCATACCCGGAACCTGTTCGCTCTGGTCAGGATGGACCATAAAAACGATTTCGTAATGACGCATCGAATTGCTCCTTACGGATTATTCAGC